>ENA-OQHL01000882-OQHL01000882.1-human-gut-metagenome-genome-assembly--contig:-NODE-882-length-17810-cov-3.455692_pt1 | contig 17810 bp, 15 predicted proteins | sample MGYA00242565_ERZ504723 | MGnify/ENA primary metagenome ERZ504723 (study PRJEB26092, sample SAMD00036211) | human gut metagenome | host: Homo sapiens | study: EMG produced TPA metagenomics assembly of... | reverse complement strand
CCAGTTCTTCCGGCTTTGCGCCTTCCATAGCCGCCGCAAGGGGCTGTCTGCTCAAATCCGCAGCGCATCTCAAATACTTCCGTATGATTGATATGCTGCAGCACCATAGTCAGGGACATCAGCCTGGTCATGTATTCCCTAGTGTTACAGCGGACATAATTTCCGCTTCCCTGAATGCACTCGATCAGCCCCATCATCTCGAGAACATGAAGCGCTTCTCTCGCTGAATTGCGGCTGACCTTTAAGGTTTCCGACAGGGCACGCTCCGTCGGGACCTTATCATTCAGGCGGAGATTGCCTGAGGTAATCTCCGCCGTAAAATAATCAAATACCCGTTCGTATGCTTTCTGGCTGTTTTTCTCTTCCAAGTAAATTCCATCCTCCTACAGACGATAGCAGACCTTTCCAGGATTTAAGATCATCTTCGGATCAAACACACGCTTGATGCCTTCCATGAGAGCCATGTTGGTCTCACCGACAGAATCTACCAGATATTTAATCTTGCCGGAACCGATTCCGTGCTCACCGGATACCAGGCCGCCACAGCTGGCAGCTTCCTTATAAATAATCTCAAAGAATTTGTCGACACGGGACTTAAACTCTTCCTCCTCCAGATCGTTAGAGCACTGGTAGATGTGAAGGTTTCCATCACCTGCGTGGCCGAAGGACTTAATCACAAGTCCGCATTCTTCACCGGTCTTATTGACAAAATCCAGGTAATCTGCAATCTTATTGACCGGAACTACAACGTCGCACTCATCAAGCAGCTTTGTCTCATGCATGATTGCTTCCAGGAAGGAAGAACGTGCTGCCCAGGCGTCCTTGATCTTGGCCGGGGTATCTGCAACCAGGACATCCATAGCGCCTGCGTCCAGAACCAGCTCTGCCATCTGCTCCAGCATAGTGTCCAGATCATCCTGGCTGGCTGCATCCAGGGTTACCAGAAGGTAAGCGCCAATCTGCTGTCCCTCAAGCTCCTGCGGGAATACGCTGCGGCCAATATAACGTTCAGAGCTTAATACAATCTCACGCTCCATGAACTCGATTGCCTGCGGATTTAAGCCGGACATTTTAATCTTCGGCACGGAGGAAAGCGCGGTATTTAAGTCCTCAAACGGAATGATAAGGGATGCCACAACCTTCGGTGCCGGAATAATCTTTAAGGTCAGCTCGGTAATGATACCCAGAGTTCCCTCGGAACCAATCATTAAGTTTAACAGGGAATATCCGGAAGAAGTCTTGGATACGGTAGCTCCCAGGTGGGTGATCTCGCCGGTCGGCAGAACCACGGTCATGGCACGCACATAATCACGGGTTGCGCCATATTTTACAGCTCTCATACCGCCTGCGTTGGTGGATACGTTGCCGCCTACACAGGCAAACTTTTCACCCGGATCCGGCGGATACATCATGCCCTTGCTTAAGCAGTCATTGGCCAGATCGTTTAAGAGCACGCCGCTCTCAATCTCTACTACAAAGTTCTCCAGATCATAGTTTAAGATCCGGTTCATTTTGGAGGTATCGATGAGGACGCCGCCCAGTAACGGAACCGCGCCGCCTGCAAGACCGGTACCTGCGCCTCTCGGGGTTACCGGGATGGTGTTTTCATAGCAGATCTTCATGACTGCGGCGACTTCCTCTGTGGAAGTCGGCTGCACGACCAGGTCTGGCATATGGGTGCCGTAGATTGGCATCTCGTCTCTTGCGAAATCCACATTGATATCGTCTCCAACGAGAACATGCTCAGATACTGCCTGAATCTGGGCAATGATTTCCGGAGTCAGCTGATTATATTTTTCCATTGTAATTCCTCCTCATATTATAAGGGTAAGCGCACCAATCATCAAGTTTATTTCCGTGCTTTGATTTCCTCAATCAGCAGCGGAAGAATTTCTTTGACATCTCCCACAATGCCTACATCCGCAATATCGAAAATGGAAGCAGCCTCATCTTTGTTGATGGCTACGATATATTTGGATCCCATGATACCGGATACATGCTGCATGGCTCCGGATACACCACAGGCGATGTACAGCTTCGGCGCAACAATCTTGCCAGACTGTCCTACCTGGTGGGCACGGGATGCCCAGCCTTCCTCGATGGCCGGACGGGAAGCGCCAACGACACCACCGAGCAGTGCTGCCAGTTCTTCTACCAACTTAAAGTTTTCTGCGTCGCCCATGCCGCGGCCGCCGGTTACGATGACATCGGCACCTTCCAGGTCAACAGCTTCAGCGATCTCTTTCGCTGCGTCAACAACTTTTGCTTTCAGGGCATCGGCATCCACCGGTGCCTCTTTCTCTTCTACGCTGCCCTCTGCAGCCTCCGGCTTTGTGAAGCTTCCGCTGCGGACAGTTGCGAACTGTACCGGGCCGGATACTGCCAGGCGCTCCAGAACGGTTCCGCCGTAGGCCGGGCGTACAAATTCCAGTCCATTCTCACCCTGCTCAATGACGGTCACATCGGTTACGCATCCTGCGCCGAAACGCTGTGCCAGACGCGGTGCCAGGTCTTTTCCAAGCTGAGTGCCGGAAAACAGAACCAACTCCGGCTGAACTTCTTTGATATAACTCTCCAGAGCTGCAGTCTGCGCGTCCTCAGATGCGTCTCCGGTCTTTAATACGATAACTTTTGCGCCAAGAGCTGCTGCCTTCTCTGCTGCGTCTTTATCTTCTACCGCAACAGCATAGGTCTCTCCCAGCTCCTTTGCGCCAGTCAGAAGCTCCAGGCTTCCCTGTACCGGGGTTCCTTCTTTTGTCTCAACATATACCAGTACTTTCATCTGCGGTCTCCTCCTTACAATGCCTTATCCTGAAGCATTTTTTCCATTGCCTTGCGGACAGCTTCCGCTGCTTCTTTTTCCTTGATGCGAACGCCTGCGGTTCTCTTCGGCGGCTCACTGTAACCCTTTAAGGATACTTTCGCTTCTGCTGCGGAAACCTCTGCGTCTGCTGCGGAGAATACCGGAACAACAGCTTTTCTGGCTGCCAGCTTTGCCTTGATATTTGGATAACGCGGATCGTAGGACGGTTTTGCGATGGTGAAGACTGCCGGCTGTGCCACGCTGTAGCGGATGTAGCCTTCCTCGGTCTCCTGCTTTGCCACAAGGCTCTCATCCTGGGGTTCTACCTCGATCACGCTGGATACGAAGCCGATTCCCAGGATCTCTGCGAGACGGGCACCTACCTGGCCGCTGATCTCATCGGTGGATTCCTTGCCACAGAGGATCATGCCGTAAGGCTGACCGTTCTCTGCCTCACATTTCTTCACTACCTTTGCCAGATATGCTGCAGTAGCACCCTCGTCAGCACCTGCAAATACATCGTCTTTGAATAAGTATGCTTTCTTTGCACCTACTGCCAGCAGGTTTTTCATCATGCTGGTGCAGTCCTCAGTGCCAATGGCTGCCACGGTAACCTCACCGCCATTTGCCTCAGTATAGCGTGCTGCAAGCTCCAGTGCGTAAGTATCAAACGCATTGGTTACCTTTTCTATATCCTTTACTGCCGGTACGCCAGCCCCGTCCAGATGGATCTCTACGCTGTCATCCGGAACCTGTTTTACAAATACCAGAATATCCATATTCTATATCCTCCTACTATGTCTTTCCTCCGGGCCGGTCCGACCGACCTGTGTAGGAAACGTTTTTTCTATCTTACTTTCCGATTACGGCTCTGCCGACTACCATACGCTGGATCTCATTGGTTCCCTCAAAGATCTGGAAGATCTTCGCGTCACGCATCAGCTTCTCTACCGGATACTCACGGCTGTAACCGTAGCCGCCCAGAATCTGTACCGCGTCGATTGCAGTCTGCATGACAGAATCACCGGTAAAGCATTTTGCTGCTGCGGATTCTTTGCTGAACGGAAGTCCCATATCTGCCAGACGGATGGAATGCGCGATCAGCTGTCTGGATGCCTCGGTACGGATCTCCATATCAGCGATCTTAAACTGGATTGCCTGATTCTTGCAGATCGGCTTGCCGAACTGCACACGCTGTTTGGAGTAAGCTACGGCCTCATCAATACATCTCTGGGCTACGCCGACACCGATGACTGCACACCAGGTACGTGCCAGATCCAGGGTTTTCATGGCAGTAATGAATCCGGTTCCTTCCTCACCCAGACGGTTCTCTGCCGGAATTCTCACATCCTCCAGGATCACATCACTGGTGGTGGAGCAGCGGATACCCATTTTATTCTCATGATTGCCAACGCTTAAGCCCGGGGTTCCCTTGTATACCAGGAAAGCGGAAATGCCTTTGGTTCCCTGATCCTTTGCGGTCATGGCGGTCACTACAAAGAAATCTGCCACGCTGGCATTGGTGATAAAGCATTTTCTTCCGTTTAATACATACTCATCACCCTCACGGACTGCAGTGGTCTTTCCAGCGCCTGCGTCACATCCGGCATTCGGCTCAGTCAGCGCGAAAGAACCAAAACCGCCATTGATGATGATATCGCAGCATTTCTTTTTCTGCTCTTCATTGCCTGCCAGAAGCACCGGCTTTAATGCCAGTCCGTTGCCGTTTAAGGTAACTGCCACACCGGCATCTGCCCAGGCGATCTGCTCTACGATGGCTGCCTGATCCATATGATCCAGTCCCAGTCCGCCGTACTCTTCCGGCACATCCATCATATGAAGCTGCATCTCGATGGCCTGGTCGTAAATCTCCTTTGGCCACTCACCGGAAATATCATACTCTTTTACCTGCTCTTTTACTTCGTTTACACAGAAATCACGGACATCCTTTAAAAGCTCCTTGCCATCCTCAGAAATAATGTAACTCATATTCTAATTCCTCCCTTTCAGAAATTGTTGCCTTGTTGATTTTGATAAAGCTGCGCTGAGGGATCAGATCCAGCAGAAACATGAAAACATAGAAACACCTCCCAAATTTACTAAACCAATATCATCATTTGCCAAACCATTCCGTAAATCTGAGATTGAAATTTCGTTACGTTTTTGATGCCTCAGCGGTCATTTTCGATAATCAGATTATATTTAGACTGTCAATTTTGTTCAATATGTAACTTTTACAAGAAAATCGCACTGTTTTTGGGCGTAATTTTCTTAACAAAGTGCAATTGGTTGATCCATTTCAAAATAACGAAAAGATACTGACAGAAAATCAGAAAAATGCGCAAATTACATCACTGCAGTGTAAACATGTCAATATAAACATATTTATATGTCTGTTAAAACTCGGATTCTACCTCCCCAATTATCTTTTATTTCGTTATTATTTTGACAACTGCTTCATGCCAACCATTTTTCTCTACGTCCCTTGTACACTTGTCGACAAGTGCACAAGGTTTTTGTACGAATTTTCTCCGCTCACTTCTGCCCCATTTTTATAGGTAAAAATGACGAAAATGAAAAAAGCGGCGGCCGCGAAATGAATTTCATTCCACAACCACCGCTCTTATTCTATTTTTATAATTCCCGCAAAATCAGTTCCGTAATTCCTTCATTTGCGCCCATTGTGATGCGCCTTACCTTCGGCTCCCGGCCATAACTGAACTCTTCCCGGATAGCCGAGCGAATACGGGTGCCACCATTATAGCCGTGAATGACTCGAATCTTATACACCGCAGAGCCGGCCTGATCCACTTGTTTCTGGATAGCCGCAACTGCCTCCTCTGTGCGCATTCCATGCACATCAAACTCAATAATGGGGCTGTTCATCATCTGCATTTTCTCTCCTTGTGTTCCTTTTTATCCTCGTACATTTTCTGGTCAGCCCGGATCTTCGTGTCACGAATGCATTCATTTTCCATAAGTTCGGCGCTTCCATAAGAGACAAACGGCAGAATCGACACTACTTTTCTGCGTTTTTCCATCAGCCATAAAAGCTTTTCCTTACAGAGTTCTTCCTTTTCCAATTCCTGCAAAAGCACACAGAATTCGTCACCTCCAATGCGGTAACAGTTTCCATAACTGCTGTATGCCTGCTTCAGACATCTGGCAATCTCTTTCAGACACCGATCCCCTGCCAAATGACCATAAGTATCATTGACGTATTTAAAATCATCCAGATCCAGCACGATCAGCATACGATCCTCCGGGCGAAGATTCAAGGTACGGTTGATATAGCTTTTTTGACTGAGAAGTCCTGTCAGTCCATCCAGCTGGTTCCACATCTCATTGCAGTACAGAAAATACAGAACTGCAATCAATGTTACGCAAAGCCAGGTAATATGTATCTCTGGAATCAAAATCTGAACCAGTGTTCCTGCTGCGAGAAATCCGGCAAGCCCATAAATCAGTTCTCTTCCACGATTCTGAAAGTTTCGAGCCATTTCCAGCGAACAGAACATCAAATAGGCGATTCCAGCATAGTACATAACCATGTAAATCTGAAATCCATTCTGCCTGGAATAATGATTTGCTTCATCTACTGCAAATACCAGGCCTCCGGTAAATATGGATACTGTCAAGAGCAGAAAATACAAAATTTCCATCACTGCAGCAACTTTCAAGCCTGCCGAAATGCGGTCAGAAGATTGCAATGTATAAATAAGGCAGACTGGAACTGCAGGTGTCAGGCCAAATCCAAGATAATTCGAAAGAATATTCAGCCAGCGCAGCCAGACCGGACCATCATTCACCAATACCGAAATCATCTCCAGAATCGAGATACATCCAATCAGAATAAACGTAATCTGGAATCCCCTTGCCTGTCTGGGTTTCAGGTTTTCGCTCAAATGAATCAGAACGCACATAAAAAGCAGAACAAAAAGATTGATGGCCGTCAGAATAAAAAAGTATAAGTCCGTCATGTCACTTCTCCAGTATTCTCTGTTTTTGTCTTATGCAATCGCATTTTGGTTGATGTGCTCTATTATACCACGAATTTCCTGCCATACAGATAAATCTGTAAAAATTTCTGAAATACTTCCCTGATCCGTGAAGGGAGGCTCCTGCAATACAGACAAATCTTTCATAATTCCATTGTGAACAATATACTCAATAATCTGATTTACAAAATAAATCTGCCTGCTGTCTAGGTTCTGATTCGTCAGGTAATCAGAAAATGCTTCCTTGGCTGCATTCATATCCAGGCCGACAAGTTCTCTTACGAATTCTCCCAATGGCTTTGATCCATATTCTGTCACATACTCATCTTTGCTTCCCAGCTCTGACCAGAGAATTTCTTCCAGCGCATGAATGTCATACTCTGTAAGCGGCTGATTCTTGCGCAGCTTCGCTATTACAATATGATCCTGATGCTGGCGAATATAATATTCGGCTTTTTCTTTATAATTCTTCAGATCATCATTCTCATGTTTGCCTCGTTCCATTCTGAAGATAAAATTTCATCCGGAAAAGGCGTCGTTACATAAGGACGCGCTGTATGTGGAAGATATTTCATCAAACTTCTTATTCGTAACCGGACCTCTTCAAAATCATTGACATCCGCCTGCTCCAGATAATCCGTACTTAGAATCTTTTGTATAAAATCTGCTTGTGCCTGAATTTCTGGTATATTCGCTACCTCCGCAACGGCAGACACCTTTTTAAGCAGTTCTTTCCTCGCCCTGGAGTATTTTTTCCCGATCAGGTAAGCCAGTTCAATTCCATAGAGCAGCGCATCAAAACGAACCGCGCTTGCCTCATCTCCATCCGGCAAAATGAGCGGCGCCACCTCTTCCCGGACAATCAGCGTGTCCTCATAGGTAATTCCCGTATAATTTTCCTCAGAAGAATACAGATCCACATACTTTAAGTGCTGCTTTACCGAAAAATTATCTCTTGGGAGTTTCTTCACCTTCTGGCTCATCTGCTTCACAAGTTCCGTTCTATAGGCAATCAGCCGGTCAACCTGATAATTGATATCCTGCAGTTTATATGAAATCTCAAACTGAAGATTAAAGATTGCTCCCTGCAAGGCAATCATATTTGCTGATGCCTTTCCCTTATTTAGACGGAAGAATTCAAAATTCCCGCAAAAATCAAAAATGTAGAACTTACTCTTATCTTCTCCATCCAGAAGCCCTGGACAAAGCCTGGTTCCCCGACCGATCATCTGCCAGAATTTTGCCTTGCTCATGACTTTTTTGAAAAATACCAGATTTAAAACTTCCGGGACATCAATTCCAGTGTCCAGCATATCAACAGATATGGCAATCTGCGGCATTTTCTTCGGATCTGAGAATTCATCAATCGCGCTCTGAGAATAGGTCATATAATTATCAATCACCTTTGCGAAGTCATCCGGCAGATGGGAATAATATTTGTGGAACACCTCCAGTATTTTTTCAGCATGGGCATGATTCTTTGCAAAAATAATGGTTTTTCCAACTTTCTGACCATAATCTATCTGGACTCCCTGGGTCATAAGAATATCCAGCACTTTCCGTATCGTGTCCTCATTGAAAACCCAATTGTTCAGTTCCGAGGATGCAATGGATTCCGGGATCTTTCCGTCTTCTTCCTCGAATGTATCTTCATAAAATTCCTTGTCCGCTTCCGAAAGTTCATCATACACAATACCCTGTTCAATAAATTTCAGACAGGTTTCCACGGAGACATAATCAATCAGATATCCATCCTTTACGGCCTGGGATAAATCATACCCATAAGTCGGAATTCCATGTTCCAGTTCGAAGATCTCATACGTATTTTTGTCGATCTCATCTTTCGGTGTTGCTGTAAGCCCCACCAGCGGCGCATCAAAATATGTAAAGATATCCCTGTATTTATTGTAAATAGAACGATGCGCTTCATCACACATAATAAGGTCAAAATGTCCGCAGGTAAAGAGCTTTCCGTCCTGATCCCGGGCTGTATCAATACAATTCATCATCGTCTGATAGGTTGAAAAAACACAGTGGGCACTGTAATTATCCTTTTCCTCCACCAGATTCGTGCAGGATAAATTCGGCAGCATATTGACGAAACTTCTTTTGGCCTGTGTCACCAGGGAATTCCGGTCGGCAAGAAACAGGATATTTTTCACCCATCCCGCCTTTAAAAGCACATCCGTCAATGCAATGACCGTTCTGGTTTTTCCGGATCCTGTTGCCATAACCAGCAATGCTTTTCTTCTGTTTTTCTGATCGAAGCTTTCGCATACCTTCCTGATGGCTTCTTCCTGGTAATATCGACCTGCTATGTCTTTGTTCACCTGAATATTGCGAAGGCTTGTCCGCATGGTCATTAAATTAAACCATTTTTCCAGATCCCGCTTCGAATAAATGCTGGAACATTTCCGTTCTGGGTACTGCCCGTCAATAATGTGTGTTTCAAACCCATTGGTCAAAAATACAACTGGTCTTCGTCTGAATTTTTTCTCCAGTAAGTCCGCATAAAGCTTTGCCTGCTGCCGCCCCTTCGAAACATCCGCACAGGTTCTTTTTGCCTCAATCACCGCAAGCGGCCTCTGCGCGTCATCATAAAGCACATAATCCGCATAGCCAACTCCAGATTTGTTCGGCATTCCCGGAAGCTCCACTTCATTCAGCCAGTTTCTGCCCTCTGTCCAACCCGCATCCAAAAGCATCGCGTCAATATACAGTTTTCTCGTCTCATACTCAGACAGATTCAGGGGCTTCGGCACATAGGTCGACTGGTTTTCCTCTCTTCTCGCCGACAGTTTTTCCCTTAACGCAGCATTTTCCTCGATCAGAGTTTTCAAATCCAGTTCCTGCTGCAGCAGCTTTTGCTGATTATCCGCAAGCTGCTCCTTTACCGCAATTGCGTCCCGCTTCGTCTGTTTCGCCTTTGCAATCCGATCCGCAATATATGTCCGGTCAAAAGTACGATCCTGGTGCTGTTTCTCATAACAATGTGCCACAAAATCCAGAAACACAAACAAGTTTTCCAGGCATAACATGGCCTCTTCCCGTCCAAACCGTTTTCCAGCATGCGCCACACTGTTTCCGCATTGGCGGATATACTCCATTCGCTTCCAAATATCCGGCCCTGCAATCTGACGAAATTCTTCAGAACCCATCAGGTTCTGCAAATTATCTTTATACGGCAATTCCAGCGCCTTATCTACCGAATACATCCACTTGATTGCAAATTCCATAGCACGGCGGCTGTTAATAATGCTCGCTTCCGGATCCATGAGAATCACTTTTTCCGCAGATATGGCAATATCGGCAAACGCGGAGAATTTTGATTCATTTTTCAGATAATCAAAGTTTGTTAACATGCGATTCCTCCTTTCTGTGGGGATGTTGGCAATTTTGATTTGTTGATTTTCTTGGCGAAATTTACAAATATCTTTTGATGTTCAACTGGAGGAATAATTAACTCTACTTCTCGTAAATCTTCCATATTCAATTGAATTAATGTTATTCCTTTTGCTTTTCTTTTAATATCATCGTTCAAATGTTTACTATCCATAAGATATTTCAAAAATTCAAGAATTATAATATCTTCTTTCGTTCTAATAGGAACAATCCCTCTTCCAACATTGCATCCCTTAAATTCTTCACCAACAATGCACGTATCAGCTATATTAGCTCGCACTGTAATAAGCATTTCACGACCTTTAAGTATAGTTCTCTTATATTTATTTGATATTTCTTCTGTTGTTTTCTTCAGTTCATCAAGTTTAGGAACACGATTAACGATATCGACAGGTCTAAACACCGGAACACCTTCTTCTTTATCGTCACCAGTTTGAACAATACCGTATGAAATAGAACAATCGTCCGAAACAATGTCTTGAAGTCGTTTCTTATTCCATCCCATTGGATTATCTACAGGATCTCCAAACATCTCGACAAATCGGGCTTTTTTCAAATCATCCAATAATGTTAATTGTTGTCTTCTTAAAGTTACAACTTTGCTTATCTCTTCTAAATTAGCCACAGCATTTTCTTGTTCTGATAAACTTGGTACATTTATCTCAATTTCAGAAACTATGGCCTTTGATATTTCTTTAAATGTCGCTCCTCTACCAAGTGAATTTAAAAATGCAGTATTGGCTTTTAAAAACCAATATAAATATTTGTTGATTATCACATCTGAACATATCAAATTCTTAAATCCCTGATTGCAATACATCTCACAACCAGCTATCGCCACTTTTCCAATTGGAGCTCTTGACGATAAAATTACAGTCCCTTTTGGTAAAGGCAATAATCCAGTCTTCTTTACGGCCAGCTCTGTTATTTTACGTGCACTATCTGTAATAATATATGACGTTTCATCCAACTCTGCAGGCGTTATCCATTTGATGTCACCATCCCAATATTCATCTATTCCTGTTCTAGGTGTACTACCTGATACAATCTCACAAATATCACCTAATTTATATTTTGCCATCTATATCATCCCTCACAAATCCGAATTTTTCTTCCATCCGGATTCCCTTTCATCCCATCTCACAGCCCCAGCAGCCGCTCTAATTCTTCCATTTCCTCACCAATCTGCAGCTCCAGTTCCCGAAGATTAGTCATAATTTCCAGTGTGGACGGATATTCTACCGGCACATACTCGATTTCCTTGTATTTGTTGATGCTGAGATCGTAGGAATTGTCTACAATTTCCTGTTTGGGAACCATAAAGGATTTCTCGGTCCGTTTCCGTTCGGTTTCTTTCTCACGATTTCGGAACCGTTCGATAATGTCCGGAATATCGTTTTCATTCACCGGAGTCCGTTTGTCATCCAGGCTGAAGCCGTCTGCTCTCATATCATAGAACCATACCCGGTCGGTTCCACCATGCTCTGTCTTGGTAAATATCAAGATAGCGGTGGATACTCCTGCATAGGGTTTGAATACGCCGGACGGCATGGAAATAACTGCCTCCAAACGCTGATTCTCCACAATTTCTTTTCGGATTGCCTTGTGCGCTGTGGAAGATCCAAAAAGTACACCGTCCGGGACGATGCAGGCACAGCGGCCGCCAATTTTCAGCATACGCACAAACAATGTCAGAAACAAAAGTTCTGATTTTTTTCGTTTTACATACTTTCAATAAATCACCAGCTACCGATTCAGCATCCAGACTTCCCTTAAATGGCGGATTCGCGAGAATCAGGCTGTATTTATCGTGATCCGGGTTCTGATCAGATAAACTGTCCCGGTATTCGATATAAGGATTTTCAATACCATGGGTCATCATGTTCATGGCACCGATGCGCAGCATGGTCCGGTCCATATCAAATCCATGAAACATATGGTTCATAAAATGGTCTTTCTTCTGTCGGTCGAAAAAGATCTCGTTCTTTTTCGTTTCTTTTAAATACTCGCCTGCTGCCACCAGAAATCCTGATGTTCCGCAGGCCGGATCGCAGATTACCTCGTCCGCGGAAGGATTCATCAGTTCTACCATCATGCGAATGATATGACGCGGAGTTCTGAACTGACCGTTTCTTCCCGCATGCGCAATTTTATTTAAAAGATATTCGTATACATCGCCTCTTACATCAGCGGACTGAAGTTCATTCATAATCTGATATATTCCATCCAACTGGTCTACTACTTTTGAAAGCAGAAGTGGTGTTGGTAATTTGAAGATGGCATCATCCATATATTTGGAATAGGCACTGTTCTTATCACTGTGAAGGGTTTTAATAAATGGGAATACCCATTCCTGCACAATGCTATACATACGGTCTGCCGGATAATCGCGAAAAACAGCCCATTTCAGCTGTGTTCCCTCAATCACGCGATCTCCAATTTTCACCTCTTCCGCAAAAATGCTTTGAAACGGCAATCCAAGCATTGCGCTTTCTTTTGCCCGTTTGTTATCTGCGTCATCCAGATCATGAATAAACATCAGGTAGGTAACCTGTTCAATGACTTCCAGCGGATTTACCAGACCACCCGCTGCAAAGGCATCCCACATACTGTCAATTTTGTTTTTTAATTCTCCGGTAATCATAAGTTTCTTCTCCTATTCTTTTTCCCGATTCCATGTATATTTTGTATATCTGCCTCCACCAATCTTCAAAATCTGCCCGGAAGCCACCAGTTCAGCCAGTGTCCGCTGCACAGTGACGTTGCTGATATCCGGACATTGTTCCAGAATTTCCGCTTTTGTTATGGTTCCGAGCTTTTGCCGAATCAGCTGGCGGATCCGTTCTGGTTTTGACATGCCGCTCGTCATCAAGAGCTGGACTCTTGATGCAAAGTCTCGGTATGCGCCAATCACAATACCGAGCATATATTTTACAAAGGGCTCATAGTCATTTTGATTTTCATGCCAGTTTTCTGAGCTTGCCTGTAAACACTCATAATACGTTGTCTTTGTGTTTTCAATCAAATGCTCCATACTGATGTATTTTCCCACAATATAACCAGCCCGGTACAGTAAAAGCAAGGTCAGAAGGCGACTCATTCTTCCGTTTCCATCATGGAATGGATGGATACACAAAAAGTCCAGGATAAACATCGGAGTCAGAATCAGCGGATCAATCTGCTCCGTTGCAAGCGCTTCCTCAAAAGCCCTGCAAAGGGCCGCTACCGCTTCTGGAGTCTCCCAGGCCGGAACTGGCTGAAAACGCACGCGCTTATTCCCATTCTGATCGGATTCTTCAATGATATTGTCAGCCTCTTTATATTTACCGCCGATGTCATATCCTTCGAATTTATACAAATCCCGATGCAGCTGTAATAAAATCGATGGTTTTACCGGAATGTGATCATGGCTTTCATGAATGGTATTTAACACATCCCGATATCCTGCTATCTCCCGTTCATTCCGTGTTCTTGGTCTTGTTTTATCTTTCACCAGCGCACGTAGCCGCTCATCCGATGTATAAATTCCTTCAATTTTATTGGATGCCTCGGTACTTTGAATCTTTGCAATTTCCACCAATTGCGTAAGTGTATCTGCTTTCGCTTCTATAAACAGTGTCTGCTCCCCTTTATATTCGTGAATCTGTGTAAGCATAGATACAATTTCCGGAGTCAACAGCTTTGTCCATTTTTGACGATAATCATATTCTCTCATATTTTTTACCCATCTTCTATGATTCTGGTTTTCATCTGTATTTCATTATATCGTTTAATCGTATCATCGTCAATTTAATTATATCATTTTTCATAAAATGATATAATTAAATTAAAAATGAATAAATAAAAAGAAGCGAAAACCTATCAACCATGATGGTCTTCGCTTCTTTCAATTCATATCATAAAAAACATTACTGCTCAAATCTGCCTTTCATCTTCACTTCCTGCTCCCATACAGCTACCTGGCCACGGGCAAACAGGCTGTTGATGTCGAGATTCTCATCCAGTACCAGAAGATCTGCGTCTGCGCCCTCTGCTACACAGCCCTTGACTCCTTCCTGACCAAGGAGCACTGCCGGAGTGCTGGTCAGAAGCTGTAAGGCATCCTCCAGCGGCATGCCTTCTCTTACCAGGATCTGAATGGTGCGGTGCAGATACTTCGGAGATGCGTAGGTCAGGCCGATGCACTCGCCCTCCTCGTTGAAGCGTGGCTGGCTTCCGAATGCGTCACTGGACATGGTGACATGATCCAGTTTCACGCCTTCGCGGTGTAAGAGCTCGAAAAGCTTCATTGCATCAGATTCTACTTCTACATCATCAGCACCGCGGTGCAGTCAATGTAACCACCACGGCGTACCAGATCCGCACCGGCATCAATCAGGCCCGGATTACGTAAAATATGGGTCGGCAGCAGGTTCTTGGCCGGAACATCGGAATGATCCAGAACATAGAATACCGGATCCAGTCTTCCCTCTCCGTCACCCATATGCATGGTCACCAGCCCCGGCGTGTTGCTGAGCAGACCGGCTCTGCGGGCTGCGGTAGCCAGGGCGATCAGCTCTTCCCCTCCCGGATTGGAGCTTCTGTGGTCGGATACGGCCACCTTGACACCGATCATCGGCGGAACCAGAATGATATCGCGCTCTACGCTTCCGGTCAGGGTTGTCGGCGGGTAGCCATAGGAGCTGGTCAGGGTGTACACAGTCATGCCTTCCTCGGTCAGGGCACGGGCCTTTGCTACCAGATTCTCTACACTGCGGGTTACGCCATCTGTACCCAAAAGGCCAACCACGGTGGTAATACCGTTTTTAAAGAATTCGCTGAGCTGAGACTCCGGCACACGGGATGCCGGTCCCTGCTCTCCACCGCCGCCGGTGATATGCACATGCATGTCAATGTAAGCCGGAACAACGATTTTTCCCTCCAGGTCATAAGTCTCCACCCCCGGGAGTCCCTCATAGCCTTCGATAGAATCCTGCATCAGAAGGATTTTCTCTCCCTCAATGAGGATATCTTTTTTTCCCAATTTCTCTGGTGCGTAAACATTCGCGTTTTTCAGTAACTTAATCATAATGTCTATCCTCCTGCCTTTTTCTTTTCCATTTCAATCATTCTATCAGTCTGTCTCAAAGGTGCCCTTTACCAGTGGTTTTCCGTGTTCTACCATCTTCTGTCCACGGGCAAATACCGTATCTACCAGGAATTCATCATCCAGAATCACAAGATCCGCGTCACTGCCCGGACGGATGCAGCCCTTCTTCGGATACAGTCCATTGGCTCTGGCCGGATTCTCTCCGCAGATACGGATGGCCTTTTCCACAGGTACTCCTGCTTTCACTGCGTCACGCACTTCTTCATGTAAGGAAGAAAGCCGGGTAACCAGTAGCTTTGCGCCGCCACCTGGTAGCGGAACACTCATACTTCCGTTTCCATCTGAACTCATAGTGATCTGCTCCATGGGCACACCCTCTTCCATGCAGATGCGGATGGCCTCGCTTGGCTTGATACAGTCCGTAAAACCGTCCTGTTCGCGAATTCCGGAAGTGATGTCGATATAGCCACCCCGCCTGGCCAGCTCTTTTGCCTGCTCAAACAGATGCGGCGCACGGTTTACATGAGTTGGGATCATGTGACAGGCCGGAATCTCTGTTTCATCCAGAATGTCAAAGAGCATCTGGATTCCATTCTTTCCGATTCCCATATGGAACTGAACCACGCCTGCCTTGGCAGACAGCATACCGCCCAGTCTTGCCTGTGTCAGAATCCGTTTCAGTTCATCCTTTGTTGGCTGAGAGGAACGGTGATCCGACAGCGCAATCTCTCCGATTCCAAGAACCTTATCAATCAGAACGATATCTCGTCTTGCGTCTCCAGTCATGGTCTTAAGCGGGATCTCGTAAGAAGCAGTCAGCATATATGCGCTGATTCCTTCTGTCTCCAATCCCCGGACTTTCGCAAGCAGGGATTCCGGATGACATCCGGTTCCATCCGTTCCGAGAACACCGATAACCGTGGTCACTCCCGCTTTAGTCACATCAGAAAGAAATACCTCCGGGGTCCGGCTGTAGGGACCCGCTTCGCCGCCTCCACCGATCACATGGACATGCTGGTCCACATAACCGGGAATTACGGTTTTTCCATCTGCAGAAACAACTTCCACCGGAACAGAGAGTTCCGGTGGATCAATGTGTTCTGCCACAGAAAATACTTTTTCATCTACGATAAGAATGTCCCGGATTCCTTTCGGGTCCGGATCATACAGATTCGCGTTTTTGATCAAAAGCACTCTGGACATGATATTTAGTTCTCCTTTTTCTTCTCATCAGCAAGCTTTGCGATACCGAATCCGGTAAAGCCCCAGATGATTGCAAAGATCCAGCCAGTGTAGCACAGGATTGCCCACGGAAGGTAATCCAGAGTCTCTACACCAAGGGTAGATGCCATATAGGCACCTGCTGCGGACCACGGAATCAGCGGCACCACTACAGTACCGGCATCCTCAAGGGTTCTGGACAGGTTCTTTGCCGCAAGTCCGCGCTCTTTATAAGCGTCACGGAACATCTCTCCAGGAATCAGAATGGAAAGATAAGAGTTACCGGTAGTCAGTGCCATGGTAATGCAGGCTGCCACCGTTGCGGTAATCAGTGCGCCGGTACTCTTTGCCACGCTTAAAATCTTCTGAAGTACAACATCCAGACAGCCTGCCCGGCTCATGATGCCTGCAAAACAGAATGCGCAGAATACCAGAAGTGTGGTACTCATAATGCCGTTCATACCACCACGGTTTAACAGCTTCGTAACCGCCTCGGAACAGGTCTCAGTGTCGAAGCCTGCGCGATGGATCATAGATACACTAAAGCCGTTTACCGTTGCCTTTAACACATCACCCAACGCTACATGCTGAATGAAAACAGCCTCTATGCCAGCTACGAAGGTGGAAAGAAGCATAACCGGAATGGTTGGCTTCTGAAGCAGGGACCCTCCCAGCACGATTAGCACCGGAATGATGATCAGCTGGCTCCAGCTGTACATGGAAGAAAGCTGGCTCAATAAGGTAGTAACGGTATCAGAGGTAATATCTGCACTTACATCTGCGTTCATACCAACAATGGCATATACCACCAGAGAAACGATGGTTGCCGGAACGGTAGTGTAAAACATATGTCCGATATGCTCATACAGTGTGCTGCCTGCCGCGATCGGAGCCAGGTTCGTGGTATCAGACAGCGGAGACATCTTATCACCGAAGTAGGAACCGGCGATACATGCACCTGCGGTAGCCGGAAGAGACACGCCCAGAGCACTTGCAATTCCCATCAGGGCAACACCCATAGTTGCGACAGAACCCCAGGAAGTACCGGTAACAACCGATACAACAGCCTCGATCAGAAATGCGGTAACCAGCATGAATTTCGGGTTTACAATCTGAACACCATAGTAAATCATCATCGGAATGGTACCAGCTGCCATCCAGGTACCAACCATAGCGCCAACGCATACCAGAATCAGAATTGCCGGCATGCCTTTTGCGATCTTGGTACAGATCTCATCCATCATCTCATCCCAGGTAACACCCACACGGAACGCGATAAATGCCGCGATTGCTGCTA
>ENA-OQHL01000878-OQHL01000878.1-human-gut-metagenome-genome-assembly--contig:-NODE-878-length-17889-cov-3.340784_pt1 | contig 17889 bp, 19 predicted proteins | sample MGYA00242565_ERZ504723 | MGnify/ENA primary metagenome ERZ504723 (study PRJEB26092, sample SAMD00036211) | human gut metagenome | host: Homo sapiens | study: EMG produced TPA metagenomics assembly of... | reverse complement strand
ATGGCATTGATTTTTTCCGGAAAGTGTACTGTTTCAAATATTTGTATTTATATTATTTTCAATATTGTCACTTATATTCATAAGACCTGTGGCTAAAAAATATGTTGATAAATATACGAGGGGAGGAAATATTAACAGTAAAGTAGACAAAACCGGTGTCGTCGTACAGGAAATAAAAAAAAGACGAAAAAGGTAGAGTTAAAATTGGAGATGTTGAATGGCTTGCTGTAAGCAATGAAGACATTTCTGAGGGAACAAAAGTCAGGATAACTAATGTAGATGGAAATACATTATGTGTTGAAAAGGTAGAGGAGGTTTAATTATGATAATTTTATTCTTATTTTTCTTAATAATTGTAGTAGTAGTTGCTGCCAGTTGTGTTAAAATTGTGCCACAGGCCAGAGCTTATGTAGTTGAATTTTTAGGTGCATATAAAACAACTTGGCAGACAGGTTTATATTTTAAAATACCTTTCTTTGAAAGAGTAGCCAAAAATGTTACTTTAAAGGAACAGGTTATTGATTTCCCACCACAACCTGTTATCACAAAGGATAATGTAACAATGCAGATTGATACAGTAATCTTCTTTCAGGTAACAGACCCTAAGTTATTTACTTATGGTGTAGAAAACCCTATTATTGCTATTGAAAATCTTACATCAACTACATTGAGAAATATTATTGGCGATATGGAACTTGATGAAACACTTACTTCAAGAGAAACTATAAACTCTAAAATGGTTATGACTCTTGACGAGGCTACAGACCCTTGGGGTATTAAGGTAAACAGAGTTGAGCTTAAGAACATTATGCCACCGGCTGCTATTCAGGAATCTATGGAAAAGCAGATGAAGGCAGAAAGAGAAAGACGAGAATCTATACTTATTGCTGAGGGTGAAAAGAAGTCAACTGTACTTGTAGCAGAGGGTAAAAAGGAATCCGCAATTCTTGAGGCAGAGGCTGAAAAACAGGCTGCAATATTAAAGGCAGAAGCAGAAAGAGAAAAGATGATAAAAGAGGCTGAAGGTGAGGCAGAAGCTATTTTAAAGGTACAGAGAGCTAATGCTGAAGGTATCAGAATGTTAAAAGAGGCTGGTGCAGACGAAAGTGTACTTACTTTAAAGAGTCTTGAGGCACTTGCTAATATGGCAAACGGTAATGCAACAAAGATTATTGTTCCATCTAATATTCAGGGTATTGCAGGACTTGCTACTTCTCTTAAAGAAATTATGGACGAAAAATAAAAAATACGTTTTTAAGTGGTGTAGATTTTTCTATGCCACTTTTTTTGTTAACCTAAAATGTAAAAAATGTTGACAATTTGGTGTATATCGTCATATAATCACTATATGAAAAGTGATATATATTTTAAGAGGGGAAAAATATGAGGTATTTAGAAAATGTTAATCAGTCAATTACTGAAAAAAGGGAGATAGTAATTGAAACAGCTTTTAAATTATTTGCAGAGAATAAAATTGAACCAGTGACGATGACCGTTGTGGCTGATAATTGTAATATGGGTGTTGCAAGTATATATCGCTATTTTGGGACGAAAAAAGAACTTGTAATAGCTGTCGCTGCTAAAAAATGGAGAGAATATTATAGCGAATTACAAAAATATTATAAAGAGCTAAACGTAGATAAAATGACTGCTGCACAGGAGTTGGAATTTTATATAGACAGATATATTGATTTATATAATGAAAATAGCGATTTGTTGAATTTTAATGCTAACTTTGGCATATATATTGGCTCAGAAGATACAACAAAAGACGAAATGAGGCCATATAACAGTATAATAGATAAATTTATAAATAGATTTCATATGCTGTACAAGAAAGCACAGGACGATAAAACAATACGTACAGACATTTCAGAGAGAAGTATATTATACAACATAATGTATACTATGATGTCAGCCTTGAGTAAGTATTCTACAAATATAATACATAGTGCGGACCAAGATAGAAATTACGAAAAAGAGATTTGCCAGCTAAAAGATATGTATTTGGAATATTATTGTAGAAAATAATTTGTATAGTGATGTTTATTGGACAAATGTAGTGATACAATGTAGTTGTAAAGAAAAAAGCTACTTGAAGTGTGGAGAAGGTTGGTATTATGAAAAAAGTTCTCTTAGTAATTTGTTCAATAATAGGCGTTGTAATTGTGTGTAAATTTGGTTTTGAAGAAAACAATCCCTATGATACAATATGTATTCAGCCAGAGTGCAATAATGAGAAAGTTGAGGGCAGTATTTATTGCAAAGACCATAAGCCAAGTAAAGAAGATGCTGAATTAGATGACTGTTTACACGATATGGTTCCTTATGTAGAAGATACTACGGAGGAAAATACAAAAGAAACAACTACTTATTCTTACTATAATAGCAGTGGCTCAAGTTTTTATAGTAGTAGCTCAAATTCCTATGGTGGCTCAAGTTCCTACAGTGGCAGTTCTTCAAGTTCTCCATATAAATCTTATGATGAAGGATACGAGGCTGTATATGATGATGACGACTATGATTGGGACAGATATAATAGCGATTCAGACTATGCCGACGGTGTAGATGATGCTTTAGATGAATTAGACGATTAATTAAACGTGAAAGACTAGATAATTGGCATAGAGGCTGTTTATCTAGTCTTTTTATTGTGCAAAAATTGTTGACATAAATAAATTGTACTAGCTATATATTAATAATGTTAAAGCTATTGACATACTTACATTTTTCGACTATGATTTTATTGAAAATATTTTATCGATAAGGTTGTGATATGTTGACATTAAAAGATTTGCCAATAGGAAAAACAGCCACAGTTAAAACTGTTGGTGGTGATGGTTCTTTAAAACAACATTTGTTGGATATGGGTATTATTCCAGAGGCTGATGTTACTATGGTTAAGTATGCACCAATGGGTGACCCAGTAGAACTTAGAATACATAGTTATGAACTTACTTTGCGTTTGGCAGACGCAGAAAGAATAGAAATAGAAAATATAAGAGATGCAAAGACAGAAAAGCATACTTCAATACCTAGAAGTGACAAGAAGAATATTCCTCATCCCGGACTTGGTGAAGGGGGAAAGTACCATACAAAGGAAACAGAAAATCCACTTCCAGAGGGTACAGTACTGACTTTTGCACTGGCAGGAAATCAGAATTGTGGAAAAACTACACTTTTTAACCAGCTTACAGGTTCTAATCAGCATGTTGGTAATTTCCCTGGGGTTACTGTTGACAGAAAAGACGGTGCAATAAAGGAGCATAGCGATACACTTATTACTGATTTGCCGGGAATTTATTCTATGTCGCCATATTCCAGTGAGGAAATAGTGACAAGAGAGTTTATATTAAATGAACGTCCAAAGGGTATTATTAATATTGTAGATGCTACAAATATTGAAAGAAACTTAAATCTTACACTACAGCTTATGGAATTAGATATTCCAATGGTACTTGCCCTTAATATGATGGACGAGGTTTGGAAAAATGGTGGATATATCCACGTAAATGAAATGGAACAAATGTTGGGAATACCTGTCGTACCTATTTCAGCAGCTAAAAATGAGGGTATAGCAGAACTTGTTGACCACGCATTACATGTTGCAAAATATCAGGAAAAGCCCGGTAGAAAGGATTTTTGTGATGTAAATGACCATAATGGTGCTGTTCATAGATGCTTGCACTCTATAATGCACTTAATTGAGGACCACGCAAAGGCTGCCGGTATTCCTATTCGCTTTGCTGCCAGCAAATTGGCAGAGGGAGATAGTTTAATACTTCAAAGACTTAAATTAGACCAAAATGAGCAGGAAACTCTTGAGCATATTATTCAGCAAATGGAAAGTGAAAGAGGTTTAGATAGGGCAGCATCAATTGCTGATATGAGATATAGCCTTATTGACAAGGTTTGTAAAGAAGTAGTGGAAAAACCTCACGAAAGTAAGGAACATAAAAGAAGTCAGAAAATAGATAAAATACTTACAGGCAAATATACAGCTATACCTTCATTTATAGTTATTATGGGTATAGTATTTTGGCTTACATTTAATGTTATAGGTGCAGGACTTTCAGATTTACTGAATATATGTATTGAATGGATTACAGGCATTGTAGATAATGGACTTACAATATGGGACATAAATCCAGTTGTCCATTCCTTGATTATTGATGGTATATTTACTGGCGTAGGCAGTGTATTAGGCTTTTTACCAGTTATTGTAACATTGTTCTTCTTCCTTTCTTTACTTGAAGATAGTGGCTATATGGCTAGAGTGGCCTTTGTAATGGACAAGTTGTTGAGAAAAATCGGACTTTCAGGTAGAAGTATAGTACCTATGCTTATAGGCTTTGGTTGTACTGTTCCAGGGGTTATGGCAAGCCGTACATTGCCGTCTGAAAGAGATAGAAAAATTACAATACTCTTGACACCTTTTATGAGCTGTTCTGCTAAGTTGCCTATATACGGGCTTTTTACAGCTGCATTTTTCCCTAAATATGGTGCAATAGTAATGGTGTCACTTTACTTCATTGGTATATTTATGGGTATAGTTTCAGCCTCTGTTATGAGAAAAACTATGTTTAAGGGTGATGCAGTTCCTTTTGTAATGGAATTGCCTAACTATCGTATGCCAGGGGCAAAAAATGTTACTCAATTACTTTGGGAAAAGGCTAAGGACTTTTTACAAAGAGCATTTACAGTAATATTTGTTGCTACAATTGTGATTTGGTTCTTACAGACTTTTGATGTTAGATTTAATGTAGTTAGTGATTCTCAGCACAGTATACTTGCTATTATTGCTGGTATTGTTGCACCTGTTTTCAAGCCTTTAGGTTTTGGGGATTGGAGAATATCTACTGCTCTTATTACAGGATTTATGGCTAAGGAAAGCGTTGTTTCAACACTTACTGTACTTTTAGGAAATACAGAGGGAATAACAGCACTTCTTACTCCTTTAACAGCCTTTAGCTTGCTTGTTTTCTGTCTTCTCTATACTCCTTGTGTTGCTGCTATAGCATCTATAAAGAGAGAATTAGGTGGTAAATATGCAGTATTTGTTGTAGTAGCTCAATGCGTAGTAGCTTGGCTTTGTGCCGGTATTGTACATATTATTGGGGCTTTTATAGGAGTGATGTAAATGAATATACAGAGTATAATAATTTTAGCTGTAATAATACTTGTCTGTTTTTTGATTTGTAGAAATTTATATAAGAAAAGTAAAAATGGCGAATTTTCTTGTGGTGGGAATTGTAGCTGTTGTGGAAAAAAGTGTAATAAGTAAAAAAAGCCATTGTTGAAATTTTTCAACAATGGCTTTTAGTGAATTGTTTATTTCTTTAAAGCATCTTCGTAAATAGATTTCAATTTTTTACCAACTTCTTTAATATCTCTTTCTTTTGCTATATTATAGCCACCCTCAACTACACTTGGCAATTTGTTTTCAAGTATGCCTGTAATTTTAGTTTCAAATTCAGAAAGAGTTTTTGCCTTGTAAACATCTTTACTGTCTGTGAGCCAACCCTCATATACAGGAATATCCCTGATAAGTGTTGGAATTTTCATAGCTAAAGCCTCAAGTATTACAATGCCTTCTGTTTCTTCCTTTGACATAAAAAGGAAAAGGTCACTGTTGTTGTAGGCATCTTTTAATTCGGCTTTACTGATATATCCAGGGAATGAAAGGTTAGGTAATTTCGTTTTGACAGCCTTTCTAATTTTAGCTGGAACAGTGTATAAATTAGACTCGCCATACCATACAAAATCGTATTGTGGCATTCTTTTAGCAAGCTCTACAAAATCAGTTATACCTTTTCTGTCAATCCATAAACCGGCAGACATAATGACTTTTCTGCCTTTATGCTTTTTCTTAAATTCTTCACGCATTTCTTCATTGCGTGTGTAGTAGTTGGTATCAATACCATTTGATAAAACTCTTATATCCTTTGTTATTCCGTAGGATTGAAGAAGTTTTTTAGAGTAAATACTAGGGGTAATAATAATATCGCCAGAGTTGTAACATTTCATTATCCACCAAGCAAAAAGTCCGTCAACAAGATTAGAACCAATGTAGGAATTTCTAAAATCCTGTCTTGTAGAGTGTGCGTGATAAACAACTTTTTTACCCAATTTGTGGGCTTCCTTTGCTAATTCATAGCTTTTAGGAAATATTGTGTTAATATGTACAACGTCTGCATCTTCAAGATTATCAACTAATTCTATATCATTGAAGGCAGCAGCTTTTTTTTGGTGGTAAATAGCTCTGCCTACACCACTTTTTTCAATCATTTTTTGCATTCCCGAATACAAAAAAACTTTCATTTTTATCTCCCCTAACGTATAAAGTTTATTAAATAAGTATAGAATTTAGTTAATGCAAAACTATACATAAAAATGGCAAGAGGTTTGCCCAAAAGAATTATTATTGTAAATTTGCTTAATTTCATATCTGTAATGCCGGCAAGATAGCATAAAAAGTCATCTGGAGCAACTGGACTAAATATGAGTAAAGCAAAAAGAATAGTGAATTTTCGGCTATTCATAAAAGGACTGTATTTGTTGTAGAATTTTTCAGAAGTTACACGTCTTACAAATTCTCGCCCATAAGCTCTGGCAATAAGAAATGCCCATATAGAGCCACCACAAATGCCTACGTAATTATATATAAATCCCATTACTGGTCCAAAAAATATAACACCAAAAAGACAGCCTATTGAACCAGGTAGTATAGGGATAACAACCTGTATTGCCTGCAAAGCAATGAACATAATAGGAGCCCATATACCACAGCTTTTTAATAAGGCTTCAAGTTTGCTTTTGTCAGTAAAAACACCCTGAGTATATCCATATATGCTGAGAAGTATGATAATAACTGTACTTACAAGACCTATTATGTTTTGTTTAGCAACTACCCAATCTATAAATTTTCTCAAATCAATCACCTATGTTATTTATAATTAACGGAATTTTTTTCGTTAAATTTTTTAATGGTGTTTTTGTAAAGTTCAGCAACATTTTCTCCAAAGGCTTTACTGGAAAACTTATCTTTTACAGGTAAGGCATTTGCAATCATATCTTCTCGATTACATTTGTCTGAAAAGAAAAAGTTTAAAAACTCTGCAAAATCATCTTCGTTTGTATATTGAAAACCATTTTTGTAGTTTATAAGTACACCGTCAAGGCAAGCATCTTTTCTGCAAAGGGCAGGTACACCATTTGCCAAAGCTTCAAAATATGTAAGTCCTTGTGCTTCACTTGTAGAGGAACAAATGAAAAGGTCTGCAAGCTGGTAGTAGGCATTTACACTGTCCATTGGTACAAGACCTGTAAATATAACATTGTTTTTGATACTGCTTTTTTTGACATGTTTTTCTAGTCTATCTCTGTCAGGACCGTCACCTACTATAAGAAATGTAAACTTGTTCAGATGACAATTTTCAATTAATCTAATAGTTTCGTCTATGTTTTTTTCTCGTGCTAATCTGCCTAGAAAAAGTAAAACTGTGTTATCTTCTGGAATACCTAAGGAATGTTTCATTTCTGAAAGGGTATTCTTATCTACAGGGCTACTACATTTTTGCAAATCAAGACCTGTTGGAATAACAGTTATAGGTGGTTTAACCTTATATGAAGTCAAAATATCCTTTACTTTTTCAGTAGGGGCAATAATAGCCTGTGTATGCTTTAATATCTTACGAGAAAGAGTTTCAACTATTTCCTTGCCAATTGTATGGCTTGGGGAAAAATAGTGAGTATAATCTTCGTAAACGGTATGGTATGTATGTACTAAAGGTATTCTAAGTTTTTTTGCTATTCTGTTTGCAAAAAAGAAAGTGCTGAATTCGCATTGTGAATGTATAATATCCGGTTTCCATTTCACAATTTTGTTGACAACACTTCTGCACATACCAAACATTATTCTTGCGTTGGGATAGATTTTACCAGCACTTATAGAACGAAGTATGTATACATCATTTTCCCTAACTATGCCTGTTTGATTTAGAGTAAGAACTCTGACCTCGTGTCCCTGTTGTTCCAGTGCTGACTTTAATGTCATTACAGAACGAACAACGCCATTAGTATTAGGCTTATAAAAATCGGTAGTTATTAAAACCTTCAAGGAAAACCCTCCCAGCAATAATATCATTTATTATTTCAAACATTACAAAAGCCCTTATTGAGAAAAGGGCATTGTATTTACGTCATTGTAAAGCTAAAATAAAATTTACGCAGGCTTGTAATAGATGAGAAATAACCACCATTAACACTAAGTCTGTGAATTAGGTATATTATAATTCATAGAATATTTTTGTCAATTAATTAAGAATTAAATATATATAAATTAGAGTTAAATTTAGGGGATAAAAATATATTAAATTTTATTTTCGAAACCATTTTTTCATTGTGTTTAATACCTTTACCAACTGTTCTTCTGTAATAATATAAGGTACCATAGCATAAAGATAATTGAGAAATGGTCGACTAAACACACCATTTTCAAAAGCAAATTGTTGATAACCTTTTAATACACAAGGGTCATATACTTCAATACAAACACAACCTCCCATAATTCTAATTTCTTTTATTCTTTTGTCTTCAAAATCTTTTAATTCTCGCCTAGTAATTTCTTCTATTTTATGTATTTTTGAAATATAGTTTTGATTTTCAAATAATTCAATAGATTTTAAGGACACACTACAAGCAAGAGCATTTCCCATAAAGGTTGGACCGTGCATAAGTGCGTGACTTGGATTGTTGTCATAGAAACCATTATAGACCTTTGTATTTGCAACTGTAACAGCATGACCTATGTAACCTCCGGTCAAAGCCTTTCCTAACACAAGTATATCTGGGGTTACTAAATCGGCAACAAAGCGGTTTCCTGTTCTTCCAAAGCCTGTTGCAACTTCATCAAAAATTAATAGTACACCATATTTATTACAAAGTTCTCTTGCACGAACTAAGAAAGAAATATCATACATACGCATACCACCGGCACCTTGAAGTAAAGGTTCAACAATGAAACAGTTTAATTTTCGTGATTTTCTTCAAAGGCTTTTTCGAGAGCATTTATTTCTGTGGGAATATGAATTACATTTTTGCTTTTACCATAGGCTTTTAGAACAAAATGATAATCTTCATCATCGCCTACTTCCATAGTCTTAAAAGTATCACCGTGATATGCGTGCTCAAGAGCAAGCACCATAGTTCTGTTTTCATCACCTTTATTCATAAAATACTGCAATGCCATTTTAAGGGCGACTTCAACAGCTACACTTCCGGAATCAGAGAAAAAACAATAGTTTAAATCAGCAGGTAACCACTCTGCTAGTTTTTTGGATAATTTTTCTACAGGTTCGTGAGTTAATCCACCAAGCATTATGTGTGAAAAATTTTCAGCTTGTGTTGTAATGGCTTTTGTTAATTCAGGGTGTTTATAGCCGTGTATTACACTCCACCAAGAGGATACAGAATCTATGAGTTTGTTATTTTCGGTGCAGAGATATACTCCATCAGCATTTACTATTTTGTAAGGTTGTTTCATTGTTTTCATTTGTTCATAGGGATACCAAATCATTGAATACTCCTCCTATTCGTATAGCTTTTCTAATTCTTCAAATGTAATATTTATGTCAGTATCTCCATCTTTGACACAGGCAATAACCTTTGAACCTGTTATGTATTCACACATTTTAATATTATCTTCGTGTAGAATGTTTCCTGGAATATAGTGGTTAAATATTATTCCCTTTAGAGGAATATTATGATTTTTCATATATTCAGCAGTAAGACCTACACCATTAATAGTGCCAAGACCGGCATCGGCAACCATTATACAGCCAAGATTACAAGCCTTAATAACATCTGGTAACATTATTTTATATTCTTCAAATGTAATAGGACAGAGTATACCTCCTGAACCTTCTATTGTTATATAATCATATTTGCTACACAAATCTTCATATCCCTTAAGTACAATATCCATTTTTACAGGATTACCTTCTATTTTTGATGCAAGATGTGGAGAAAGGGCGTTTTCATATATATATGGACACATACTGTCTATAGGCTGTTCTGTACCGGAGATGTATTTTACATAGGAAGCATCTCCGGCAATCAGAGAACCATCATAACAGCGAATATTTCCACTCATTGCAGCTTTGTAATAGGCAGATTTATTTCCCTTTTGTCTAAGTTTTTTTACTATAAGTGCAGATACGTAGGTTTTGCCTATATCAGTACCAGTACCTGTTATAAATATACTTTTGCTCATATGTTGTATCCTTTCTTTTTAATAATTGGGACAAGTCGATTTCCAAGTATTGCTCCTAAAATACAAAGTAAAATATCTCCAGGGACTGCCAAAATAAAACAGTATAAAAATAATGGCCAAAGTCCTATAGGTGTGCCTAAATAAAAGTTGCTCATAATATAGTAGTATACCATTCCAAAAAGATAAACTATTCCAAGACCTATAAAGTTAGCACATAAAAGCCTTTTTATTGTAGGTTCTGAATTTTTGTTTGCAATAGTTCCTGTAATATAAGAAGCTATGGCAAAGCCAATAATATAACCAAAACTAGGTTTAAATATATAAGCAAAACCACCACCTTCAGCAAATATAGGTAGACCTATAAGTCCAAGAAAAATATATATTACTACAGCACGAAAACCGTCTTTTCCTCCTAAAAGTATGCCGGCAAGCATAGTAAAAAGAAATTGAAGTGTAAATGGAACAATAGGTACAGGAATTTTTATAAATGCTCCAGCTACAATCATAGCTACAAACATTGACGTTAATATCATTTTTCTAGTGTTCAAAAAATCTCTCCTTTTTTATAAATTGATGATTTTCATATTAGCACAATAAAAATTAATTGTCAACTATATAAATATTTATGGTTAACAATTAAAGCGTAAAAAAACTCGGCATTAACCGAGCTTTTTGCTTTGTGACAATATAAGTCCACCTAATGTAAGGCAAATACCTACAATAGTCATAAATGTTATATTTTCTTTTAGTACTATTGCAGAAGCAACTGTTGTAATAACAGGAGAGAGGTATATGTAAACACTTGTTTTTACTACACCTAATTTTTCTTGAGCTATGCTCCAAGTTGTATAGCAGGTAGCTGATGCTAGAAAACTGAGAAACAGTATGTTGCCCAATATTTTTATGTTTGTAAATACGGATAAATCCAATGGTCCATTGTGCAAAGCTATGGGAATAAGAAAAATTACACCGTACATAAATATTCTTCGTGTTGTTTGAAGTATGTTATAGTTAAATGTACTTATTTTCTTTAGTGTAACGGAATAAAATGCCCAAACAATAGTAGCCATTAAGGCTAAGAAATCTCCCAAAGGACTAAAATGAACACTTGTAAAATCCTTTATTCCAATTATACATATACCAATTATAGCAAGTACAAAACCAATAAAGAAACTTATCTTTGGCAAAGGTTCTTTCAGAAAAATGACAGAACAAATAGCAACAAAGAAAGGCACAACAGAAACTATTATTCCTACATTTGATGCCATTGTGTACAAAAGGGCAATGTTTTCAAACAAGAAATAAAGTGTAACTCCAAAGAGTCCTGCTAATATGAAATAAATTTCTTTTTTTATATGTTTATAATTAATGGCTTTGGTTTGAACACCCAAAGGGCGATATATCCTAGAAAAAATCGAATTATAACAAGCTGTGCCGGTGTCATATACTGTAATATTATTTTAGAAGATACAAATGTCGTACTCCATACAAATACAGTAAAAAACGCAAGCAAATGACCTATGACATTTTTATTCATTTTGACACCTCCTAAAAAAAGAATTTTAACACATAAAAATCAATTTTACAATATTTGTAATAAATTGACTATAAAAATAATATATGATAGAATAAAAGAAAAATGGGGTGTTAATATGGATGAAAATAATGTAAATCAGACTGTAAATGAAAGCACAGTACCGGAGCAACCCAAGTTAGGTTGGAACTGGGGAGCATTTATGTTTAACTGGATTTGGGGCGTAGGTAACAGATGTTATTTACCTTTACTAAGCCTTGTACCTTTCGTAGGTTTTATTTGGGCATTTGTATGTGGTGCTTGTGGCAACAAATGGGCGTGGCAAAATGGATATTTTAAAACACCAGAAGAATTTAATAAAACTCAAAGCACATGGAGCAGAGCCGGTTTAATTGCCTTTATAATTTGTGTAGCTTTAACTGTAATGTATATTCTTCTTTTTGCTCTTTTTATTGCTATAGCTGTTTTGAGAAATGGTTTTCATAATTTATAAAAAAACTAAAAATTGCTTCCGACTTAAAAAGTCGGAAGCTATTTTTTTTTGACTGAACACTCTTTAATTTCATAACCGGCATCTTCAATAACTGCCTTAAATTCTGCATCTGAAATATCCTTTGATAATTCAACAGTAGCGTTTTTGTTTTCAAGACTTACTTCAATAGAAGTAACACCGTTCATAGCCTTTAAAGCCTTTTCAACATGAGCCTGACAATGACCACACATCATACCTTCAATAGATAATACCTTTTTCATTTTTTTCATTCTCCTTTTTAACTTCAATTACAGTTTTCTTCAACCTTTTTCAGAAGATTTGTAAGTCTTAAATCTTCTTAATCTTAAAGCATTTGTTACAACGCAGATACTACTTAAACTCATTGCAGCAGCACCAAACATAGGGCTTAACTTTATACCCCATATAGGGTATAACACACCGGCTGCAACAGGAATACCAATACAGTTGTAGAAAAATGCCCAGAAAAGATTTTCTTTAATATTTTTAATAACTGCCTTACTTAATTTTACTGCACTTACGGCGTCAAGTAAATCATTTCTTACAAGAACTGCGTCAGCACTTTCAATGGCTACGTCTGTACCGGCACCAATGGCAATACCAACATCAGCCTTTGCAAGAGCAGGGGCATCATTTATACCATCACCAATCATTGCTACGCAATGACCTTCATCTTGTAATCTTCTGATTTCTTTTTCCTTATCCTCTGGAAGTACCTGAGCAATAACTTTTGGAATATTAAGTCGCTTTTGTATTGCCTTTGCTGTTCTTTCGTTATCGCCAGTAAGCATTACTGTGGAAATACCCATTTTTGTAAATTCTTCAATGGCTTTTCTTGAAGTTTCCTTTTCAACATCGGCTACAGCAATAATACCAATTACATTGTTGTCCTTGGCAAAAATAAGAGGTGTTTTACCCTCGTCAGCAAGGCTGTTGATTTGTGGTTCAATTTTTGAAATATCAATATTATTTTCTTTCATAAAGGCTCTGTTTCCACCTAAAATAGTGGAGTTATCAGAAGTAGCTTTTACACCTTTACCAAATACAGCCTCAAAGTTTTCAACACTTTCAGAAGAAATATTGTTATCCTTACAATATTTTACAATAGCCTCAGCAAGAGGGTGTTCACTATTTTTTTCAAGAGAAATAGCATAAGTTAATAGACTGTTTTTGTCTATATACTCAACAATATCTGTAACCTTTGGCTTACCCTCTGTAATAGTACCTGTCTTATCCATAACAACTGTATCAATCTTATGAGCAGTTTCAAGGGCTTCGCCGGACTTTATAAGAATACCGTTTTCAGCACCCTTACCGGTACCAACCATTATAGCAACGGGAGTTGCAAGACCAAGAGAACAAGGACAAGATATAACCAAAACTGTTATGCCGGCTGAAAGGGCAAATTCAAATGATGCACCACTTATAAGCCATACAATAATTGTAACAAGGGCTATAGTCATTACGACAGGAACAAATATACCGGCAATTTTATCAGCCATTCTGGCAATAGGAGCTTTACTTGAACTAGCTTCTTCTACTAATTTAATAATCTGATTTATAGTAGAGTTTTCACCAACTTTTACGGCTCTGATTTTAATAAAGCCGTTTTTGTTTATAGATGCAGAAACAACATTGTCACCAACCTGCTTTTCAACAGGAATACTTTCACCGGTTATGGCACTTTGGTCAACACTTGTGCTACCTTCTACAATTACACCGTCAACAGCTATGCTTTCACCAGGGCGAATAATAACTATGTCTCCAACAACAAGCTGTTCAACAGGTACTGTCATAACCTGACCATTTCGTTCGATTTCAGCCTCTTTTGGTGCAAGGGCAACAAGTTTTTCAATAGCCTTGCTAGTTTTCTTTTTAGAACGACTTTCAAGGTACTTACCAAGGGTAATAAGTGTAACAATCATACCGGCAGATTCAAAGTATAAATCCATACTGTATGTGCCTACAAGGTCCATATTACCGTGACCAAGTCCCCAACTCATTCTGAAAAGAGCGAATATGCCGTAGAACATTGATGCACTTGAGCCAACGGCAATAAGTGTATCCATATTTGGACTTAAATGGAAAAGGTTTTTGTAACCTCTTATATAGTAAATTCTGTTAAGATACAATATTGGCAATACAATTAAAAACTGAGCAAAGGCAAATGTAATTGCATTTTCATTTCCCCAAAATATGTTCTGGAACCATTGTGGAATAGGGAAACCTGTTTTAGCAATCATATGGCTCATAGATATAGACATAAGGAATAAAAGGAATACAAAAGAGTAAACCAATCTATGGAGTATTTCGTCTTTTTCATTGTTCTTTTCTGATTTGGCAGAACTAGAGGTAGCATCAGAACCACCAATACCATAGCCTGCATTTACAACAGCATTTACAATATCACTTGAAGATAAAATACTGTCATCATATTCTACCTGCATTGAGTTTGTGAGCAAGTTTACAGAGGCTTTTTCCATACCTTTAAGAGAAGAAACTGCCTTTTCAACTCTACTGGAACAAGCAGAACAAGTCATACCTGTAACAGTATACTTTTCTTTTTTCATTAAATATCACCTACTTCATTATTTTTTGAATTGTGTTTAGAAGTTCGTCAACAACTTCATCATTCCCACTTTTAATATCATCGATAACACAAGTTTTTATGTGCTGTGAAAGGAGAATTTTATTGAAACTGTTTAAAGCACTTTGTACAGCAGAAACCTGAGTAAGTATGTCTACACAGTATCTATCGCTTTCTACCATATTTTTGATACCCCTTACTTGACCCTCAATTTTATTAAGACGGGTAATAAGTGCTTTGTATTCAGCAGTATCACGATGTTTAGTTTTACCAGTGTTGCAACAACATTTATCCATTGTTTTACCTCCTTTATACCCATAGGGGGTATATGTTTATTATAGCATTACTTGTTGATTTGTCAATTGGAAAATTTCTCAATAAGGAAAATAATAAAAAGAGATAGACGAATATGAAACCGGGAAAAGTAGATTGTTAATAAGTTAGAAATATATAATTTACAAAAAAGTAACAAAAAATATTTCACTTTTTTTAGTTTTAATTGCATTAAAAGTGGAAGGGGAAAAAAGTAGTGAAAAAAGTATTTTATTTTAGGAGGATTTAAGTTATGGCAGAAAAAGAATTTTTAGCAGAACTTTTACTTAGAGCAGTAATGGAAAGCGAGGGAGATTTGTGTAAACAACCTTATGTTGTTAATAAGAAAAATTATTTTGGTTATCTTAAAGCAGTGAAAATTTTATCAGAACTAAGGAGAAAAGGAAAGTGTAAATTTAAAGCTATGTATGCAAGAGAGCCATACACTTTACATTCTATAGATGTAAAATGGAATTTAACCGATGATTTCTATATCTGTATAGATGACTCAAATAAGAGAGAAATTAAGGAGTTGTTAGAGTGTACTGAAACTTGTATTATAGAACAAGAAGATTCTACACGTTGGTCATTAATGAGTAGATTATATATAGAAAAATAAATCAATAGACAATTAAACATCATGATTATTTGGTGTTTAATTGTCTATTATAATTAATTTATAGAATTACTTCACTTCACAACAGATAAAAAGCTCATTAACAGCATTTTTAAAATCCCTTACATTTTTAGCTTTCTTTATTTTTTTAGCTATTTTATCACAGTCAGTGAACGAGTCTATCATATATACAAATACTTCTTTCATTTTGTGAAGTAAAGGAGTATCTCCGGAGAGTATTTCCTGATAATCATTGAACATTTTTTCATAAAATTTGTATAAATCATCTTTGTTTAATTTCTTGATACCCTTTATTTCACAGGCTAAGGCTGGATTTGAAATTATACCCCTCCCCACCATAATAGTATTTGTATTTGGGAATTCTTTTATAAAATTGTTGTATGGTCTTTTATCTAGTGAAATATCTCCATTGTAGCATAACTTGTGCATTGGAATTTTCAATTAGCATACTTATACATATCCCAATTAGGTGTTTTTTTGTACATATCCTTTCTGGTTCTAGGTGTATAATAAGCTCAGTAAGAGGGTATTGGTTATATATTTCCAAAAGTCTGTAAAATTCCTCCGGGCTTTCTTTGCCTATACGTGTTTTAATCGAAATATTGTAGTCACTTTTGTATATTTCATCTAAAAACTTGTCTAACTCATCGGGATATGCTAAAAATCCAGAACCCCTGCCTTTTGAAACTACTGTTCCGGAAGGGCAACCTAAGTTTAAGTTAAATTCTGTATAACCATACTGTTCTAAAGTTTTGCACATTACAATGAAACCGTCAGCAGAATTTGTTAATATCTGAGGTACAAGGTTCATACCCTTGTTATTTTCAGGCAAAATATCTCTTGTTACTTTGGTGTTTAAAATACCTTGTTCGTTAGGTGCAATAAAAGGTGTAAAATACTTGTCTATACCTCCAAAGTAGGTGTGCTGGCTTTCTCTGTATATGTTGTTTGTAATTCCCTCAAGGGGTGCTAAGTATATTTCCATTTTCATATTCTCCTTTGTGTTGTAGGTATGATAACATAAATAGAGATTTATGTAAATAAAAATAATTGCTACTGTTTTTTAAGGAAATATGGAGGTAGTACAGAGTTTTAATACTAAATATTAAACAATATTTTTGTATTAATTATGTGAAAATTAACGAAAATAAAATACACTCTTGACCTTATTAAAATAAGGGAGTAAAACTAAAGTAAAGATTGTTCTAGGGAGTGATTTGTATGAAAAAAGTTCTGATTATTGTTTCAAGTCCAAGAGAAAATGGTAATTCTGATAGACTTTGCAGACAGTTTGCAAAGGGTGCAGAAGAAACAGGAAATAAGGTAGAAACTATATATCTGAGAGATAAAAAAATTAATTTCTGTAAAGGCTGTAGTGTTTGTCGTACAACTCACAGATGTGTTCAAGATGATGATATGGCAGAAATACTTGATAAGGTAGTAAAGGCAGATGTTATTGTGCTTTCAACTCCGGTGTATTTCTACATAATGAATGGTCAAATGAAAACATTTATAGACAGATGTTTGCCAAGATATGAAGAAATTTCAAATAAGGAATTTTACTTCATTTGTACTTCTGTAGACCCAGACAGAGCAGTTATTGAAAAGACCCTTAGTGGTTTGAGAGATTTCACAGATGATTGCCTTGATAACTGTATTGAAAGAGGAGTTATTTGTGGCATAGATACAGCAGTAAAGGGTGCTATTGAAGATACTCCGGCTTACGAGCGAGCCTATGAAATAGCTAAGAATATATGATAATCAAAAGAGCTGACACATTGTGCCAGCTCTTTTTGTAGTGAATTATAAAATGTAAATTTTCTAACTTTTACATTGAAATAATTATTCAGCTTCTTCCCAGTTGTGATATACGTTCTTTACGTCATCGTCTTCGTCAAGAAGGTCAAGAAGTCTGTTCATTTTCTTAATATCTTCTTCATCAGTAAGAGAAGTATAAGTCTGAGGAATCATAGTAACAGATGCTTCAGCCATAGGAATACCGGCCTTTTCAAGAGCTTCTCTTACCTGTGAAAAG
>ENA-OQHL01000876-OQHL01000876.1-human-gut-metagenome-genome-assembly--contig:-NODE-876-length-17917-cov-2.252052_pt1 | contig 17917 bp, 17 predicted proteins | sample MGYA00242565_ERZ504723 | MGnify/ENA primary metagenome ERZ504723 (study PRJEB26092, sample SAMD00036211) | human gut metagenome | host: Homo sapiens | study: EMG produced TPA metagenomics assembly of... | reverse complement strand
ATACGCGGCATTTTGGAGTCATTCCGTACCAGGAGGCTTTCCAGACACATCTCTTTTCCCTGAGGAATGCATTCTTTCAAAGGTGAGTACACATCCAGAATCAGGTCATGCTCTTCTTCGCGGTAAAGCTTCATGTCCAGTTCCAGCACCGTGTCTACACTCATTACCCGTTCTTCCCCATCGGAATCCGGTTTTACTTCAATGCTCTGATGCATAACGGAAAAGCCAATATTTGGAATCATCTCTCCCATACAACCAGTACACTCCACTTCCGTATTAAACGGAAGCACATACTCTGCCCACTGAAGCGGATTTTCCTCATCTTCTCCCGAATACAGGACAAAAACTGACAGCTCCCCTCTTGCCTTCACCACATTATCCTCTGGACGCAGATCCATTCCACGGACATCGATGGTATACCACAAAAGCTGTTCAATGTTCGGTTTATTGGACACTAAAGTCACTTCATCCTTAATCCGCATAGTGTCCTTTTTATGTACCATAAGACTCATTAAACGGACTTTCTTCCTTTTTACTGAAATTCCCTCCTCACTGATTTCCACCGGAAGCTGAATCCCTGCCATTTCATCTACCACTGCATAAAAGGTGACAATTGCTTTTATGTTTAGTTTCTGGAATGAATCATGTGCACGCTGAGATCCTCAATCTCCCACTTCAGGCACATTTTATCCCCTACCTTGCAATCCCTTCCAGATTCAAAGTCTCTCAAAAGGCAGATTTTGCCCCCAGACTTCGCTCACCTTCTGGTTTTCTTCCCCATCCATAGAGAATATCCACGTTCAGGTTTCCGCTGATAAATGCCTTTCCTTCGCTAAGACGCACTTCATCCATGGAAACGTCACCCTTGTTCTGGATCAGTCGGCCCACATCCGGCTTTGCATCTGGTACATTATAATCTGTATCAAACGTTACCTGGCTGGCTGCACGGCTTTTTATCTGAAGCATCTGCACACTTTCTTTTCTTAATTCCACGATTTTCCACTCCTTTTTGGCAATCTGCTATGTCAAATTTCAATAAATAATTGTTGCGCCCATCTTATAACATGCTCTAGCTTTTCACTCAAATATGACCGGCTCCTTTCGATACTCCGTTTTCACTACAATATAAGGATAAGACGGCGGGCTGAGTACCGCCTTCCCAGCGGATGGACCGATCAGCTGCGTCCGGAAAAAAACTGCCTGGGAGGTGACGCCCAGTTCTTCAACGGAAATGCTGTAGCCACCACTCATCTGCTGCCCGTATCCTTTTATAAGAAACAGCTCCTTTTCACTTTGGTAGGTCAGCTGAAATTCATTCGCCTTTTTCTCCTGTATCAAAGCAGCCAGTTCCGCCGGCAAATCTTCATTTTCACAATGGAATATTCCAAAGGTTTCCGCGGCTCCTCCTCAATGCGGATAAATTGCATCCACTGACCAAAAGCAGTGACCCACAAAATTACTCCCAGAAGAACTGCTTTTGTTTTTTCATTCTGCCACCTCAGATGTCGCGTTGCTGTTCATCTGATGCTCAGTTTTTAAACACAGCAAACAGCAATCTCCATTTATTTTATTGTATGAGGGATAAAAAGATTTATTGCAAGAATTTTTAAAATTTCATATAATAGACATAGATTATGTGTTGCTGTTCATGGTCTGAGCAGCAACGATTATGAAGCAGAAAGGAAAATCATATGATTCGTTTTATTTTATGCGTGATCGTAGTGGTTGGATTCCTAATTCTTTCCATTCCCATCCTTCTGGTAGAGTGGATCATTGGAAAATTCAATCCTATGGCGAAAGAAATCAGTTCTCTTCGGATTGTCCAGGCTGTTTTTCGGTTCATCCTGTGGGTGGCAGGTGTGAAGCTGACGGTTATCGGAGAAGAAAATGTGCCAACTGATGTGCCGGTTCTCTACATCGGAAATCATCGAAGCTTCTTCGATGTGCCGCTTACTTATCCCCGATGTCCAATCCGTACCGGCTACATAGCCAAGAAAGAAATGGAAAAGGTTCCTCTTCTTTCTACCTGGATGAAACGCCTTCACTGCCTGTTTCTTGACCGCAATGATCTGAAGCAGGGATTGAAAACCATTCTCACTGCTATTGAGAAAGTGAAATCCGGCATTTCCATCTGCATTTTCCCGGAGGGTACACGAAACAAAAATGAAGATGAACTGGACATGCTTCCATTCCATGAGGGCAGCTTCAAAATTGCCGCAAAGGCAAACTGTCCGATCATCCCGATGGCGATCAGCGGCTCCGCTGATATCTGGGAAAACCATTTTCCAAGAGTTAAGAAAACCCACATTATCCTGGAATATGGCAAACCAATCTACATAGACCAGCTGGAAAAAGAGGACAAAAAACATCTGGGTGCTTATACACAGAATATCATTCATGAAATGCTGGTAAAAAATAAAGCGCAGTTATAATGCGTCAGCTTCCAACTGGCAGGACAGACCTTTACATAAAGAATTTAAGGCTGTCCTGCTTTTTTCATTTTCAACGGGTTTAAAAGCATGAATTTCTAATATTTCAGTTTTTTCTTCTCCTTACTTCCTTCGGCGATTCCCCATAAGCTTCCTTAAATTTTCGCAAAAAACCTTTGTAATTGGTAATCCCGTTTTTATCCAGAAGAAATGTTATATTTTTATCTGTCTCCAGAAGATCTGTGTGGAAATGCTCCATGCGGATCTGATTTACATAAGCCAGGAAGGTCTGTCCTGTATATTTGCGAAAAAGGCGACAGAAATGCTCTGGTGTAATGGCCAAAAGCCCTGCAGCATCGGCAAGGGAAATTCTTTCCCCATAATGTTCCCGGACAAATTCCATGCATAACTTCATCCGCTCCAAGTCTCGCAGAGTGCCGTGAGCGGTTTCTGTATCTTCCTCACTCCTGATTCCTTCTGTATAAAGAAAATAAAGTAAACGGTAAACAGCAGAAAGCACCAGAAGATGATAGCCTCTTTTTTTTCTTCATAAAAGCCTGCAATTTTCCGAAATACGTCTCTCAACTGATCATACAGATCATCAGCCCGATTTGTAGACTTTCGATTCTCCCTCATCTCAACAAGTCCCTTTCCCTGCACATTCTCCAGTTGTTCTCCCTGAACACATGCGTCAGCTGATTTCGACCTTATAAACTCCTGAAATTTCAGTCCCTCCCACTTTGCAGAAATTCTTTCCAGATGAACCGGCGGGATCTGTAAAAGATAATACCTGGCATCCTCATGCGTGTGGGTATAATGGATATCATTGGAATTTACCAGAAAAATATCCCCTTTTTTCAACTCATAACTCACATCATTAATAGATGCTGTAATCTCACCGCCAAGCACATAAATAATTTCCAAATGCTCATGCCAGTGCGCCGGTAACAATTCATCCCAGGTATTTACATATGTAAAATGAATTTTCCCCAAATGATCATCCAGCACGTTTTCATATTCTGCTCTCATAGTATGCCTCACCTTCTTTTTTCACTCAAATTTCCCGACTTCCATAATACGCAACACTTATGCTGCAGGTTTAAAATCAAAATACAACATTTATGCTACAGGTTCAAAATCAAAATATACCATTTATTCTTTATGATAATATATAATATTTCATCTATAATATCAAGAAAGACCTATAAAAGAAGCAATAAACCATCTAGTACACCACCGCTTTTTCCAGTACAATAGCAATATCAAGGCAACTACACGAAAAAAAGCTTTCTAATTATAAATTTATCTACAGGAGGTCATCCCACAATGAACAAATGGACCAGAGTTAAATTCCAGCCAAACCTTCCCCTTAAGGAAAGCGGCCGTGTTACCGCAAGCAAAGAACATATCCTTCTTTCCAAAGAAGCAGCCAAAGAAGGTATGGTTCTTTTAAAAAATGAGAAAAACCTGCTTCCTCTTGCTGAGGGCACACGCATCGCCCCTTTTCGGCAAAGGCAGCTTCGACTATGTAAAAGGTGGCGGCGGAAGCGGTGATGTTATGGTTTCCTATGTGCACAACCTTTACGACGGGCTGAAAATGCAGGAAGGCGCCGTTCAGATTTATGAGCCTTTATCCGCATTTTACCGCACCGATATCCAGCACCAGTATGAAAAAGGTGCCGCACCAGGAATGACAGTAGAGCCAGAGCTTTCCCCGGAACTTGCTGACGGTGCAAAAGCATTTGCTGACGTTGCAGTTGTTGTGATCAGCCGTTTCTCCGGCGAGGGCTGGGACCGTTCCAGCATTGAATGCAACAACGAATTTAATCCATGGGATACAGAAACCACCATGCCGAAAATTTCCGGCGAAGTTTTCCCAGATGGCGACTTCTATCTCACTACCAGGGAGAAAGCAATGCTTTCCATGGTAAAAGAGCGCTTTGATGATATCGTAGTCGTTCTCAATATCGGCGGAATCATGGACCTTTCCTGGGTAAAAAATGATGACCGGATTTCCTCCGCTCTTCTTGGATGGCAGGGTGGCATGGAAGGCGGGCTTGCCATGGCGGAGCTTCTCACCGGCAAAGGGAATCCATCCGGTAAGCTGGCTGACACTTTTGCTGCAGACGTAAATGATTATCCATCCACTGCTAACTTCCATGAGTCTTTTGATTATGTAAACTATACAGAAGATATTTATGTAGGCTACCGTTATTTTGAAACCCTTCCAGGAGCACAGGAAAAAGTAATCTATCCATTTGGATACGGACTTTCCTACACCACCTTTTGCCTGAACACCACCGCTATGTGGGAAACAGAGGATCAGATTTTCGCTGAAGTTCAGGTGACCAACACCGGTAACCTGGCTGGAAAAGAAGTTGTCCAGATTTATTTCGAAGCTCCACAGGGACTTCTGAAGAAACCAGCCCGCCAGCTTGCTGCTTTTGCAAAAAACCCGTCTTCTTCAGCCAGGTGAGACACAGCAGATCCGCCTTTCCTTTGCAAAGGCTGACATGGCTTCCTACGATGACCTTGGAAAAATCAAGAAATCCGCATATATTCTGGAAAAAAGGGTACATTATAAGTTCTATATTGGAACTTCTGTGCGCGACACTAAGGAGAGCCTCCTGACAATGGAACTGTATGAAAATATGATCACAAAGCAGCTGACAGCTCATCTTGTTCCAACCAGCCTGAAAGAGCGTATGCTCTCTGACGGCAGTTTTGAGGAGCTTCCACAGTCTGCATGCAATGACATGAACGAATGCGTATTTGAGAAAATGGAGCCGGGCACTGAGGAAGGTATTACCCCTGCAGTCCGCTGCTGTACACGTGGCACACTTTTCGACAACTTTGGCAGAAAACAGTTTATTGATGTAGCAGAAGGCAGGCTTTCCCTGGATGATTTTATGGAACAGTTAAGCGATGACGATCTGATTCATCTTCTTGGAGGACAGCCAAACGTAGGTGTTTCCAATACCTTCGGCTTTGGAAATCTTCCGGATTATGGTGTTCCATCCATTATGACAGCAGACGGTCCTGCCGGTCTTCGTATCAGCGGGGAATGCAGCATGAACACAACAGCATGGCCTTGTGCAACCCTTCTTGCCTGCACCTGGAATCCGGCTCTTGTTCAGCAGGTTGGACAGGCTGCGCCGAAGAAGTGAAGGAGAACAATCTTGCTGTATGGCTTACCCCTGCAGTAAATATCCACAGAAATCCGCTTTGTGGAAGAAACTTCGAGTACTATTCCGAGGATCCGCTGATTGCCGGAAAAATGGGCGCAGCTATGGTAAAAGGTATCCAGTCCCAGCACATTGCAGCTTCTGTAAAGCATTTCGCAGCAAATAACAAAGAGACCAACAGAAAGCACAGCGATTCCCGTGTTTCCGAGCGTGCACTTCGCGAGATCTATCTGAAAGGTTTCGAGATCATTGTAAAAGAAGCACAGCCATGGACGATCATGTCCTCCTACAATGCAATCAATGGTCACCGCGCTTCTGAGAACCGTGAGCTTCTGGAAGATGTTCTCCGCGGCGAGTGGGGCTTCAAGGGAATGGTCACCACTGACTGGTGGACAAGAGCAGAGCATTACAAAGAAATCAAGGCCGGAAATGACGTAAAAATGGGAACTGGTTTCCCAGAACGTGTGAAAAAGGCCATGGAAATGGGACAGCTTGGCCGCCCGGAATTAGAGCACTGTGCAAGACGGGTGCTGGAACTGATTCTGAAGATTGACTGAAATTGAATTTTAGTTATAAAGAAACCCATGGCAATTTTATTTCTGTTGCCATGGGCTTCTTATTTAGGCTCTGGAGCGTGTTTGAAAATACAATCCGAATTATTAGTATTATGTTTTATACATTTTATTTTCTCTCTGACGGATACCTATGCAGCCAGGGCACCGACGAGGTAATCTTATGGAAATTTTCTCTTACAATTTCCTTCTTTTTCCCATTTTCCCCAAGAATCAACAGGCGATCTGCCATAGCCAGGGAATCCGATAAATTCAAAGATAAGATCACCACCGAAATCCCCTTATCCAGGAACTTTTCCAACATACTCCAGATAAACATCCTGTGAGCAAGATCAGCGCCGCAGAAAGGCTGAATACAAAACAGAATCTCCGGTTTCTGCAAAAATACTCTTGTATACACCAGCTGATACTTCTGCTTTTCACTCAGTTCCTCCACCGGCATTTCAAAAACATCTGTCCCTAATATGGGACTGTATTCATTCCGAATACTTTTCTGAAGACGTTTGTTGTGCCAGATTGAAGGAACTTTTTCTGCCAGACAAATACAGAGATTATTCATATAATCCAGTTTCGGAAAAATCATGGTTTTTGTAGTACGTTCCTGGATTACTGCAATCCTGCCATTTCCCGGAATCTCTGTCTGCTTCCCATTCAACAGGATTTCTCCACTTTCCGGTAAAATATCTCCGGTCAGAATCTTCCGTAGCTCCTCCATTCCCCTGGCATCCATAATCTGTACGGCCAGGCATTCTCCTTTATGCACATCAAAGGAAAAATTGCAGGCTGCATCCTCTCCGTAGCCCTTCCATTGAAAAACAACCGGTGCAGCCTGCTGCCCTTCCCTTTTTTCCGTATGATAACGGACCATGTCGTTATATTCCGTCATGTAAGTTACGGGCGGATCATTGAACAGCTCCTCTCTTTCCAGAATCTTCTGGATTCTTCCATTGGTAAACAGCGCACATCTGTCACAGATACTGGAAATCTCTTCCAGATGAGAACAGATATAAAGAAAAGAAAACCCCTTTTTCACATAACGACGGATAATTCCATGGAGCTTTTTCAACTCATCATCACTGACAAGGGCTCCAACTTCGTCCAGCACGATCAGATGATATCCCATAATCACAGCCCGGAGCAATTCTACAATGATCCGTTCAAAAGTAGAAAGCTTCTCCACATCTTTATTAAGGGGAATGTCCATTCCGATATCTTCTAAAAAAGGTTCCATCTGCCGGTTCAGGATCTTTGTGCGGATCACCCACTGGCGAAAGCCCGGACGCAGGACAAAAATATTATCTGCAATGTTCAGATTTCCTGCCAGAGAACTTTTCTCCTGGATAATGCTGATCCTGTTTGCTGCCTTGTAATTCTCTTTCCAGGTGTTTACCTTTTCCCCTCCATAATAAATATAACCGTCATAGAGGGGAAGATTCCGTTCCAGAAGCTTCAGAAGAGCTGTTTTTCCATGACTGTTAACAGGCATAAATCCCATAATCTCTCCCTGAAAAATCTGAAGATTGAAGTCCTCCAGCTTCACAACCTCATCCTCTTTATACGTCACACGCTCCATTCTGAGAACTTCGTTTCTCATACCAACACGCTCCTGTTTTTCACCTGTCTGTCGTCAGTAAGTATAGGGATGGTGATCTCCACATCTGTTCCTTCTCCTGGTACAGAATAAACATGCATGCCATATTCATCCCCAAAGATCAAATGGATTCTGTTATTCACATTCACCAGAGCAATTCCGCCCTGTTTTTCTTCATTGTCGTGAATGGCCTTGGTTGACTTGCCCAGCTTCTGGTTCAGCTTTGCTAAAGTCATCTCGTCCATTCCCACCCCATCGTCTGAAATACGGATGAGCAGGCGATCCTTTGTACACTGAAAACGGATATAAAGATTTCCACCGCCAACCTTCAGCTCCACGCCATGGATAATGCTGTTTTCCAGAATCGGCTGCAACGTCAGTTTGGGGATTCTGCAGTTCATGATCTTTTCATACTCTGCAATATCATAATCAATATGAAGCTGCAGCCGGTCCCCGAAACGATATTTCTGAATTCCAAAATAAGTCTCACAGTTATCCAGTTCTTCCTCCACAGAAACCAGATTCTCCACCTTGGTAATGGTGTAACGGAAAAATCTTGCCAGGGCTTCTGTCATATCTGCAACGCTGTCCAGACCTGCAATAATAGCTTCTCCACGGATGCTTTCCAGTGTATTGTAAAGAAAGTGGGGATTGATCTGATTCTGCAAAGCCAGGTACTGAGCCTGTCTTTTGTTCAGATCCATATACTGGGGAGAACGCACAATGCGGTCTACCATTTTCATCTGCTTCTGGATGCTTGGAGTCAGGTTCAAGAGTTCCATATCTTCTTTTTCTGAAAAAATATAACCCTCCAGAAAACGATCCATCATTTTTTCACAGCGCATGTAAGGACGGTGGATCCAGAGCCAGAATACAGTTGGAAACAAAATTGCAAATATTGTTATAATTATGGCTATCCACCAGGGTGTTTCTCCTTTATATGCCAATAACAGCTGAATTACCGCCAGAATAATAAAACTCCCGAAGACTACCGTTCCCAGGACAAGCGCACGGTTGGATATGTATTTCAGTTTTTCTTTATATTTCATATTTGATTTATCCATACAATTTTCTATATGTAGAGGGTTTCACCCCTGCCGCTTTCTCAAAGGTATGTGTGAAATGTTTCGGATCGTTATATCCTACCCTCCTGCAGATTTCTGTTACTGGAAGATTGGATTCCCGAAGGAGTAGCTTGGCCTGTTCCATTCTCACGTTGATCAGATATTTTGCAAAACCTTCTCCTTCTGTCTTCTTGAATAAGGCACTGAAATAAGCAGTGCTAAGTCCCACTATCTCGCTGACTTCCTCTAAAGTCAGCGGATCACTGAAATGGTTCTGGATATATTCTTTTGCCTTGCGAACCGGGCGGATAGTATCAGTTTCATAGCGTTCAGCCTGCTCCTGGATATATTTTTTCTGGAATCCCCAAGACAGGAAAAAATTTCCTCTATTTTTCCACATTTATCACACTGTTTACGGAATTCCTCCACAGTAGCAGTACGCTCTGGAATCCGAATACTTGCCGCAAAAATATCAGCTGCTGCATACACCAGTTCAAAAATCTCGCTGCCACGAATTTCTTTCGCCTTATTTACCGTATCCTGCAAATCCTCTACTGCTTCTGCTGCATTCTGAATGCTGGAAATTTCTACGGCATGAGTAATCTCACGAAGATACTTTTTCAGCAACTCGCTCTCCTGGATTTCTGAAGCTTTTCCCAGACAGTCAAGAACCCGTCCGTCCCCTTTTACCAGCCTTTCCTGGATCAGTTTTCGGGCTTCCTGCATAGAGTCAGCCAAATGCTCTGCCTCTTTGTATGCAGCTCCAACTGCCATGGAAAAGCTTACATGCTGAAACATATTTTTCTGGATTTCCATCTGGGTAAGGCTGCTCTTCATGCTCCGGCGGATGGATTCCTTCTCACTTTCCGGATAGTTAAGAATACCGTAGCAATAGTCATCACGAATCAGAAGAACTAATTCGCGGCTGTCTTTTTTCAGATTTCGTTCCAGGACCTCACGTACTTTTTCCATAAGGATTTCACTGGAAGTGGAGCTGATCTCTCGTGCGCCAGCCAGACCTGTTGTTCCATCCATTCTGCCGCCAGAAATGATCTTTCTTCCATAATCCACTTTTACACAAAACGCCTGGTACACTCCCTGTCTTGCTTTCAGATGATAAATGCTCGTCAATGTGTCCTGTGAAACCGGCATATCCGGCTGATCCAGCAGCCGGTCGATCAGATTTGCCCGTAAATGGTCATCATCCCTTTTCGCCTTATTTACAAGCTCCTGATGATTCAGTTCCGACTCCTTGCGCTCCCCGATCTTTTTCTGCAATTTCTGCAGGGTAGCAGTCAGTTCCCCTTGTTTACCGGCTTCAGAAGATAATGTCCCACACCGTAACTGATAGCCTGCTGTGCATACTCGAAATGGGCGTAACCGCTGATTATGATTACTTCCAGAGCGGAATCCAGCTCCTTCACCCTTTTTACCAGCTCCAGGCCACTGCAGCCTGGCATGCGGATATCTGTGATCAGAATATCCGGCTGTGTCTGCCGTACCATTTCGCAGGCTTCCTCTCCGTTGTGGGCGATTCCCACCACCTTCATTCCCATAGAATCCCAGTCGATCAGTGCCTGGATCAGCTGGCAGATCCGCACCTCATCATCTGCAATTACTACCTTTAAAATCTCCATGTTCTCCGTCCCCATTACATGATTACGTGAAGAAATTTCCCATTTTTTAGAAACTCTCTCCACTTTTTCTTACTTCTAATAATAATCCATTTCAGCATTTTAAGCAAGAAAACCGCCGGCAAAAACCGACGGTTTCTTGCTCCTTATAATTACTGCCCCAGCCGTCATCATATCCATGACGTTCCATGAACAATATTCCTTTTATTTCAGATTATTTATCAGAATCCTTTGTGATCACAGATACACCTGTATCTGTAACTTCTCCGCCGAGTTCCTCGCCGTTGATTGCTTTTACAGCTGCTTTTACGCCTTCAGATCCCATAACATCTGGGTTCTGAGCCATTGTGCAAAGAAGATATCCGTCGTCGATCAGGTTCAGAATCGCGTCAGATTTATCAAAACCAACACCGATGATGTCAGCGTTTCCAGCTGCTTTGATGGCATTTCCGGCACCAGTTGTGGAGCCTTCATTACATCCGAAGATACCAACAACACCCTGTGTAATGTAGTTCTCTGCGATACTCTGGGATTTTGCAGCATCACCTTCGCCGTACTGGGTTTCCATGATCTCGAAGTCTGTGCCGTCAAATGCTGCGCGGAAGCCTTCCTCACGGTTTACGCAGGAATCAGTAGCTGCGTTTACATTAATGATACCGATTTTTACCAGATGTAATACCAGCATCCTCAAGCGCCTTCTTCATCTCTTCTCCTGCTGTTGTTCCAGCTGCCTCATTGTCTGTGGAGAAAGTAGCTTCTGCCTCTACATTTGCAGGGGAATCAACATATACGATCTTAATTCCCTGATCTTTTGCTTCCTGAAGTGCGGAAGAAATAGCGTCTGGTCCGTTTGCAGCAACCATGATTGCATCATAACCGCCTGCTACTGCATTGTTTACACACTCGATCTGCTGAGCGTCATCTTTTGTATTCGGGGACATGAAGTCAACTGTTACACCAAGCTCTTTTGCTTCTTCCTGAGCGCCTTCGTTCAGGGTGATCCAGTGCTGGTCGATAGAGTCCATTGTGATCAGCGCAATTTTCTCATCGCCTGTAGCCTTAACATCATCTGATGCATAAACAGTAGCTGCTCCAAGGGAAGCGATCATAGATACTGCACATACCATAGCTAAAAGTTTTCTTTTCATTGTAAAATCCTCCTAAAATTATTTTTATAACTACCCGCCTTCTCCATTTGCGGTTTAGTTTCATGAAATTATTTTACATCTCCCATATTCAGTTGTCGATTTCATTTTCCTGTGAAAAATACTGTTTTCTTGCGGTTATTTTTTTCTGTGTTTGCCAAACTGTCCGTTTCTTACAACTACATCCAGCAATACGGCTGCAACTACGATCACGCCGATTACAACTCGCTGGATACCAACTTGTGCACCGATCATGTTCAGACCATTTTCCAGAGTCTGCCAGACAGCTGCACCTGCGAAGGTTCCAAGAAGGATTCCAGTTCCTCCAAGTGGGGAAACGCCACCGATTACGCCGGCTGCTACGCCATACATCTCGTACATGTTTCCAGCTTCCATATTTCCCATACCAGCCTGTGCGCAAAGGATAAGACCAACTACACAGGAGCATACGGAGCTTACCAGATAAGTCTTTACTGTGGTGGAAACTACGTTTACACCAGAAAGCTTTGCCGCGTCCACGTTAGAACCGATTGCGTAAATATGACGGCCTGTACGTGTCTTGGATAAGATAAAGAAAAATATAACAAAAATAACAAGTGCGATCCAGAATGTGTTATAAATGCCAAGCGTTTTACCGTAATAAAAACAATTTTGGAATGCATCAGCCGTTTCTTTTCCAACACCTGTTGCAATGGCATCTGTATTTCTGTTTCCGTTTACCATGTAGGCAATTCCTCGTGCTACGAACATGGTTCCCAGAGTTGCAATAAATGGAGGGAGTTTAAATTTTCCAACCAGATATCCATTTACCACACCAACTACCAGACAGGCAATAAGTGCGATCACAATTGCAAGGAATGGTACCATTCCTGTTGTCATTAAGGTAGCTGCGATCATGGCGCTCATTCCGACCATGGATCCGATTGACAGGTCAATGTTTCCAGTGATCAGTACGTAACTTTGTGCAATACCGATCAACAGGTACTTGGACATGGAACGCAGCAGGTTCAACATATTCTGTCCTGAAAAAACCGCCGGGTTAATGATACCAAATGCGATATAAATAATGATCAGCCCCACGAATGCGGTAAGTGCTGCCCCCATTCCCCTGATTCCCAATAATTTCTTTAAAGGGCGTTGCTGTTTACTATTCATTTTTACTTCCTCCCTCAGTTTCCTTAATACTCTTGTTTTCAAAGGATGTTGCCATTGTAAGGATCTCGTCCTGGGTGGCTTCCCTTGCTGAAACCTCACCGGTGATACGTCCGTCACACATTACGATGATACGGTCTGCAATTCCCATGACCTCCGGCATTTCAGAGGATACAAACATAACTGCAATTCCCTGTTTTTTCAGCTCATTCATCAGATTGTAAATTTCTACCTTTGCGCCAACATCAATTCCTCTTGTGGGCTCATCAAAGATAACAACCCTTGAATCTCTTGCGAGCCATTTTCCAACAACTACTTTCTGCTGGTTTCCACCAGAAAGATTGCCGGAATCAATTTCCACATTCGGTGTTTTAATCTGGAGATCCTTCACTGCTTTTTCGCAAAGAGCATCTTCTTTTCCTGAGTTTATCACACCCATCTTATTGCATACAAGGTCAAGATTTGGCAGTGCCAGGTTCTGACGGATGCTCAGTTTCGTACAGAGACCGTCTTTTTTACGATCCTCAGGAGCAAGCACAACACCGTTTCGAATGGCATCCATTGGACAGTTGACTTCGATTTTTTTACCATCCACATAAAACTCTCCGCTGTCTTTCGGATCAACACCGAAGATGGCTCTTGTAGTCTCCGTTCTTCCGGCTCCCATCAGTCCCGCAAATCCTACGATCTCGCCTTCATATAAAGAGAAGTTGATATCTCGGACCATTTTTCCGGCATTGAGATTTTTCACTTCAAAAATCTTCTTGCCTTTCCTGCATTCCACTCTCGGGAATTTTTCTTTGATTTCACGGCCTACCATATTTTTGATAATGTAGTCCATGTCCATGTCTTTGAAATTACCGTCTGTTATGTATTGTCCATCTCGCATGATGGTAACTCTGTCCACGATATGGGACAGTTCTTCCAGTCTGTGTGAAATGTATACGATTCCTCTTCCTTCGTCCCTCAGCTTTCGGATGATACGGAAAAGATCATCAATTTCTTTTGCTGTCAGAGAGGATGTAGGCTCGTCCATGATCAGGATCCTTGCATCGATGGAAAGTGCTTTTGCAATTTCAACCATCTGCTGTTTGGATACTGGCAGATCTCCTACGATCTGATCCGGACTGATGTCGATTCGAAGATCGTCCAGAACCCTCTTGGCTTCTTTCCGCATCTTCGCATTATTTAAGGATAAACCACCTTTTACTTCTCTTCCAAGGAACATGTTCTCCGTTACTGTTAAGTGCCTGCACATGTTCAATTCCTGATGGATAATGGCTACTCCTGCTTCCTGGGCCTGCTTTGGTGTCAGGTCGTCATAGGATTTTCCGAAGATTTCCATCGTTCCTTCATCTCTGGTATATACACCGCTGAGGATTTTCATCAGGGTTGATTTTCCGGCTCCATTTTCCCCAAGCAGCGCCATGACTTCTCCAGAACGCAACTCAAACTTTACATGATCCAGGGCCTTTACGCCCGGGAAGCTTTTGCTGATATTGTTCATGGAGACAATGACCTCATTCATTCCATTCCCTCCTCATTTATTTGTTTTTGCTTTCCTTTGTTGATATTATCTTAACTCATACGATGGGGTTGGGATAGAGGGGGAGAGTTTGGGTTTATGGGGGTTTTTTTAATGTATGAAGTGTATGTGTGTAAAAAACAGGATCCTGTTTTCATGCAGGATCCTGTTTTTTTGTGAATATGAATATGTGTAATACCTCCGATTATTTTCGGATGGAATCAACCAGTTTTCGTGCTTCTGCTGTCAGTTCTCTGATCTTGTCAAATTCTCCATTTTTTACAAGTTCTCCTTTTACCATCCAGCTTCCGCCGCAGCATATAATTTTGTCGAAAGAAAGATAATCTTCCAGATTTTTTGCATTGATACCGCCAGTGGGCATAAACTTAATTCCCACATAAGGTGCGGCCATAGCCTTGATCATGGAAACTCCGCCTGCTGGTTCTGCCGGGAAGAATTTTACCACCTTAAGGCCTCTTTTTACTGCCTGTGCAACCTCAGACGGTGTGATGCAGCCTGGGAAAACAGGAATTTCTTTTTCCAGACAGTAATCTACAATCTCCGGATCAAATCCAGGGCTTACAATAAACTTCGCACCAGCTGCTACAGCTGCATCCACCTGCTCTCTGGTAAGAACAGTTCCTGCTCCTACAAGCATCTCCGGAAATTGTTCTGTCATCAGACGGATTGATTCTTCAGCTGCCTCTGTACGGAAAGTTACCTCTGCACATGGAAGTCCACCTTCAACAAGTGCCTTGGCAAGGGGTACTGCATCTTTTGTATCTTCCAGCACAACTACCGGAACAACACCAAGCTTCTGAAACTTTTCTGCTATATCCATCATTTGAATTTCCTTTCGTTATCTTTTTATATCAAAATTCATTTCCATCACATGTCTGATCAGGGAAACATCATCTGTAATATTTCCGTCACCATGAATGGTATGCTTCACTGCACTGGCTGCAACACCAAAGTTCACAATATCCTCCGGTGTATATTCATTCATCAGTGCATAAATAATACCGCTTACAAATGCATCTCCACCTCCAACACGGTCAAGAATATGGAAGGTAAGCCGTTTGCTTTCATAAATCTTTCCGTTTAACCAGAGATAAGCCATAAGGCTGTTCTCGCTGCAGCTGTGTGCAAAACGCACATGTCTTGCAATGCATTTGATATTCGGATATCTCTCTACAAAAGCCTTGAAGACTTTTTCCTGCTGTTCACGGTCCGGCTGGAATGGAACACCATCCTTTACATCACCTGCGGTATGATCTTCTTCATTTTTCCAGATGTGGTAAGGCTCGATTCCAAAAAGAACATCTACGTATGGAAGACAGAGGGTACAGAAATCTCTTGCTTCCTCCCAGCTCCACAATGTACTTCTGAAATTTCCGTCAAAGCTGACTGTCATACCATTCTCTTTTGCTGTTTTCAGGCAGGTCAGGATCAGTTCACTGCAGCTTTTTCCAAGTGCAGGAGTGATACCGCTCAGATGAAGCCAGGTGTAACCTTCCAGAAGTTTCTTCACATCTGTTTTACTGAAGTCATATTCTGAAAAGGCACTGTGCTTTCTGTCATACACCACTTTACTTGGGCGGATTCCGTAACCCGTCTCCAGATAATAGGTTCCAAGCCGATGTGTCGGTGTCTCTTCTTCTGTTGAATAAACTACGCTGTCGCAATTTACGTCATTGCTTCGCAGCATACGTACAGCACTTTTTCCAAGACTGTTTCCCGGAACTACTGTAAAGAATGAGGCAGCTACTCCAAGATTTGCAAGGGAGAGGGCCACATTGGCCTCACTTCCCCCATATCTTGCCTCAAAAGATGTTGCTGTTCTGATTTTTTCATAATCCGGCGGAGTCAGGCGAAGCATGATCTCGCCGATGGTAATAAATTTATGCTTCATAATCAATACTCCAGATAAGCTCCCTTCATTGGACTTGCAGCATGCTGGCTGAAAAGTCTCAGGACACCTTTTTTGTATTTCATTTCACGTGGTTTCCAATTTTTACGTCTTTCTGCAAGAATCTGGTCAATTTCCTCCATAGACTTGCGTTCTCCTGCGATTCCGATGATGTTCAGTTTTCTTTCCATAACATCGATTTCGATAAGGTCTCCTTCTTCCACAAGAGCGATCGGTCCTCCATCAACAGCCTCCGGACTGCAGTGTCCGATAACCGGGCCGGTAGATGCTCCTGAGAAACGTCCGTCTGTGATCAGGGCAATGCTCTTTCCAAGTTCCTTATCACTGCTGATTGCCTCAGAGGTATAGAACATTTCCGGCATTCCGCTTCCCTTTGGACCCTCGTAACGGATGAAAACTGCATCACCCTTCTGAACCTTATGCTTCAGAACTGCATCCAGACATTCTTCCTCGCTGTCAAATGGTCTTGCGCGGAGAACAGATTTAAACATTTCCTTCGGGCATGCAGTGTGTTTGATCACTGCGCCTTCCGGAGCAAGATTTCCACGGAGAACTGCAATACTTCCATCTGTTCCGATTGCTTTGTCATATGGACGGATGATGTCTTCCTTCGTAACATTTACGTTGTAACGTTTGTTAAATTCCTGAAGCCATTTATCACATTTTTCATAGAATCCGTTGTTCTTCAGTTCTTCCAGGTTTTCACCTAATGTCTTTCCGGTAACTGTCATGACATCCAGGTGAAGGTGATCTTTGATCTCCTCCATGATTGCCGGTACACCACCTGCATAGTAGAAGCACTCTGCTGGCCAGCGGCCTGCCGGACGTACATCCAGAAGATATCTTGCATTTCTGTGCAGCTTATCAAAGGTATCACCTGTGATCTCAATGCCAAACTCATGGGCAATTGCCGGAAGATGAAGCAGACAGTTGGTGCTTCCTGAAATTGCAGCATGAACAAGGATTGCGTTCTCAAAGCTGTCCATAGTCACAATGTCGGAAGGACGCATATTTTCCATCTGGGCAATTCTCACTGCCTGTCTTCCCGCTTCTCTTGCAAAGTCAAGAAGGTCAGGGCTGGTTGCAGGCATCAGGGCTGTGCCTGGAAGTGCAAGTCCAAGTGCCTCTGCCATAATCTGCATGGTAGATGCAGTTCCGATAAAAGAGCATGCTCCACAGCTTGGACATGCATTACATTTAGCCCAGTCCAGCTTTGCCTCATCAATTTCGCCTCTCTCATATTTCGCGCTGTACATGCCAAGCTGTTCAAGAGTAAGCATCTCTGGTCCGGCATTCATTGTTCCACCAGGAACAACAACGGCTGGAATATTGACTCTTGCCAGCCCAATCAGATTTCCCGGCATTCCTTTATCACAGCTGGAAAGATAGACACCTGCATCAAATGGAGTCGCATTGGCATGAATCTCTATCATATTTGCAATCATTTCTCGGCTTGCCAGACTGTAATTAATTCCATCTGTTCCCTGACTTTCCCCGTCGCAGATATCAGTACAGAAGTAACGCGCTCCAAAGCCTCCGGCTTCTGCAATACCTTTTCTGACTTCTTCTACCAATATATTTAAATGTCCGCTTCCCGGATGACTGTCACCATAAGTGCTTTCAACCATAATCTGCGGTTTCCCCAAGATCTTCCTTTTTTCCATCCTGTTCCGATTCTTAATGGGTCTAA
>ENA-OQHL01000875-OQHL01000875.1-human-gut-metagenome-genome-assembly--contig:-NODE-875-length-17920-cov-10.203338_pt1 | contig 17920 bp, 12 predicted proteins | sample MGYA00242565_ERZ504723 | MGnify/ENA primary metagenome ERZ504723 (study PRJEB26092, sample SAMD00036211) | human gut metagenome | host: Homo sapiens | study: EMG produced TPA metagenomics assembly of... | reverse complement strand
GCCTTCTGCCATGCAGCGACAAAATTATCCAGATTCAATGATACCGGCAGCGCATAAGGATCTGTCAGATATTCCGCATTCGTCTTGAACGCAGACATCAAATTCCAGAAAAGCGGATAAAGAAAAATAATCGTAAACAGAATCATCAGGATCCTGATACACCAGGTTCTTACAGTTTTCATCAGTGTCCCTCCTATTCTTTCTCAGCTGACAGTTTTCGTGAGATCATCGCAAGCACGATTGCAAGCATAAGCGTAAACATGGCGATCGCCATCGCATAGCCAAAGTTTGCATTCCGCATACCCTGCGTGTACATATACTGCAGAAGGACACTGGAAGCACCGTTCGGACCTCCTCCCGTCATGACATTGGACAGGGTAAAACTCAGATTGATCGTTCCTGACAGAGCAAGGATATAAGTCGTTCCGATGGACCTACGAAGAAGCGGGATCGTGATCTTGAAAAACTTCTGGGCTCCGGTCGCTCCGTCGATCGAGGCAGCTTCGTAAATTTCCTGAGAGATCCCGTCGATTGAAGCCACATGCATTACCATATAATAACCGATCGCCTGCCATACCAGTGCAGCACCGATACACCAGAGCGCTGTTTTTCCCTCTCCGAGCCAGGCATGCTTCCAGGAAGAAATGTTAAAAAGATCCAGCATATGATTGAGGATTCCTCTTGTCGGATTAAATACAAAAGACCACACGATTCCGACAACGGTCATAGAGACAACACTTGGAAAAAAGAATACCGTACGATAAAAAGATTTCTCCCGGAGCTCTCCCTGTGTAAGGATGAAAGCAAATACCAGGCTCAGAAAGATCGTCAGTGCCGGAATCACAAGCATCAGTTTAAACGTATTAAAAAGTGCCTGTACAAAGTCCTTGTCTTTGAACATATAAATATAATTATCCAGGAATACAAACTTACTGTTGAATCCAACACTGAGCGCAGTGGAACTGGTAAACGACAGATAGATGGCATTCAGCATCGGTACAATCATAAAAACGATCGTAAGAATCAGCGCGGGAAGCGTACACAAAGCTATAAATAATTTCGGCTTTTTTACCATGTCTGGTCACTCCTTTTTTCAGATTTCAAATCAATTTGGGGTAAAAAAAGGCTGCCGCATACCTTGTGCAGCAGCCTTTTCGCTTAATTGGACAACATTCATTCTGTAAATAACAGATAAGATATTTATTTGGCAGCTTCCTGATCTGCACGAACCTGTGCAAAAGCATCTTCTACGTTCTGTGCCCACTCTTCTACTGTCATTTCATCGTTCATAACAGAAGTGATCGGGTTGAAGATCTCATCTTTTGGATTGATCTTGCAGTCAGCCGGAACTGCTGAGAAGCTCATGATCAGAGAAGATGCATTTGCTTCGTCATAGATTCCGTACATGTTGTAGATTGCTGTAGAAAGTTTGTCTTTTGCCACTTCACGGGCACTCTTTGTTGCGTAAAGGGCACCGGAAGCTTCTGCAAATGCAGATACAGATTCATCGCTGTACAGGAAACGGAGGAATTCTTTTGCGAGTTCCTGATTCTTTGCAGCTGCCGGAATAGAGAACTGCTCGCAGCTGTCGAATACATAGTGAACATCATCTGCATTCTCTGTCGGGATCGGAGCCATGGCAAACTCAAATCCGTCTTCTCTCGGAGCATCCTGCATCTCATTTTCCATCCAGGTTCCATTTGTGATAAAAGCAGCTTTTCCAAGCATCATCTCTGTCTGGGATTCTGTATGGTTCATACCTACTGTACCTTCCAGAAGATATCCCTTATCTGCGATCTCTTTGATATGAGTGAGGGCTTTCAGCACGCCTTCATTATTAAAGGAGCCTTCTTCATAATTTGCGATCTTTGTGAGAGCTTCTTCACCACACTCATTTGCAATTGCCGGCCAGAGCATTTCTTCCATATATCCCGGATAGATTCCCTGATAAGTAAAGAGGGAACGTCCGTCGATATCTTTGACTGTATCACCAAGTGCAAAGAACTCATCCCAGGTCTTCGGAACTTCCAGATTGTTTTCGTCGAAGAATGTCTTATTGTAGATCAGGCCCTGTGGACCGCTGTTGAACGGTGCGAGATAGATATCGCCATCTCCATATGGTGCACACTTGCTGCTTGCAAGGATTCCATCTGTGATATCATCACGGAGTGTACCGGTTCCTGCATAGTTTTCGCCATCAAAAACATCGTTCAGGTTCAGAAGTGCATGTTCTTTGATCAGAGAAAGGATCACGCCGTCCTCACCGCCATCATTCAGGCAGATAAAATCCGGTACATTTCCGGCAACGATCTGTGGACGAATGATATCACCGATGGTAGGGCTGATGGTCATGTTTACTTTCACGCCCTCATGACTTTCCTCAAAGAGTTCTACCATCTGATTCCAGTAAGCATCTCCGTATCCACCCTGGAAGATTGCGATGTTCAGTTCCTGTTCTTCCGCGTCTGCAAATGCAGTGAGTGGTGAGAGTACGCTAGCTGCGCTCATCGCAAGGATCATAGCAGAAGCTGCAAATCTTTTCTTCATATGTTTGTTTCCTCCTTCGTTCTGGCTTTTTTACGTTCGCCTTATGATGACAGTATACGGCAAAATATTTTTGTAGTAAATTAACAAAACAGCCCTGCTTATGGAACTTTTTCTTGTAAAAATTATATGATATAGATTTTCTTGTGATAAATATGTACAATCTTTTTCTATTTGTGTTTTGGATGGATTATCCTGACTTTTTTTAGTATAATGGATAAAAAGGCGGGGAGAAAAATGAATAAAAAACAACGTTATCAGGGATTTCGTAAATTCAGTATCAAAACAAGGCTTGTCATCGCTCTTTTGCTGATATCCATTATACCATTGGCAGGAATCAGTGGCTATTCCTTTCATATCTTTTCCGTAGCACTCCGGGAAAAACTTTCTGCTTCCATTTCTCAGACTTTATCGATGATCAATCTGAATATGGTAAGTGAGATTGAAAAATATCAGTATCTGTGTGGCTCTATCTGCATCAGCGAAGAGATCAAGGACGGGCTTCTGAACAAAGATATGTCAGATATTGAGAAAAATCAGGCGATCAATGAGATCCAACATATGGTTCGCACCAAGATCATCTATCCGGCACAGGCCAAAAATATCACCGTATATGATACCGACGGAAATATTTTTTATGATCTTGGCTATGACGGTTTCTATCAGGATGATGTAGACATGCTCCTCGACCGGCTGCGCCTAGAAAATCAGGATGTATGGGCGTATGTACACACCTACCGTGACAGAGACATTCTGGTCCTTGGAAGAAGGATCTATGAACAGTACAGCGAAAGCCGCGTGATCGGTTACACCCTGATTTCCATCGATGAGAAGATTTTTTCCAAGACAGTCCTCGAACCGGTGGGACTGGCAGATTCTTCTAATATTATGTATATGAATATGGACGGTACTGTTCTTTCCTCTTGGGACCGAAATATCGCACTCGGTGAAAAGATTGACAGCGAATTTCTCAAAAACATCCAGCAGAAGCTTCCTTCCAGAACCGATTCCTTCAGCATCCACAAAGATGGCGAAGAACAGCTGGTCACTTATATTTTCAACAAAAAGCTCAACCAGCTTTTTGTGTACACCATGCCTTATCATTATATCAATTCCGAAGTTTATACCATGCTTCGCCGAATCCTGATCGTGGCAGTGATCCTGGTCCTCACGTGCATCGGGATCGTCGCAATGGTATATCCGGGAATCACCTCCCCGATCAGAAGCATGCTGGATTTCTGTAAAGAATTATCCCACGGAAACCTGGATGTCCGTATTCAGGATAACCACAAAGATGAACTTTCGGACCTGTCCGGCAGCATGAACCACATGGCAGATACCATCCAGAATCTTCTCGAACAGCAAAAAGAACAGGAAAAGGAAAAAAAGAGAGCTGGAACTTCAGATGCTCCAGTATCAACTCAATCCTCATTTTCATTTTTTAACACCTTAAACAGTCTGCGCTTTGTGGCAGCCATGCACAATGACCAGATCGTCAGTGACGGAATCCAGGCGCTCAGCAGTCTTCTTCAGAATACGCTCACGAATAAGAACGAATATATCACCGTGCAGGAAGAGCTGGAAAATCTGGAAAATTATTTTGCCATCCTCCGCATCCGATATGCAGGAAGTTTCGAATATTCTTTCCACATTGAGGATGACGAACTGCTCTCCTGCCTCGTTCCCAAACTGATCCTGCAGCCGCTCGCGGAAAATTCCGTGATGCATGGTTCTTCCGATGATGGTTCTGTCATGAAGATCCATATTACCTGTTGGGAAGAAGACGGACATATGATCCTGGAACTTCAGGATAACGGAAAAGGATTCGAGATGACTCAGACTGATCTGAACCCGCACAAAGACCGCAAAAAAATCGGCGTAGCAAATGTAAATGATCGTATCCATCTGAACTTTGGCCGGAAATACGGGCTGAAGATCAACAGTCACCCGGGCGAGGGTACCACCTGCACCCTGACACTGCCAGAGCTTTATGCCGATACCCTGTCACAACATCCAGAAGAATAAACAAGTACCTCAGAAAGGACCCAAATGTACAGTATACTTATTATAGATGATGAACCCATTGTAAAAATTGCTCTCCGCTCGATCCTCCCCTGGGAAGAACACGGTTTTTCCATCTGCGGAACTGCTTCGAATGGTCTGGAAGCCATGCCTCTCATCGAGAAGCATCAGCCGGATGTGATCATCACTGACCTCAAAATGCCGGAAATGGACGGGCTGGAACTAATCCGTACCCTGAAAGAAAAAAATTATCCCGGAGAGATCCTCGTACTCAGCAATTATGAAGATTTTGATTCTGTGCGGAGCGCACTTCTTCTGGGCGCGGCAGACTATCTGTTAAAGATCAAGATCAGTCCGGACACCCTTCTCGCCTGCCTGAACAAAACGACCGAAAAGCTGCATGAAAAAGCTGACAGGAAAATTTCTGTTCCAGCGGAAACCGTATCCGAAAACAGAACCCGCCTGCTCCTCTCCTTTTTTGAGGGAGAATCTTCCCTTTCCTCTTTTACAGGTCAAAACGCCGGCACAGACCTGCGCTTTATGCAGGAACCATGCGCCGTCTGCTATGTGACCTTTGAAAAATTCCTGTCCAATGAAGCTTTTTCTATCTCGGGAAAACTTCTGTGTGATATGATTCTGGACGCAGTACAGGGTGTACTGCAGCCATATATTCTTGTACTGAACGACTACAGTGCACTGGTAGTCTTTTCCCAGAAAGAACTGGATGCAGGCCAGATGAAAGTCGCTCAGCTCGTAAAAAAGCTGTACAACCGTTTCACCATGTACCAGTCCTTCGCCCCGGATATGCCATATCAGGAAAATCTTCCGGACTATGAGGAAGCCAGAAATACCTATCAGACCTTTACCATAAATGAAGGACATTATACAGACGATATTGCCAAAACCCTCGCATATATCGAAGAAAATTACATGCACCGGCTCACGCTGTCCTCCATTTCCGCAAATGTCAGCTTAAGTTCCAGCTATCTGTGCCGTGTTTTTAAATCAGAAGTCGGAACAAGCATCATCAGTTATCTGAACAACCTCCGAATACGAAAAGCCGCCACCATGATCAAAGACAACCGACTTTCTCTCAAAGAGATCTCCACAATGGTAGGAATTGATGACCAGCTCTATTTCAGCAGACTGTTTAAAAAATGTATGGGAATTTCCCCTTCGGAATACGGGAAACGATTTCACCAGTAAATCTCAATCTGCTTTCAGCGTGATCTCCTTTTCTGTTCCGTTGTACAAAAGTGTACGCACCGTATCTGTTAGCGATTTCAGACTGCATTCCGTGATCCTGCCGTCCTTCCATGCAAAATCAATCGTAATGCCGCCCGGTGCTTTGAGACCCCTTATCTTTCCATCCTTCCATTCCTTCGGAAGCGCCGGAAGAAAAAGAATCCTGTCGTCCTGATACTGCACCAGCATTTCCAGCACAGCTGCAGCAAACCCAAAATTTCCGTCAATCTGAAATGGTGGATGTGCACAGAGCATATTCGGGTAGGTTCCGCCACCGACCAGACTGCAGTTTTCTTCTCTTGTAACGTGAAGCTGATTTTTCAAAAGCTTCAACGCACGCTCTCCATCTCCGAGCCGCGCCCATAGACACGCCTTCCATGCCATGCACCAGCCGGTTCCCTCATCCCCTCTTCTGTCCAGTGCCACACGGCAGGCAGCCAGAAGTTCCTCATCCTCTCTGTGGATCAGATTTCCGGGATAGAGACCGTATAGCTGTGAAACATGTCTGTGGTGCACATCCACTTCCGGATAGTCCAAGAACCACTCCTGAAGCTGCCCGCCTTTCCCCCTCTTAAAAGGCGGCAATTTTTCAAGTGCCGCTTTTACTTTATCCGTAAGTTCTGTGATTCCAAGGATCTCGCAGGCTTTCAGATAGTTTCCAAACAGTTCTTTCAGGATACTGTTATCCATTGTTGAACCAAACGTCACACTATGGGCACCTTGATCCGGCGCTGTAAATGTATTTTCCGGCGATGTAGATGGTACTGTGACGAGATATCTTTCATAAGGTACCAGGTAGCCTAGATAAAACTCTACTGCACCTCTGATAAGAGGAAATGCTTTTTCTCTCAGAAAGTCTTTATCCAGTGTATAGCGGTAATGCTCCCATAAATGCCAGCAGAGCCATCCGGAACTCATCGGCCACATAGAGTATGTACAGGGATTTTCATCCTGTCCGAAATGGCCAACCGGACTGGAATGACCCCAGATATCCAGATTGTGATGACTCACCCATCCATTCAGATGATAGACTTCTTTTGCTGTCTTTTTTCCCCGCGAGGCAGTCCGTTCGACCAGATCAAACAGCGGCTCATGGCAGTCACTTAAATTCGCTTTCTCTGCCATCCAGTAATTCATTTCTGTATTAATATTTACCGTATAGTTGCTGCTCCACGGAGCTCTCAGATCATGATTCCAGATTCCCTGCAAGTTTGCACACTGTGTGCCGGGCTTCGAGGAAGCGATCATAAGATAACGGGCATAGTGAAACATTTTTATCACAAGATCATTTTGTACACCAGGATTCAGCGTAAGATCCATCCGGTCAAAATATGCTTCGTATGCCTTCTGATGAGATTCTTTTAATTGTGGATACGAAAGGTTACAGATTCGTTCCAGCATCTGTTTCTTCCTGGCTAAATAAGAATCCTGTGATTGAAAGTCTGTTATCCCAGACAGATAAATGTACACATCATTCTCTGCTGTTACCAGAAGCGTGTTATCCTTTTGACAGACGCAGCCTTTCGGTGCCTGCACGGAAAGGCCGATTACAAACTGTGTTCCTTTTCCCCCTTCATAGACGATCGGATGCTCACAAGAATAATAAGGCGGTGCCACATATATCGGAGCCTGTCCCTCCAGTACAAGGCCATTTGTCCCAAACGCAGAACAGGCATGCCTTATCTGGCTGTCCAGGGAAATATGCAGCTCCAGATTACTGTACGCGTCTGCTTTGTAATGAAGTGCCATGACCGGTTCTGACATACTTGTAAAAAATTCTCTTTGATATACCTGTCCGTCCTGACGATATACGACCTGTTCCAGTGCATCTCTGAGCGAAAGTTGTCTCTGATATGATCCATGCTCTTTTAATTCAGGTACATTTGTATCAATATACAGATTTCCTGCCGGAAGATAGCTCTCTGTCCAGTCACCAAGGATGTTTTCTTTACAATAAGCTTCCGCCTCTTCATACTCTCCATCAAAAATTTTCTGGTGCAAAAACTCCCAGTCCACATCTGTATTTTTGTTTTCTTTATCTCTTCCTGTCCCGGACCAGAGTGTATCCAGATTCAGTTCAACCTTTTCCTTTCGAAGCCGTCCATATGACATCGCTCCCATAGATCCGTTCCCAAGAGGAAGTGCTTCATTCCATGCTTCTGCCGGCCTGTCAAAGACCAATGATAACTCATTCATTTTATTATTCTCCCATGCAGCATTCTCTATTTAATAATACAGAAAAACTCCACAGAATAAAATGTCACTTAAAAGTACATATTTCTGCGGAGTCTTTTTACGTCATTTTATGATAACTAGATTTGATACCACCTGATCTCATTTGCTTCCATATGAAGTTCGAAGCTGCTTCCGTCGCCTTTGTATACAACGGTATCCTGTGGCTCGTAGGTATTGTTTACGACGCAGTATTTGCCGTTCTTTACATAGGCGTGGACTTCTACATTGTAGTTTGTGGAATACCAGCAGTTCAGTTCTTCCTCTGCGGATGCGGACCAGAGGACTGCACGGTAGAGGACACGGCTGTTCTTGAAACTGTATGGAAGTCCGCTGATATAGACACCGCGGCCCTTTCCGAAGGTTCTGACTGCCATCTGCACTTCCTGGTCTTTCTGGATCAGGATCTCGGTTCCGTCAAGTGCATAGATGTTCTTTTTGCCTTCGCCGAAATCAACGTCTCCGTCACTGTCTGCCAGGATAAAGTGATTTCTGTGTTCTTCCCAGTTGTATTTGTCTTTGTTCAGGTTGAAGCCGTTTTCTTCTTCTACTCCAAGCACATCGTCAAGCTGGAAATAATGTCCCTGCCACTGGTGAGCTGCCGGTTCGCCGACTCCGATGAAACCGCCGCCGTTGTAGACAAATTCTTTTACTGCAGTGACGATCTTCTCGTTTACCCAATACTCGCCACCGCTCTGTGCAGTGTCTGCATCGCCTACGTTGATCACAACATCAAAGTTTTTCAGTAGATCCTTATTTTCCAGGATATCATCAAAGCTGATGAAAGAAACATCAAACGGTGCACCGCTCAAAGCCTCGATGATTCCGAAATAAGAATAATTCTGTTTGTAATAAATTGCGTGATGTACCATGTGATTGCCCCAGGAACGCATTTTGCCCCAGCAGTTCAGGACTGCTACTCTCTTCACGCAGTACGGAGTCACACCCTGGATGTTGTCATAGAGTGTACGGAATTCCTGGCATACCTCTTTGATATACTGTACAAAATCCGGGAATTCCAGAGCAAGTTTCAGGTAGCCGCCGTAACCGATTCTCTGGATCGGGCTTCGGAGGATCGCACGTCTTGCTGTCACCCAATTTACTTTAGCTTCTTTAACCGGATCACCGCCCTCGTGGAAGGTATCCGGGAAAAAGTACGGAAGGAAACGTCCTTCTGTATATTTTACATTCTTGATATCGCTGAACAGACGCAAAGTCGCACCATTTCCGACACTTCCAACGACAGCATCCAGTCCGATGGATGCAAACTCATCCATAAACGGCTCCATGCCAATCCAGTGATCGCCCATGAACATCATAGCTTCTTTACCATATTCATGGACAATGTCTACCATCTCTTTGGCAAGCTTCGCAACTTCTCTTCTCTGAAAAGCCTGGAAATCTTTGAATTCTTTGGACGGAATACGGTATGTATTGTTCATGTAGCCCTGGTCGATAATGTATTCCGGACGGAACGCATAGCCCACTTCTTTTTCAAACTGTTCGAGGATATATGGGCTGACAGATGCGGAGTAGCCGAACCAGTCTACGTATTTTTCTCTCGCAAGCTCATCAAAGATCAGGGTAAACTGGTGAAAAAATGTCGTAAAACGTACTACATCCACATATTGATGCGTATCAAGGAAACGGCGGAGACGCTCCAGGGAATGCGCTCTTGTCTTTGGCTGACGCACATCAAAAGTGATCTGCGGCTCCACGTCCTTCCAGTCATTTACAACTGCATTATACATATGTACCGGGTCCCACATGATATATGCCAGGAAGCTGACGGTATATTCATGAAAAAGCTTCGCCGGTGCGATCACGACATTTCCGCTCTCTTCGTCATAAGACCACTGGTTTGTCGGAACGACTTCGCCTGTGGTACGGTCAATGACTTCCCACCATCTGGTGATATCGTCACGGGTATTTACTTTCAGCATGTCCGGGTAGAGATGGTCCATAAGGTGGATCTCAAGTTTCTCATCTGTTGCTGTATGGAAAGAGCTCATGATGTACATCTGCTGGATCTCATCCGGATTTGCCTTTGCCCATGCGTTATCTTTTCTTGTTGTATAGTAGGTAGCGTAGATCTTTGCACCCGTATCTTTTAGTTCTGCCGGGAACTCTGTTCCATCGCAGTCACGGATCGCATCTGCGCCCCATTCTTCCACGATATCCAGTGTTTCTTTTACCACATCCAGGTTTGTCGGAATCGTAACTCTGCCTTTGTTTTGGCTCATATGTGTACCTCCGTTTTATATTTATAGATTTCTTTTATCATCTGTTTTTGTTTTATTTCAGATACTATCAGAATACGTCGTTTTTGTCTGTTTTTCAACGTTGTTCTTGCTATACTTTTTAGAAATCTTGCGGTATTTTATCTTTTGTGCTATCCTGACAGTTGAAAAACTTTTCGGTCCTGGGAGGTACATATGAGCACACAGTTTTTTTCTTTTTCGGATGATACGCCTTTTTCAACGGAAGCAGTCCTGGTGAACGCCTCTTCTTCTCATTATGAGGAAGACTGGCCCAGCATCCCACATACCCATGCCTTCACGGAACTCTTTTACGTCAGTGAGGGAAGTGGAGAATTCCTGATTGAAAACCAGCATTTTTCTATTAAAAAAGACGATCTGATCATCGTCAACCCTCATATTCAGCACACGGAAATTTCCTTAAGTGCCTCGCCACTTTCTTATTATACGGTCGGTGTGGACGGGATCAGTTTTTCCTTTCATGATCAGAAGGAATTCCAGATCTTTCACTGCCGCCAGAAGCACGCCGACCTTTTATTTTATTTTCATTCTCTTTTTCAGGAACTGGATGAAAAAAATGATGGTTATGAAGAGATCTGCAAACACACGCTTGCCATTCTGATTTCTCAGCTCCGCCGTTTTGCTGTCTCTGATTTTCAGTTGTTTCCATCCTTTCATCCAAGCAAAGAATGCGCCCTCGTCAAGCGATATCTGGATTCCCACTACAGCGATGACATCAATCTGGAACAGCTTGCCAGCTTAAGCCATCTGAATAAGTATTATCTGAGTCACGAATTCACGCGCTACTACGGAATCTCTCCGATCAGCTATCTGACCCACCGCCGGATCGAAGTATGCAAAAATCTCCTGGAGAATACAGACCATGAAATCTCGGATATCGCTCATCTTGCCGGATTTTCCTCGCAGAGTTATCTGGCTCAGAGTTTCCGGAAATACTGTGGCATGACTGCCGGAGAGTACCGCCGCAGCAAAAAAAAGTCAAACGATATGACAGATGGTATTTGCTTTCAGCATTACTTTCTTCTCAATTCCATTGTACAAAAGTATGCGTACCATATCTGTCTGTGATTGCAGACTGCATTCTGTAATGCATCTGTCTTTCCATACAAAGTCAATGGTAATGCCGCCCGGTGCCCTAAGGCCGCTTATCTTTCCATCCTTCCATTCCTCCGGAAGCACTGGAAGAAAGAAGATCCTGTCATCCTGATACTGTACCAGCATTTCCAGCACAGCAGCCGCAAACCCGAAATTCCCGTCGATCTGAAATGGCGGATGTGCACAGAGCATATTCGGGTAGGTCCCGCCACCAACCAGACTGCAGTTTTCTTCTTTTGTAACGTGAAGCTGATTTTTCAAGAGCTTCAACGCACGCTCTCCATCTCCGAGCCGCGCCCAGAGACACGCCTTCCATGCCATGCACCAGCCGGTTCCCTCGTCCCCTCTTCTGTCCAGAGCTACGCGGCAGGCAGCCAGAAGTTCTTTATCTTCTCTGTGGATCAGATTTCCTGGATAAAGGCCGTATAGCTGTGAAACATGTCTGTGGTGCATATCCACCTCAGGATAGTCCAGGTACCACTCCTGAAGCTGTCCTTCTTTCCCGATCTTAAATGGCAGCAGTTTTTTGAGTGCAGCTTTTACTTCATCCATAAGGTCGGTGATATCAAGGATCTCGCAGGCTTTCAGATAATTTCCAAACAATTCCTTCAGAATACTGCAATCCATTGTCGAACCAAAGGTAACACTATGGACACTGTGATCCGAGGCTGTAAATGTATTTTCCGGCGAAGTAGATGGAGCTGTGACGAGGTATCCGTCATAAGGCACCAGATATCCCAGATAAAATTCCACTGCTCCCCGGATAAGCGGAAAGGCTTTTTCTCTCAAAAACTCTCTGTCCAGTGTATAACGGTAATGCTCCCACAGATGACTGCAGAGCCACCCAGAGCTCATCGGCCACATAGAGTAGGTACAGGGATTTTCATCCTGCCCGAAATATCCGACCGGGCTGGAATGTCCCCAGATATCCACATTATGATGGCTCACCCATCCATTCAGATGATAGACTTCTTTTGCTGTCTTTTTTCCATGCGAGGCAGTCCGTTCAATCAGATCGAACAGCGACTCATGGCAGTCGCTTAAATTCGCCTTCTCTGCCATCCAATAATTCATTTCTGTATTGATATTTACCGTATAGTTGCTGCTCCACGGAGCTCTCAAGTTATGGTTCCAGATTCCCTGCAGGTTTGCACACTGTGTGCCAGGCTTAGAGGAAGAGATCATAAGATAACGGGCATAGTGAAACATTTTTGTTATAAGATCATTCTGTATGCCAGGATCCAACGTAAGATCCATCCGGTCAAAATATGCTGCATATGCCTTCTTATGAGCTTCCTTTAATTGTGGATATGAAAGGTCACAGATCTGTTCCAGCATCTGTTTCTTTCTGGATAAGTAGGAGTCCTGTGCCTGAAAATCCGTTATCCCGGACAGATAAATATACACATCACCGTCTGCAGTTACAAGAAGTGTGTTGTCTTTTTGGCGGATACAGCCTTTCGGTGCCTGCACGGAAATACCGATTGCAAACCGTGTTCCTTTTCCTTCTTCATAGACGATCGGCTGCTCACAGGAATAATACAACGGTGCCGCATAGACCGGAGCCTGTCCCTCAAGCACAAGTTCACTTGTCCCATAACCAGAACAGACATGTCTTATCTGGCTGTCCAGAGAAATACGCAGTTCCAGACTGCTGCCTGCATCTGCTCTATAATGAAGTGCCATGACCGGTTCTGACATACTTACAAAAAATTCTCTTAGATATCCCTGTCCGTCCTGACGATATACAACCTGTTCCAGCGCATCTTTAATCGAAAGCTGTCTCTGGTATGATCCATGCTCTTTTAATTCAGGTATATTTGCATCAATATGCAGATTTCCTGCCGGAAGGTAGCTCTCTGTCCAATCACCAAGGATGTTTTCTTTACAATAGGCTTCCGCTTCTTCATACTCTCCGTCAAAGATCTTCTGGCGCAAAAAATCCCAGTCCACATCTGTATTTTTGTTTTCTTTGCTTCTTCCGGTTCCAGACCAGAGTGTATCCAGATTCAGCTCGATCTTTTCCTCTCGAAGCCGTCCATATGACATCGCTCCCATAGAGCCGTTCCCCAGAGGAAGTGCCTCATTCCATGCTTCTGCCGGTCTGTCAAAAGCCAGTGTTAAATAATCCATTCCATTTTCCCTCATTGAATCAGATTTATCTCTGAACGTATTTTCAGTTCCATCGTTTTCACAATCAGCTCATTTCAAAAGCTTTTCCCTTCAGAGGCAGTCCTGCCACTTCTGCCAGCCGGTCAATTCTTCCATTGTCCAGCCGAATTCCGAATGGCACACCAAAATGTGTGATTTTCAGATAGCCATCCTCTTCCTTCAATTCCGGAAGCCGATTCATCAATTCCTTTTTTTCCATCTGCAGGAATTTCTCTGCCCACTCATCACAGAGTTTGATATAATTGGATGTTCTTTCCTCTGCCACAGTACACCCTCCTCATATGACTTTTCTTTTTCTGTATTATACCTCTGTCAGACATTTTTCCGCAAGAAAAAAGACCTTCTACAGAAATTCATTTTCCATAGAAAGTCTTTTCTTTGTTTTATGCTTTATGAGGATTTTACTTTATTCCAGAGATCGCCATACACCTGGTCAGCCTCTGTTCCAAGATACTGGAATGTTTCCAGATTATCATATTTGGAAAGGTCCGGGAATGCGATCTCACTGTTTCGGATAGATTCATCCTCGATCAGTTCTCTCGCAGCTTCATTCGGCGTAGAATACGTAATGTATTCAAAGTTCATCAACGCAATATCCGGTCTGCAGAGGAAATTGATAAATTTTTCTGCATTTTCTTTATGTTCTGCATTTTTCGGGATTACCCAGGAATCGATCCAGATATTGGATCCTTCCTTCGGGATCACATACTCCAGATTTGGGTTTTCTTTCTGTGTATAAATTGCCTCACCGGAATAGATTACACCAAGTGCAGCTTCATTTCCGATCATTTTATCACGCACCTGGTCGATCACATATGCCTGAACCAACGGTTTCTGTTCAATCAACAGATTTTTTGCCTCAGTCAGCTCGTCCAAATCTATGGAATTCAGAGAATAGCCAAGATATTTCAGTGTCACGCCAAATGCATCACGGACTGAATCCTGCATCAGAATATTATCCTTGTATTTCGGATCCCAGAGAATAGACCAGCTGTCCACCGGCTCATCTACCATCATCTTGTTATACAGAATGCCGACCGTTCCCCAGCAGTACGGCACGGAATATTTATTCTCCGGATCAAACTGCCTTGACTGCTCCAAGTACTGTTTCCCGATATTTTTAAGATTTGGAATGTTATCAAAATTAATCTCGGAAAGCAGATCATTTTCAATCATTCGCTGAATCATATAATCACTCGGGCAGATCACATCGTATGCGATCGCACCGGAACTGATCTTTGGATACAGAATCTCATTTGTTTCAAATTCTTCATAAACAATATCAATTCCCGTTTCTTCTTCAAACATCGTCAGGACTTCCGGATCAATATATTCGCCCCAGTTGTATACAACCAGTTTCTCTCCATTCATGACATCGTTTTCTTTTGCATAATAGAAACCACCACCAATAAAGACAATACAGATTGTAACAGGAACTACACGCTGAATCAGGATCTTTTTCACTCTGGAAGGCTTGCGGACTTTTTTCTTTCTGACCACAGTTTCCTCTTCTTCCTTCGGTGAATAGTTGATCAAAAGGAGCAGCACCAGAACTGTCACAAACATGATCGTGGAAAGTGCATAGATCTCCGGTTTGATCCCTTTACGAACTTCTGTATAGATTTTTGTGGAAAGTGTATCAATTCCAGGTCCTTTTGTAAAATGCGTGATTACAAAATCATCCAGAGACATGGTAAATGCAAGCATAAATCCAGAAAGTACTCCCGGTACAATGTCCGGAAAAACAACTTTAAAAAACGCTTTGACCGGTGATGCACCAAGATCCAGCGCAGCCTCATATGTATAACGATTCGTCTGCTTCAGCTTCGGTAATACGCTTAAGATCACATACGGAATATTGAACGTAATATGTGCGATCAGGATCGTTCCGAAGCCAAGTGTCATATGAAATGCAATAAAAAGAAGCATTAAAGACACACCCATCACGATCTCCGCATTCATCATCGGGATATTGGTAAGTCCCATATACATGGTCTTCCACTTCTGCTTCATTCCCTGAATCGCGATTGCAGCGGCCGTGCCAATGACCGTTGCGATTGCAGCCGAAACAAACGCTATGATAAGTGTGGTATAAAACGCGCTCATGATCTGTTCATTTTTGAGAAGTTCTTTATACCATTTCAGTGTAAATCCACCCCATTTTGCTCTTGTCTTAGACTGGTTAAAAGACAGAACGATCAACGTTACGATCGGGGGCATATAATAAAATAAAAATTAAGGGCCAGGTATATCTTCTGTAAATATTTTCTGATCAAAATGCCGCACCCCCGTCCTCATTATCGTATTTTGCCACAAGTGCCATACTTGCAATGATAAATACCATCAGTACCAGGGACAGACCACTTCCAACATGCCAGTTGCTGTTCTGTTTGAATGACTGCTCAATGACATTACCGATCAGAAGGATCTTTCCGCCCCCAAGAAGGTCAGAAATAACGAAGGTTGTCAGCGCCGGTACAAACACCATCGTAATACCGCTGATCACACCCGGAATACTCAGTGGAAAAATGACCTTCCAGAAAGTCTGTACGGAATTGGCTCCCAGATCACGTGCTGCATTGATGACATTTCTGTCAATCTTGATCAGTACATTATAGATTGGAAGCACCATAAATGGCAGAAAATTGTATACCATTCCAAGAATGATGGCATATGGTGTATTAATGATCTCCAGCGCCGGTAAATGCAGGAAACTTAAAACACTGTTGATGACGCCATTCTTTTCAAGCAATGTCTGCCATGCCAGTGTACGGAGAAGAAAGTTCATCCACATTGGCAGAATAAAGATCAGCACAATAAAACTTGTCTGGTTTACCTGTTTCTGGCTCAGGATCATCGCCAGCGGATATGCCAGAATCAAGCATATTGCCGTACTCAAAAATGACAGAAGAATGGACATGCCAAGTGCCTTCAGATTCTCCGGTGTCGTGATCTGTGCCAGATTGGAAAATGTAAAACTACCCTCATCACTGGTAAATGCATAATACACGATCACCAACAGCGGAATCACTACAAATGACACGGACCAGAACAGATACGGACCGGCAAGCAAACGCTTATTCTTCAATGTTTACCGCCTCCTCATCTTCCGATTCCGGTTTTTTCATGATCTGGATATCAAACGGATCCACATGAATGCTGACTTCTGTTCCAACCGGGAACATATCTGTGCTGTGCACCAGCCACTCATAGTTGTTCGCCATGACTTCCATCTCATAATGTACACCTTTGAAGATCATATGTGTGACTACACCATCAATGCTTCCCTGCCCCGGTTTCAGAAGATCGATATCTTCCGGACGGATGACAACGTCAACCGGTCGGTTCTGTCCGAACCCTTCATCCACACATGGAAAATTAACACCCAGTATCTTAACAAGACGATCCTGCACCATTGTCGCGGAAATGATATTACTCTCACCGATAAAGTCCGCCACAAAAGCATTCTCCGGCTCATTGTAGATTTTTTCCGGTGTTCCGATCTGTTGGATATACCCCTGATTCATGACCACGATCGTATCAGACATGGTAAGTGCCTCTTCCTGATCATGTGTTACATACAGAAAGGTTATCCCCAGCTCATTTTTGAGACGGATCAGCTCATACTGCATATCCTGTCGAAGTTTCAGATCCAGCGCACCGAGCGGCTCATCCAGAAGCAGTACCTTCGGCTCATTTACGATCGCACGTGCGATTGCAATACGCTGCTGCTGTCCACCACTCAAAGAATCCGGCATGCGGTTCTCAAAACCATCCAGATTCACAAGCTTCAATGCATATTTGATCTTGTCATAAATATACTGTTTACTTTTATTCTTTATCTTTAATCCAAAAGCAATGTTATCCGCAATATTCATATGAGTAAACAACGCATATTTCTGAAATACGGTATTCAACTGACGCTTATTCGGCGGAAGATTCGTGATATCCTGCCCGTCAAAGATCACACGCCCCTTATCCGGTGTCTCGAATCCTCCCAAAATACGAAGTGTAGTAGTCTTTCCACATCCACTCGGACCAAGTAATGTCAGGAATTCATTCTCCCTGATGTAAAGATTCAGTTCATCCAGAACTGTCTGCATCCCGTAGGATTTGGAAATGTCGATCAAGTCGATCAGCTTATTGCTCATTGGTTGTTCCTCCCTAAAAAGTATCCCCTCTTTTTCATAAGAAAATTTATTAATAAACTTTATATCTGATTTTTGATTATCCCTATAAATATTACACTTTCAAGCATTTCGAAGTATAGAAAAACACTCATTTTACCACGAATATACCACGATTAAACGAGCCTTGATATGACGATAAAA
>ENA-OQHL01000874-OQHL01000874.1-human-gut-metagenome-genome-assembly--contig:-NODE-874-length-17933-cov-13.517971_pt1 | contig 17933 bp, 11 predicted proteins | sample MGYA00242565_ERZ504723 | MGnify/ENA primary metagenome ERZ504723 (study PRJEB26092, sample SAMD00036211) | human gut metagenome | host: Homo sapiens | study: EMG produced TPA metagenomics assembly of... | reverse complement strand
ACAATGTAAAAGTAAAAGATGGAACAGATGTTAATTCCATTATGCGGGATATGATGTCTATCATTTTGGAAGGCGCCCTTGATCAGGAACTGGATGAAGAACTGGGATATTCCAAATATGATTATCGAAATAAAGAAACCGATAATTCCAGGAATGGACATTCCCAGAAAACGTTACATACCAGTTACGGAGATATGGAGATTGATATTCCAAGGGATCGAAAAGGTGACTTCGAACCACAGGTTGTAAAGAAGTATCAGAATTCGATTATGCAGGACATGGAAGAAAAGATCATTTCCATGTACGCAAAAGGAATGACTACTGCCGATATAGAAAGCTACATGCGTGAATTATACGATCTTGAGATCTCCGACAGTACTGTCAGCCGGATCACTGATAAGATCCTGCCAATAGTAAAAGAATGGCAGGAAAGGCCATTAGAAAGTGTGTATGCTGTTGTATTTATGGATGCGATCCATTTCCATGCCCGTAATGAGGGGCAGATTGTAAAACGTGCTGTTTACATTGCGATTGGGATCGATATGGAAGGACGTAAGGATGTCCTCGGAATGTATGTTGGTCAAAATGAAAGTGCCAAGTTCTGGCTCTCCATCCTGAATGGCCTGAAAAACCGGGGCGTAGAAGATATATTGATTGCGTGTGTGGATGGACTGACCGGTTTTCCACAGGCAATTGAAGCAGTATTTCCCCAGACCGAGATCCAGCAGTGCATAATCCATCAGATCAGGAATACCATGAAATTTGTTTCTTACAAAGAGATCAAACCACTTATGGCAGATCTGAAGCGTGTATATGCAGCTCCTACAGAAGAAGTTGCATTGGCAGAACTGGACAGCTTTGACGAAAAATGGAGCGGGAAATACCCTAAGATTGCAAAGTCATGGAAAGATAACTGGGCAAATCTTTCAACGTATTTTAAGTATCCGGAAGCTGTCAGACGTCTGATCTATACCACGAACACGATTGAAGGATTTAACCGCCAGCTCCGGAAAGTCACCAAATCCAAGACGGTATTTCCATCCGATGACAGTCTCTTGAAAATGCTGTATCTGGCCATGATAGATATCACCAAGAAATGGACGGGACACCGTCAGGATTGGGGACAGATCCATTCTCAGCTGGAAATTTTCTTCGAAGAAAGATTGGAAAGGTTATAAGCAGAATGCATGCTAGGCAGGGCTGGCACAGCCAGTCCTGCTTGACATGCCTTAAAACTGCATTATAATACAAACAAGGACAGAACCCTGAAAAACAGGTTCGAGAGTATGAAACTTTTTCTGTAAAATAATGTTTATAAGGTTCTTCTATGATACAATAAATATCATTAGGAGGGCCTTTTATTATGGCAAGACAAAAGAAACCTGTACATCGTGTACAAATGACAGAAGGAAAACGAAACATCATCCATCAGCTCCTGGAAGAGTACGATATCCAGTCTGCAGAAGACATTCAGGATGCGCTCAAGGATCTTTTAGGCGGCACCATTAAGGAAATGATGGAAGCTGAAATGGATGATCATCTTGGTTACGAAAAATCCAAACGCTCAGATAATGATGATTATCGCAATGGTTATAAGCGGAAACAGGTCAACAGCCGGTATGGCTCGATGGAAATCGAAGTGCCACAGGATCGCAAATCAACGTTTGAACCACAGGTTGTAAAAAAACGTCAGAAAGATATTTCCGATATTGATCAGAAGATCATTTCCATGTATGCCAAAGGAATGACTACCCGGCAGATTTCCGAAACCATCGAAGATATTTATGGCTTTGAAACTTCTGAGAGCTTTATTTCTGATGTGACTGATAAGATCCTGCCACAGATCGAAGACTGGCAGAACCGGCCACTGGACGAGGTCTATCCCATTCTCTACATTGATGCAATCCATTATTCTGTAAGGGATAATGGCGTGATCCGAAAGCTTGCTGCTTACGTGATTCTGGGAATCAACACGGAAGGAAAAAAAGAAGTTTTAACCATCAGTGTTGGCGATAACGAAAGCGCAAAATACTGGCTTTCCGTTATGAATGAACTGAAAAATCGTGGTGTCAAAGATGTATTAATCATCTGTGCCGATGGTTTAACCGGAATCAAAGAAGCGATCGCAGCAGCTTTTCCAAAGACGGAATACCAGCGCTGTATTGTACACCAGGTAAGAAACACGTTGAAATATGTCCCAGATAAAGACAGAAAAGCCTTCGCTACGGATCTGAAAACCATTTATCAGGCCACAGATGAAAAGAAAGCTCTGGCAGCCTTAGAGCGTGTAACAGAAAAATGGACACCGAAATATCCGAATTCCATGAAGCGCTGGAAGGATAACTGGGACTCAATCTCGCCGATCTTTAAATTTTCAACGACGGTCAGAACGGTGATTTATACTACAAATGCTATTGAATCCCTGAATTCTACCTACCGGAAACTGAATCGCCAGAGAAGCGTATTTCCAAGCGATACAGCTCTATTAAAGGCACTGTATCTTGCCACATTTGAAGCTACGAAGAAATGGACCAGTACGATCCGCAACTGGGCACAGGTGTATGGTGAACTGAGTATTATGTACGAAGGACGCCTCCCAGAGTAACGAATAAACAGGCGAATAAGACGGGCGGAAAACCGCCTGCTCTTGACATGCCATTCAACAACTGTTATATATAAAACAAGGGTGAGAAGCCTGATTTTCAGGCTTGCCACCCTTGCATATCATAGAAGAATCTTATTTACAGACTTTTTCTCACAGTCTCACAGGTTCTGTCCTCGATAACTAATGACCTATCTTATATCAGTTTTTTCTGTTTACACAAAACTTGAAACGCTCTCGAGAGCGTTTACATTTTTCTTGTACCCTTGATGTAATATATCGAATACTCAACTCTTTTTTATCCAATACAAATCTGCACATACCTAGTCAATAATCGCCTCTTCGTTATTTCTATTCTGCGTTTTATAATTCAAGAATAATTTGCAATTATTTGCAATTCCACCGTTCATCACGATATACTAAAAAATCTTTCCTTCTCAGAAATATTTAATAGTTATCTCCCAGTGTAATAGTTGTTTCCAAACTTTCTATTTTATCGCAAACATCTGTCAGTGAATCATATGGTCCAAGTCCTTTTATATCATTCAATTTATCTGCCAAATCTGATATGGAATTATCTGATCCATATCCTTTTATATCATCCAATTTAGAATTCATTTCTTGTAATTCAGCAAGAATCTGTTCCATAAGATTTACTAATTCATCCATATTCTTTTTCCTCCTTATATAAATGCTCAATAGCAAGTACTATCAAAAATCAACCAAAGTTTTGGTACTTACAATTTAACATTTACTCGTATACGTTTAGACAAGATAAATTAAAAAAGAAGAGCTTTCTGTCGAAACAGATGACACTTTCCTTTCATGACTGATTTTTTGTTGCTCGTCAACTGTCCGGCATCCGAAGTTCGGATTTTATGTGTCAGTTCACATGATAGATATATAGCCTATCTATTGATTACAGTATACACAGAATGAAGGGATTCGGCAATGGATTTGATAGAAAATGGTGGTGCTAGAATGGTAGATTACACACGTAATCAAACAATACTAGTTGGGTCGTTTTTTCTGTGGAAAAGAGGGGAAAATGACGATATAATATGATACAGGATAAGTTGCGATTTGGAGATGAGATAATGAATATATATGAATTATTGAATAAAATTGTAGTGAATAGAAGACATTCGCTGTCGGTCAATTTGTTTACTGAAGAAGCTAGGGAAGAATTAGATGAGAACGAAAAACATATTTTTGATTTGTTGAGGAATATATCTTCTCTAGGAACAAAAATTTATAATAAAGGAATAGAATTTCATCCAATGTTTGTAATGTCCGATGGTAGTCGGACTTTTTCGATAGATGATATATCTGAAGATGATTATTTGGTGCTGCAGAATTTGGAATTGGATAAAATACCTTTGAGCTTACGTGCGTTGATTGCAGATCTACTGTGGACTAAGAAAAAGAAATTTGATGCAGCTAAAATTGCAGCAGATGCGTATTGGCAATTATTTAAGCTGTGGTATAAGGACGAAGATAATATTGGTACGCTTGATATGATTCGCAGAGCAGTGTGTATTTCGGCGCAAACAAAGCAAACTACATTGTATAACGAAATACAAGAGTGGTTTAAGGAGTTTATAGATACTAGGGCAGCAAGTACAGAGGGCTTTTTTGCATTGAGAGTAATGGAATTGTTCTTTGAACAAAAGTATTTTGACGTATCGGTAATTTTGAAAGTATTAGATGATTTGATTGAAAAAAACAACGATAATATTGCAAAGGTAGAACAAGCTTATGAGTTAAAAGAGGAATGTTTATTTAAATTGCAGAGAAAAGAAGAAGCAACGCAAAATAATATTTTGTTGGCAGATTATTATATAAAATTTGCTGAGAAAATATTTCAGAAGGATATACAAGGAGCGTTAAGAGCTGTTAATTTTTTTCAAAAAGGAATAATATTATATCGGAATAATGGAGAGCCGGAAAAGGCAGAAACTACTCATAAAAGGCTTGTTGAAATTCAGAGAGAAATCCCCAAAATAATGGTGCCGTTTTCTATTGAATTAGATATTAAAGGTGTTGTCGACAATCTTAAAGTTAATATGGAAGGGCTATCGTTTGAGGAATGTGTAATTCGGCTGACTCAAATGTTTGTGTTTGAAAAGCAGGAGGATATTAAAAAACGTGTAATAGAAGAATTTAAAGATAACCCGATTTCACATTTGTTTGGCAAGAGTTTAATAAATGCCCAAGGACAAACAGTGCTGGTATTACCACCACTTGATATTCATGATCCAGAAAAAAATCCGAAACTTATGGAACTACATATGTATCAAAATGCATTGGAAAAGCAAAAAGTCACGGGTGATATTTGGATGAAGAATGCTTTGCTTATAATAAGAGATAAATTTGTTATGAATAAATCTATGGTGGAGTTTTTGGTAAAAGATAATCCAATTATTCCAGATGGAAGAGAAAGAATTTTTCAAAGCGGATTATATATGTTTTTGAACGGAGATTATTATGAAGCATTACACATCCTTGCACCACAGGTAGAAAACCTTTTTAGAAATATTGCACGAGAGGTTGGCGGCTTAACAGTAACATTGGAAAATGATGGTTCGTCAATGGAAAAGGTATTAAGTTCAATTTTTTCTTTGCCAGAATTATTAGATTGTTATGATAATGATATTTTGTTTACATTTAGAGGGCTGCTAAACGAGCAATCTGGTGCCAATATACGAAATGAAATTGCACATGGCATCATAAGTGGATATGCTTGCTCTACAGGTGTTTGTCTATATTTTGGTGTGGCAGTTATAAAGTTACTTTCGCTTACATCATCTTCCTGTTATCAGATATTAAAAAAAAGTGAAAAGCTAAAGCATTTTGAAATGCCAGATAAGGACGCACTCAAAGTAGTTAAGTAATATTGCGAAAATCCTTAGTAGTAACTCTAGCTTGTTTTGCTACCAACTTTACTACTAACAGCCCGCAACAACTTGCATAAAAATACTTTTCATTTGCCATGGCAATGTTTAAGGAACGGAGCAAAAGCTTTGATTTTATTGGGTTTCTTGGAGGAAAGTGTAGAATTTATACCTTTGAAAGACCGGATCGGAATAGTTGAAATAATATAAAGGCGTGGGAGAAATCCTACGCCTTTTACATATAATCGCACAATTAGAACGAAAAAAGCCTCGTGATCATGTACGAAAATGAAAGTAAAACTTATTAGACGATATAAGGTATAAATTCATCCTTTGAAAGAATATTAGCTATTTATAGCATCCGTTTTAATAAAGCTATTCGACTAGGAAACAGTTGTTATACCGGCTAAAAATGGTGTAATAAACAGGTGAAATAGATGGTGTTTTTGCCGATAGTGTGATATACTAGTCAGTAGATTAGTAAGTTTGGATTTGATTTATAATGGATGGGGGATGGCAGATGAAATACCTTTTAGTTGCTGATATAGCAAAAAAATGGAATATGTCAGAACGCAGTGTTAGAAATTACTGTGCAAAGGGGCGTGTGAACGGTGCGTTTCTCACTGGTAAGACATGGAACATTCCAGAAAACGCAGAGAAACCGGAGCGCACCAACAAAAGAAAAGAAGAACCGATTACGTTGTTGGATATTCTGAAAGAGCAGAAGGCAAGTAAATACTCCGGCGGGATTTATCATAAGACACAGATTGACTTGACCTATAACTCTAACCATATGGAAGGAAGCCGTCTGACGCACGATCAGACCAGATATATCTTTGAAACCAATACCATCGGTGTAGAAAAAGAAGTGCTGAACGTGGATGACGTGATTGAAACAGCAAATCACTTCCGTTGCATTGATGTGATTATTGATCACGCAAAAGCAGCTCTGACGGAGAAGTTCATTAAAGAAATTCACTTGGTTTTGAAGAATGGCACCAGTGATTCCAGAAAAGATTGGTTTGCTGTCGGCGATTATAAGAAACTTCCGAATGAAGTCGGCGGCATGGATACCGTCCTTCCGGAAGAAGTTGCCGATAAAATGAAGGCATTGCTAACGGAATACAACGCCAAAGAAGAAAAGACCTTTGCGGATATTCTTGACTTCCATGTGAAGTTTGAGCGGATCCATCCATTCCAGGACGGCAACGGTCGTGTGGGCAGATTAATTATGTTTAAGGAATGTCTGAAATATAATATCGTTCCGTTTATCATTGAGGATAATCTGAAGATGTTCTACTACCGTGGACTGAAAGAGTGGAACAATGAGAAAGGTTATTTGACAGATACCTGTTTGACCGCACAGGATAAGTACAAGGCATATTTGGATTATTTTAGAATTGCATATTAAACGTGATTCAAAGTGAAAAATTTGCGATTTGAGAAAAAATAATAATATACATTTTAAAGACGGGAGTAAATACATGTTCTATAAAATGATAGAAAATAAGTGTACACAATGGTATGAATCAGAACGGTGTACGGTTAAAAACTTAATTGAGTATATAGAGAAAACAGGGCAGATGCGTGATGCTCAGATTGAGGCTATTAAGGTATATCTGTTTCTAAAAATTGCCTGTGAATGTAAGCCGTTGACACAGCTGTTTAGACAGGGATTCTTTAATTCTATTGATTTGAATGAGATAGAATTGTCACAATCTACTCGTGAATATTTGTTTCAGAACCCAGCGGCTGCGGCATTATTTGAATATGCATGTTTGAAAAATGATAAAGGTGAACAGGTATCTGAAAAATTGGAAAAACAGATAAAGAAAGATCCAACGGGAATTGATTATAATGAATTCTTTCGTAATGCGTTTTATGGTGTTTCCTATACGGATTATCTGTTTAGCCTTCCTATGGGTGCAGGTAAAACGTATTTGATGGCGGCATTTATTTACTTGGATTTATATTTTGCTTATAACGAGCCAACAAATCCGTCATTTGCACATAACTTTATCATATTTGCACCATCAGGTTTGAAATCATCAGTGGTTCCAAGTCTTAAAACAATACAAAACTTTAATCCATCATGGATTCTTCCGGAGCCAGCAGCAACAGACATCAAGAGGATGATTTCTTTTGAAGTATTGGATCAAAGCAAAACTGCAAAAAAATCAAATAAGACAAAAAATCCAAATGTTCAGAAAATCGCTAATCATCAGCCGCTTTCTGAGTTGTTTGGTCTTGTTGCTGTTACTAATGCGGAAAAAGTAATTCTTGAGCGTATTCAGGAAAAACAGGGACAGATAAATATGTTTGAAGAAAGCGAGGACGATAAAGACCGACAGGCAAATGAACTTCGTAATTTAATTGGTAAGTTACCATCATTGTCTATCTTTATTGATGAAGTTCATCATGCAGTAAGTGATGAAATTAAGCTTCGTGCTGTAGTTACAAGATGGGCGCAGAATCATACAGTCAATTCTGTAATTGGTTTTTCTGGTACTCCATATTTAGACAAAGTTGAAAAAATAAAAGTTGTAGATTCATTGTCTATTGGTACAGCTGAAATCACAAATATTGTGTATTACTATCCACTTATAGACGGTGTAGGAAATTTCTTAAAACGTCCAGTTGTAAAAATTGCAGATATTGCAGATAGCAGCCTTATTATTGAAAAGGGTGTCAGAGAATTTCTTGATACTTATAAAGACATTGTTTATGCAGATGGTTTAACAGCTAAATTGGGTATTTATTGCGGTACTATCGAAAAATTAGAAGAAACAGTATATCCACAGGTATCCCGTATTGTAGCTGAATATGGCCTTGGTACTGATGTTATACTTAAATTCCACAAAGGAAATAAACAGTATAAGATGTCGGCTGATAGTCAGATGCAGTTTGATATCTTGGATAAATCTATTTCTAAAATTCGTATTGTTTTGCTTGTGCAGATTGGTAAAGAAGGTTGGGACTGTCGAAGTCTTACAGGTATTATTCTTTCTCAAGAAGGAGACTGCCCAACCAAGATGGTATTACAGACATCTTGTCGATGCTTGCGTCAGGTGATTAAAAACGGTCAGGAAACGGCGCTGATATATTTGAATGAAAGCAATGCCGAAAAATTAAATATGCAGCTTGAGCGGCAGCACCATATTTCGCTTAAAGAATTTTCTTCTGCAGACAACAGTAAGACTATTTTGAAACGTTATAATCGTACGGCTTATTTAAAGTTGCCTAAAGTAGAGTTTTATCAGCTGAAAATCAGCTATGATACACTTACTGTTGAAAAGGCAAATCCTGAAGTTTCTATTGAAAAATCTGTTGATTCAGCGCAAATTGCAGGTAATATTATCAAAACAACAGATCTTTCTATGAATGTAAATAATATCAGTATCCAGGTGGATGATGCTGAATATGGTACAGAATATGCAACCTTTAATTCTTGGATTTATGGCATTATGAGAAGTGGATTTGGAACACCTTCCATGGCAGAATTAAATGCATATACAGAGCAGTTAAAAGTAGTATATGAAAAAATCACATACGAAAAAGGTGGCTCACGATATTTCAGTTCGAAGTACAATAAAAAGTTGATAGAAGCCAATATTCGCAAAGCTTTTTGTGACAAAACGGATTTCAATACAACGGAAGAACTGATACCAGAAGAAGCCAATTTGTTGAATATTGCGAATTTTACTTCTGAGGTATATGCAGATAATCTGGATAACTACTATCCAAGACAGAATGTTGTTGAAAATATAATGGCTGATGATAAGGGGAAATTGAAAGTCGATAAAAAAACACAGCAGCTAATTGATCTCGCCATAGAAACTGGAAATGACAGAATTGTTTTGGAATTGCAACAGCATGTAACATCTCACCCAAATAAAAATCGTTCGTTTCACTACTTGCCATATCGTACAGATAGTGGTTTTGAACAAACATTTTTAAAAGAGATTCTATCTTTCGATATTATCGAAGAATTAGGTCTGGAAGTGTATTACAATGGCGACCGTGCTATGACAGAGTTTAAAATCAAGTGTTATAAGAAAACTGGTGGAAAATGGAGTTACATTGGTATTTATACACCGGACTTCCTTATCATTAAACGAAAAGATGGCGTTATCCATAAGGTTATTGTTGTGGAAACCAAAGGGCAGATTTATGCAAAAGACCCAGTCTTTAAAGATAAGAAGAATTTTATGGAAACAGAGTTTTCAAAACAGAATAATGCAGCGTATGGTTATGAACGTTTTGATTACCTGTATTTGGAAGATACGTTGCCAGAAAAAGATAGATTGACACAGACACATCAGAAAATCTGTGAGTTTTTTAAGGAGAAAGAGTAATGAATGGAATTAGACCTACTGTAGGCATAGAGTTTGATGATAAATATACTAATGCAAAAAATAAATTGCTTGATTTTATTAAGGCATTAGACGAATTGAATGACATACAAAAAGCAAAATTGGCACAAGAATTTATAACATCATATAGTATGGCAATTTCTTTTGAACAATTTGTAAGTTATATGAAAAACGGAGGAATCAAATAATGCCAATTAAATATGTACCGTTTATACCGGAGCCGGTGGAAGGACAAGCTGTGCTTGGAAATTTTAATAGAATATTGAGATACAAAGGCGCTGACGATGTTTCAATGACAATTCAGCGTGGTATGCCTTTGTATGAAATGGAAAAAAAGGAAACTGTGGGCGAAAACTCCGATGGTAATATGGTTATTCGTGGAGAATGTGTTTCTGCCTGTGCCTATCTCAAAGAGCAAAGCATTCAAGTTGACCTTGTTTACATTGACCCACCATTTGCAAGTGGTGCCGATTACGCAAAGAAAGTATATATTCGTCGAAATCCGAAAGTAGCAGAAGTTATTGCACGGGCTGAACAAGAGCTGGATGTTGATGAATTGAGAGCTTTTGAAGAAAAGATGTATGGGGATATTTGGGATAAAGAAAAATACCTTAGTTGGATGTATGAAAATCTTATGGCAATTAAGTCTGTTATGAGTGAATCTGCATCAATATATGTTCATTTGGATTATCATATAGGCCACTATGTTAAAATCTTATTAGATGAAATTTTCGGAGAGGATAATTTCAGAAACGAGATAATATGGAAAAGAGCGACGGCTCATAGTGATGCAGAATTTTATGGCAATAATTTTGATTGTATTTATTTTTATACTAAATCGCAAACAGAATATGTTTTCAATACTGTTTATCAACCATACGATGAATCCTATATAGCCCGCTTTTCACGAACTGATCCTGATGGAAGAAAATGGGATAGTGGTAACCTCACGGCAAAAGGTTTACAAGGCGGCGGTTATGACTATGAATATAAAGGATATCGTTCTTTATGGAGAATGCCGCTTGAAACAATGGAACGAATGGACCGAGAAGGTAGAATTCACATCACTAAAAATGGTGGTATTAGGTCGAAAGTATATTTAGATGAACTGCCTGGTATGCCCGCACAATCAATGTGGTTAGATGTTAATCCAATCAATTCTCAGGCTAATGAAAAAGTGGATTATGCGACACAAAAACCGGAGGCTTTGATAGAACGTATTATTAGTGCATCATCCAACGAAAATGATATAGTCGCAGATTTCTTTGCAGGCAGTGGAGTTACAGCAGCAGTTTCTCATAAATTAAACCGAAAATTTATTACAAGTGATATTGGACTTAATTCAATCCAGACAACTCGTGACCGTCTCGTTTCTGATGGTTCAGAATTTGATGTGCTTGAAATTAAAGATGGAGTTCAACTTTATCGTAATCCGGTTCAGACAATGGATAAAATCAAGTCCTTGATTCCAGGTCTAAAAAATGAAGATTCCCTTGATTCTTTCTGGGAAGGTGCTATTTCTGACAGCAAGCTTGGTACAATTCCTGTTTACGTGCCAAACTTAATGGATAGTGCATCAAAACTTCTTGATAAAGTGACTATGAACCGTATTATCCATCAGGCGATTCCAGAATTGGATAATGATATTAAAAAGGCTATTGTTTACTATATCGACATTACTGATGAAGTGGAGATTATGAATTTCATCAAAGAAGATGACAGTACGACTGTAGAAATTGAATTGCGTGATCTTAAATCAATTCTTGATGATGTTGTCATTGGTGATTATGCAGAATTCCATGCAGAAGAAATTGCAGGCGGATATGCTGTTGCTATTGATAAATTTATGAGTGATCGTGTGTTGTCTAAAATTGCAGAATTCAATCAGAAAGCATTCCTTAATTCTTCTGCCAAGAAACCGTATAAACCGATTGAAATCAGTGAAGAAGGCTTGGAACTTATTGAATTCCTTAGCTTGGATTGCACTGCGACTGGTGGTGAGTGGCATTCTGATAGTGAAATCAAGATTGATAAAAATGGCTATGTTATCGTAGAGGGCAATAAAACCAAGGAGTTCTGGGATGGTTACATCCGCAGCACAAAGAAACCTCTCCGCCTTAAAATTCGTAATATTTGTGGGGATGAAACTGTTTGGGAGGTGTAATCAATGGCTCAAAATGTGACATTGTATAACCTTTTGATTTCTTGTCCAGGTGATATTAAGGAAGAAGTTACATTGATTGAAGCTGCAGTAGATGAGTTTAATGAATTATATGCTGAAACTTTAGGAATCACAATAAAAACTCGCCATTGGAGTAAGAGTTCTTATGCTCAGTCTGGAGGAAAACCACAGGCATTACTTAACGAGCAGTTTGTAAATAAATGTGATGCAGCAGTTGCGATTTTCTGGACAAGATTTGGCTCACCTACTGATGAGTATGGTTCTGGAACAGAAGAAGAAATTGAAATTATGCTTCAATCTGGAAAACAAGTGTTTATGTATTTTTCGGATAAGCCTATCCCACCATCAAAAATAAATGGTGACGGCTATGAGAAAATACAAGCATTCCGTGACAAATATAAAGACAAAGGAATATATTTCACTTATTCATCCGACGAAGAATTTAAAAAGATGTTTTTTGCCCATCTTTCCATGCATTTTTTGACAGAAAAGAGGGTAAGTGAAACAGCCAATGAATATCGTTCGGAGTTAAAGTTATTAGGTATTGACGAAACTGGAAGATTGACTGAAGAAGCGGTGGTATGCCCATTCGTGTTAAATGCAGAGATTACCATGAAAGGATACATTACTTCGATTAAGAAGATGTATCAGGAGATTTCTGATATGAATGTAGGTGGTAGATCTGCTACAGCTAATACTTTTTTTGCTGTATTTACAAGCCCTGTTGACATAGATGAAGATGAGAAAGAGTTTATTACTGCTGCGGCTGAACAGCTGGAGTGTGAGTTGTCCGATTTCTTTTTTGAACTTGGAAATTTAAACAAAGATACTTTAACATCAAATCCACTCAGTGGTCCTAAGTTGAATGGAACGTCCGAAGAAAAGCAGAAATATTGGAAAATCAAAAAATTGCATGAAACTATTTCTAAAGCTTTGGAATGGGCTCCGGTTGAGAAAGCGTTTTCTGGAATGAATTGTATTAAATTAGCAATTCAAAATTGTGGTAAGGCCATCGACGAAGATGCTGAAATTACGTTTGAAGTTCCAAAAGAATCCTTGCTTACATTAGGTGAATTCCCTAAATTTAATAATGCAGAGATGGGATATTTGCTTACAGATTGTGATATGAGTATTTTGTTCGGAATTGAAGGCACATCTGAATATATTGAATATTCAGAATCAGAGAAAAATGGAAGAACTCCGCATGGAGCACGTCCATATGGTTTGCCAGGATATGTTCCGGATTATAGTGATGATTTCACTGATGAGATAAAAGATGTGTTTTGTTATTCATTCTATTCGAGTGAAGATAATTATATTGTAAAGCTTAAAGTGGATTACATAAAACACAATACAACTGTTGCTTTTCCGACAATTCTTTTTGTGAAAAATGAGATTGATGAGATACCATATAAAATCACATCTAAGAATAATCCGGATGTTGTTGAAGGCTGTATAAAGGTTAAAAGTTAGGAAAGGAATACTACATGGAAAAGCCACAATACATCAATTGGATAGTTGAAGAAACTGGTATTGTAATTAAAGATGACATACCGCTAAAATGCTATAAAATTGATTATAAAGATGATGAAAGTATTCTTGATGACTGGGCATTGCACATTCGAAGAAATTACATAGAAGATACTGAACTTAAAGAAGACGCAGATGACAATGCAATGACTGTTGAACAGTATTTGCATGATTATGTAATTCCACAAAAAGGAGAAGAATTGGGAGCTACGGTACGTTCTGCAGACATAACAGAAATTTTAATTTCCGATTTATTAGAGTTTGTTCATCAGTATTCTGTTCCGAGATATAAATAGAAGAACAGATCCGGAAAAAACAATTCACAACAAGGCACTGATGTCATTGCATATAAGTACAAAAATGAAGATAAAACTCCAAATGATAAAGATGAATTGGTAGCAGCAGAAGTTAAAGCTACCCTCTCTAATACGGAGTACATACCAATCAAAAATGCAATTATCGATTCCAGAAAAGATGAGCATCGATTAGCAAGATCAGTAAACTACTGCAGAAAGCGATTAAAAGAACTGGGCAAAATAGAAGAGGCAGAAGAGGTAAAGAGATTCTTATTTAAACCAGATAATAATTATCGTATTACATATGTAGCTGCAGGAGTTAGTAGTCGTGAAAACGTAGATGATGCCATAGAATTAGATTTTTCTGGTGAAGAACTTGAAATTAGAAAAAATGAACTGATTTTTTATGTACATGGTAAAAAGTTGATGGAATTGGCTCATAACATTTACCAGAGGTGTTGTAAATGATTTTTGGGAAAAATGCAGGCTTAATGTTAAAATATCAAAAAGCAAAGGCTAAAATGGTAGAATATGATGTTTCAAAGCAGGAGTATCCACATTTTCCGCTGAATTCTAATGAATTATCGTATCCAACAACTTATGTGCTGTCACGATACTCAGAATGCATTATAGAAAATAATCATGACGAATTAAAAGAGCTGGAGTTACTTTTGATTACAACTGCAGAATATTATGATTCAGCTTTTAAGTCCAAAGATAGACCAGAATATGATTGGGATTTTTTGCTATCTGGAGCATCTGCCTACTTCCTACGAAAGGATTTTGGTAGTGCTAAAGTGTTGGCAGCAAGAGTAGTTGATTTAATTGATGAGGAGCGATCTCCGCAGAAATTGTTGACGAATATCTATAATTATCTTCTGGGTGGAGTGTATTTGCCATATTTGAGAGTTATAGATACCTATGAGCGAATAAATAATTTTTTCTTGGATTACTTTGGAAAGGGTAAGTCTTTAGAAGCATTAAAGTCAAACTTATGGGTATATAGAAATGAAATATATGAGAATGGAGATCCGGATAGTATATTTTATGTAGATATATTAGTGGCAGTTATTATTGTGGCGTGCGAAAATTCGTCATGGAGTCTTTTGCCGAGTAGTTCAGGTATCTTGGATGAAGAATGGGAGTCATATCTACAAAGTAAGATGTCAATAAAGATGTTATGGCCAGCACAAAGATTAATAGCCGAAAAGGGATTGTTGCGTGGAGAAAGTTCTATCGTTCAACTTCCGACAGGGGTAGGCAAGACAAGAAGTATTGAACTAATTATTAGAGCAGCTTTTTTATCTGAACGAGCGAATATTGCTATTATAGTGGCACCATTAAGAGCGTTGTGCAACGAAATAACAATGGATATGTACAAAGCTTTTGGAAATGATGTCACGATAAATCAGTTTTCTGATGTACTTCAAAATGATTTTTGGAACTTGTTTTCAGAAGATATTAAACGGCAGATACTAATATGTACGCCAGAGAAACTGAGTTATGTATTACATCATGATCCGTTTTTCTTAAGTGCTATAGATTTATTTGTGTTTGATGAAGGTCATATGTTTGATGATGGAGGGAGAGGTGCAACATATGAGTTATTAGTAACACATATACGTCAGAACATAACGAGCGAACAGCAGTTGGTTTTGCTATCTGCGGTATTGCCAAATTCAGGGGATATTGCACAGTGGTTGTTTGAGGATAGAGGTTGTTTGGCGACAGATGATAGAATTGTATCTACACCTAAATCAATAGGATTTTCATCGACACAAAGGGATATTCATTTCTTTTCTGATGATAAATCAAATGAAGATTATTATATTCCCCGAATCCTTCGAGTTGAACAATTGAAGAAGTTACCCCGAGAAAGAAGTAATAAATATTTTCCAGATTTATCATCATCTATAGATGTGGCCATTTATAATGCAATAAAGTTGTGTCATAACGGCAGTGTTGCTATCTATCTTGGGCAGCAACGTTCAATGAAAACGGTATTTGAAAGAATTATAAATTTGGATAAGCGAAACTATGATTTGAAAGCATTAAAAGATAATACAAATCAAGCAGAGCTTTCCAAAATCAAGGGATTTATAGAAAGCTATTATGGTTCAGAGCATTATTATACGAAAGCAGCGGAATTGGGTGTTTTGCCTCATTCATCTAATCTTCAAAATGGAGTTAAGCTTGTTGTTGAACATGCATTGAAGAATAAATATGTTTCTTGCGTAGTGTGTACATCGACGCTTGCACAGGGTGTGAATATCCCGATAAAATATTTATTGGTTACCAGCATTCGAAATGGATTGAAATTAGTAAAAGCTCGAGATTTTCAAAACTTGATGGGTAGAACAGCACGAGCAGGTATATACACAGAAGGAAGTATTATTATTACGGATTGCAAAATATACGACAACCGTACCAACTGGAAAAATGGTGGAGGATATTTATGGAATGATTGCGTGAAGCTATTTGATACAAAATTGACAGAACCTTGTGGCAGTTCTATTCTTTCGTTAGTCCAGGATTTTAACATAGATTATGATGTGACCGTAAGTGGTGAGAAATTTATTGATATAGTGATAGATCACCTTGACGAAAGAGATTTCTTGCTTGATTACGCAAAGAAGTTAGAAAAAGCATACTTAAAAACCAATCCAAAAAGAACACAAAATCTGATTGTGCAGGAAATATTATTGCGTCAGGATATTATATCAAATATAGAAAATTATTTGTGTTTAGTACGTTCCGCAGAGACATTGGTCAATGATAGTAAGAAAAGTATTGTGGATATTTGTACAAATACATTGGCGTATGCTATTGCAACAGAAAAAGAGAAAGAATTACTGATTAAAGTTTTTCAGAAGATAGAAGAGAATATTCAACAATATTCTGTTGAAAAATTGAGCAGATATTCTAATGCAATGTCAGGAATAGGTTTGTCTTCTCTAATAGAGGAATGGATTGTTCAGAATGAACTTACAGAGAAGATATATACAGAAACAGAACTGTTATCTGTTATTGCAGAATTGTATCTGCAAATCTGTGGAGACTTTAGATACCAAGAGCATATACAAAGCATTTGTAAAAAATGGATTGATGGCCAGACTCCAATGGAAATTAACAACAAAGAAACTATTGGAATTGCAGAAGTAGAATCATTATGTAATAAAAGAATCTCATATGAAATGAATTTTCTTATCGGCAATATCTGTGATCTGATAGAAGTTGACGGAGAAAATGAGGAGCAAGTTGATCAAAGGAACATCTTGACATTGTTACAAAAGAAAGTAAAATATGGCGTTCCAAATATGACAGCAATTTCTATTTGTGAGAGTATTTTTAATGATCGTCTATTAGCTATAGAATTAGCTCAAATTTTATCTGATGCGAATATTGGAACGGACAAGATACTTAATATGTTGAAAGCTCATAGTGAAGAAATCTTTAGTTGTCTTGATTCGTATCCGGAATATTTCAAGGATAGATTATCTGTGTTGATGAAATAAAGGTAGCATACTGTATTTACAGATTGCTGAATGTGCATTAAAAATAGAAATTTCTTTTACACAAGAAATTAGAAATAGCAGATCTGTCAATTTGGTGAGGATGACACTTGGGTACAATGTCCATCAGATATTCCAAAAGATTAAGTATTAAAACAAGTGAACTTCCGGCGAAAGAGTGTATAATCGTACAATTTAAACGAAAAAAGCCTCGTGATCATGAACGAAAAAGAAAGCATAATTTATTAGGCTATAGAATGGCTTATGTGAATTGAATGATGACTGATGATTCTGGTGTCGAAAGTAAAAATGATGCAATGACATTATGGATAAATACATGTTGTCTTCCATAAAATCAATTCTATGTTAAAAACATACAGTCTAGACAGCTACTTTTTTAGCTATTATCCAAAAGACATATAATATATAGGCTCAAATGGTGAAAGTGCCCATTTGAGCCTATTATTGTATGAATTCATGCGTTACAACCAGAGCAAGATCCACCCGTGTAAAACAGTATTGTCATTTTGACAATTTTGTATTA
>ENA-OQHL01000873-OQHL01000873.1-human-gut-metagenome-genome-assembly--contig:-NODE-873-length-17962-cov-5.540847_pt1 | contig 17962 bp, 17 predicted proteins | sample MGYA00242565_ERZ504723 | MGnify/ENA primary metagenome ERZ504723 (study PRJEB26092, sample SAMD00036211) | human gut metagenome | host: Homo sapiens | study: EMG produced TPA metagenomics assembly of... | reverse complement strand
GAAAAGATGATCACAGCAATAAGAAAGAGCTAGAAGAGCGTTTCCCAGATGGAGATTTTGGTAAACACGCATATCTTCAATCTGCATATACAAAAGATGAAGAGGCAGCGCTTAAATGGAAAGAAGAACTGATGGCAGAATTCCCAGGAATGGAATTCCATCAAGATCCATTATCTTTAAGTGTTGCATGTCATATCGGTGCAGGTGCATTGGCGGTTGCTTGGACACATAAGATTGATGATTAATAGCATTAATCTTCTTTTCATCTCGAAGAAATGTAAACAAAAGATGAATTTTACATGAAATCCTTGTGTGATCATAGCACAAGGATTTCTTTTGTGTTACAATACAGTCAATTTCGATACAATAGATAGCAGGAGATAGATGTTATGGAAATGAAAAAAGTATTAAAATACGCAATGGAGATCGGGGAATGCATGTTGGTATCAGGAGCAGGTGTTTCAAGGGTAGAAGATACGATTTCAAGAATCTGTAAAGCGTATGGAGCAAAAGAAGCCAATGTATTTTCTATCACATCAAGTATTGTAACAACGATCGAAGATGAAAAAGGAGAAATCTTAACGCAGACAAAGCGTATCAAGTCATATAAGACAGACTTTACCAAACTGGATGAGTTAAATCAGTTATCAAGATATATGTGTAAAGAACTTCCGGAAGAAGAGGAAGTAAAACGAAAGATCTCAGAGATTAAAAAGGGAAAAGTCGTCGTTTTTACAGAGGAAGTTCTTACATCAGCGGTCATTGCAGCAGCATGGACTTCATTTTATGGAAGTGGCATTACAGAAGGAATCATAGCAATGATCGCAGGGGCATTTGTTACGATCCTTGCAAGATATATCAAGATCTTAGCACCCAACGAAATGGTATTAAACTTTCTATTATCATTTTTTGTTGCAGCATTTGCATATATCAGTGCAAAATTCGGACTGACGGAGGATTATGGAAAGATCATCATCGGTAATATCATGCTGTTGGTTCCTGGAGTTGCATTTGTTAATGCACTTCGGGATATGATTGGTGGAGACATGATGTCAGGGATCTTAAGAGTCTGTGAATCGATACTGTTGGCTGTATTCCTTGCAGCAGGTTCTTTTATGGCATTGATGTTCTTAGGAGGTGTGTTATAAATGAAAGCAGAAATCATACAGGTACTGGCAAGTTTTGTTGGAAGTTTTGGATTTGCAGTACTTTATAACCTTCGAGGGAAAAAACTTTGTATGGCTGGGATTTCTGGGATGGTATCATGGATCGCCTATCTTATCGTGTGGAATGAGATGCCAAGTACATTTGTGGCAAATCTGGCAGCGGCCGCAGTTGCGACGATCTATGCAGAAACAATGGCAAGGATCTTAAAAACACCTGTAACAGTATTTTTGATCACGGGAATCATTCCATTAGTACCAGGTGGAAATTTATACTATACGATGAATTATGTATTAGCAAAACAGTGGCATTTATTTTATTTATATGGACAAAAAACAATGCTGATCGCAGTGGCGGTTGCGGCAGGGATCATGACAGCATCTTCTGTTTATGGAATTTGTGCATCCGTATGGAAATACTGCAAAAAAGAGATATAGGCAATCTGAGAATAAACCCCACAGGTTTTGCATAAGATAAGAAAAACGAAAGTGTACAGATAGCGTATGGAACAGGACGAAAAGTTTGAAAATCAATTAAATCTTGCTCTGGATCTTAGCAAAGAAGAACGGGAGAAATCCAAGGATTTAGATGCTGGATACGATAAAGAAACGGATCAGTGGGAGATCATATTTCGTTACGCAGGCACACTTGATACGATCAGATGGTCAGACACAACGAGGATCGAACCGTTGAGTATGGGTTATGCGATCGCCTATATAAAAGAAGACGAGTTGGAAGCATTTGGGGCAAATGAACAAGTTATTTATATAGAAAAACCGAAAAATCTATTATTAAGCCGACAACCATCGATAGCGGCATCTTGCATGTTGTCGGTCAAGAATCCACCTCTTTCATTGACTGGAAGAGGTGTTTTTGTCGCTGTGATCGATACAGGAATCGATATTTTTCACCCGGATTTTGTGGATGAAAATGGAGATACTAAGATTTATGCACTATGGGATCAAACGGTCAAAGGAAGTCCGCCAAAACCATTTCTTAACGGAAATCTCTATACGAAAGAAGAAATCAATAAAGTATTGCACTCAGAAAGTGGAAGATACGATTTTCGAAGCAGGGATCAATCTGGGCATGGAACACATGTAGCCTCGATCTGTGCCGGGACAAACGGGGTTGCACCAGAGGCAGAACTGATCGTTGTGAAATTGGGAGATACGAGAGAAAAAGGTTTTCCAAGGACGACACAATTGATGACAGCATTACAATATGTGATCAATGAAGCATCACAGGCAGGACGGCCGGTTGCGGTCAATATCAGTTATGGACATAATTATGGAGACCATAGAGGAAATTCCTTGTTAGAAAGATTTATATCACAGATCGCACAGCAATGGAAATGTACGATCTGCATTGGAACAGGAAATGAGGGGAATAGTGGAAAGCATAAACAAGGAAAGCTGATCAAGGAAGAACAAAAAATCTTATTGGATATTGCACCATTTGAACAGAATCTAAATCTCCAGATATGGAAAGATTTTGTGGATGAGTTAAGAATACAGCTGGTATCTCCATCGGGAATATCTTATGAGATCACAGATCAACAGGGAAAGTCACAATATTCATATGGAAATACGATCGTCTTTGTATACAATGGTTACCCAACACCGTACAATGTAAGACAGGAAATATTCCTTAGTTTTATTGTGCAAGAGGGGGAACATATAGAGAGTGGACAATGGGCTCTTACATTGATTCCACGAAATATCAGAAATGGGGAATATCAGATGTGGCTTCCGGTATCCTCAGGAAATAATCAGGAAACTAGATTTTTAGAGCCAGATAAAGAGTTTACTTTAACAATCCCATCAACTGCAGAAAATGTGATCTCAGCAGGTGCGTATGATGTCAGATATCAGTCTTATGCAGATTTTTCGGGGCGAGGTGATCAAAGATATGGTGTAAAGAAACCAGATCTTGTGGCACCAGGAGTTGGAATTTTGGCAGCAGCACCGGGAGGCGGTGAAAACAGCTTGTCTGGGACTTCGATGGCAACTCCATTTGTCACAGGATCGGCAGCTCTTTTGATGGAATGGGGGATCATAAGAAAAAATGATCCTTATTTGTATGGAGAGCGGATAAAAGCCTATTTCCATAAAGGTGCAAGGAAAATGAATGGATTTAGGGACTATCCAAACAATGAAATTGGATATGGAAAATTATGTGTGGCAGCTAGCTTGTATAAATAGAAGAACTTACGAAAAAAATACAAATGCTATTTGTAATTTTTGTATCATATTTCCAATTTATATGATAAAATTAATAACACACTGGGAATACGAAAGGGGAAGAGACAATCATGAAAACAGAAAGATTTGATAAGAAACTGTTTAAACAGGAAGTACTCAATAATTTAAAGACTCAGTTCAGAGTTGAGCTTGATAATGCATCCCAGCAGCAGATTTATCAGGCTGTGGCTTATGCTCTGAAAGAATGGATCATTGAGGACTGGATGGATACTCAGAAGACCTACGAAGAGAAAGACCCAAAGATTTTATATTATATGTCCATGGAATTCCTGATGGGAAGAGCACTTGGAAATAACCTCATTAATATGAGTATGTATGGAGAGGTGAAAGAAGCACTTGATGAATTAGGCGTAGATCTGAATGCCGTTGAAGACCAGGAACCAGACCCAGCACTTGGTAATGGTGGTCTTGGAAGATTAGCAGCATGTTTCCTTGATTCATTGGCAACACTTGGATATGCAGCCTATGGATGTGGAATCCGCTATCAATATGGAATGTTCAAGCAGAAGATCAAAGACGGATATCAGATAGAAGTACCAGATGAATGGTTAAAGAATGGAAATCCATTTGAATTAAAACGTCCAGAATATGCCAAAGAAGTACGTTTCGGTGGAAATATCCGTACAGAATATGATGAAGCAACTGGAAGAACCAACTTTATTCAGGAGAACTATCAGTCAGTTATGGCAGTCCCATTTGACTATCCGATCGTAGGATATGGAAATCATATCGTTAATACACTAAGGATCTGGGATGCAGAAGCGATCACTGACTTCCAGCTGGATTCTTTTGATAAAGGTGAATATGACAAAGCAGTAGAACAGAAGAACCTTGCAAAGAACATCGTAGAAGTATTATATCCAAATGATAATCACTACGAAGGAAAAGAACTTCGTTTAAAACAGCAGTATTTCTTCGTATCTGCAAGTTTACAGGCAGCAGTAGCCAAATATAAGAAAAACCACGATGACATTACAAAACTTTATGAGAAGATGACGATCCAGATGAACGATACTCATCCAACAGTATCTGTTGCAGAACTGATGAGGATCTTAATGGATGAAGAAGGTCTTGGATGGGATGAAGCATGGGAAGTTACAACAAAGACTTGTGCATACACAAACCATACGATCATGGCAGAAGCGTTAGAGAAATGGCCAATCGATTTATTCTCTAAATTACTTCCTAGAGTATACCAGATCGTAGAAGAGATCGACCGTCGTTTCGTAAACAAGATCCGTGAGATGTATCCAGGAAACGAAGAGAAAGTCAAGAAGATGGCGATCCTTTGGGACGGACAGGTACGTATGGCACATATGGCGATCGCAGCAGGATATTCTGTCAATGGTGTTGCAAAACTTCATACAGAAATCTTAAAGAATCAGGAATTGAAAGATTTCTATCAGATGATGCCAGAGAAATTCAACAACAAGACAAACGGAATCACACAGAGACGTTTCTTAATGCATGGAAACCCATTACTTGCAGACTGGGTAACAAAGAAACTTGGAACAGACACATGGGCAACAGACCTTTCTTTAATGTCAGGACTGAAGAAATATGTGGATGATCCAAAAGCTCAGAAAGAATTTATGGATATCAAACTGCAGAATAAAAAACGTCTTGCAAAATATATCTTAGAACACAATGGCGTAGAAGTTGATCCAACATCCATCTTTGATGTACAGGTAAAACGACTTCATGAATACAAACGTCAGCTGATGAATATTTTACATGTGATGTATCTGTATAATCAGTTAAAGAAGAATCCAAATATGAAGTTCTACCCAAGAACATTTATTTTTGGTGCCAAGGCAGCAGCTGGATACCTTCGTGCAAAACAGACGATCAAACTGATCAACTCTGTAGCTGATAAAGTAAATAATGATGCATCCATCAAAGGTAAGTTAAAAGTTGTATTTATTGAAGATTATCGTGTATCCAATGCAGAATGGATCTTTGCGGCAGCAGATGTCAGCGAACAGATTTCAACAGCATCCAAAGAAGCATCAGGAACAGGTAACATGAAGTTCATGTTAAATGGTGCACCAACACTTGGAACAATGGATGGAGCGAATGTAGAGATCGTTGATGAAGTTGGAGCTGAGAATGCATTTATCTTCGGTATGAGCTCAGAAGAAGTTATCAATTATGAGAATAACGGTGGATATCATCCATATGAGATTTACCAGAATGATAAAGACATTCATGAAGTCCTAGATCAGTTGGTAGATGGAACATATGCAAATGGTGATCCAGAACTTTACAAAGATCTGTACCAGAGTCTGTTATTTGGTGACACAGGAAGCCAGGCAGATATGTACTTCATCTTAAAAGACTTCCGTTCATATGCAGAAGCTCAGAAGAAAGTAGAAGAAGCATATAGAGATACAAAAGGATGGGCTAAGATGGCGATGACCAATACAGCAGGATGTGGCAAGTTCTCATCTGACCGTACAATTCAGGAATATGTCGATGATATCTGGCACTTAGATAAGATCAGATAGTCTTATATAGAGTCTTGAAATATAGTATTGAATATGATAAGTTAAGAGGAAGAGTTCCAAAAGGAGGAACTCTTCCTTTATTCGTGTAAAAAGAAATGATAAAATATTTCAAAAAAATTGCAAAAATATTAAGAATATGTTAAAATTCGATTGTAAAAAAGAAATATCAAGAGTAAAGATGAAAAACAAAGAAAGGGAGTAACAAATGAGGAACATTATAAGGAAACTTGCAGTGTGCTTTCTGGCATGGATATTGGTCTGCACAACAGTTGTAACCGGGCGTGGAATGCATACAGCAAAAGCAGCACAGACATTTAAGATTCATTTTATTGATGTCGGATGTGCAGATGCTGCATTATTACAGTATGGAGAAGGAACAGAAGCAAAGTATGCATTGATCGATACAGGAGCAAACCAGTATCATAATACAAAGGATACGACGATTGATACTACAAAGACACCAGTCTATGAATATTTAAATAAGATGGGAGTAAAACATCTGGAATTTATACTTCTGACACATCCTCATCAGGATCATATTGGAGGTATGGAGAAGATTCTTTCTGATACAACGATCAAGATTGATAAGATTTATGGGAATGATCTGAATATTCAGTACTTGAAAAGCAGCGGAGATAAGAACAAGCAGTCTTCAGATGAAACAAATTGGACAGAATTTGATACCCAAACATACAAGAACTTTAAAGCAGCTTTAGAAGCAAGAAAGAAACTTGCTGAAGAGACAGAAGACAAAACAGAGAAAGAAAATCTAAAAGTAGATTATGTAGTACCAACTGCAGGAGATACGATCAACTTCGGAGAAGCAAAGATGACTTTTTACGGACCATTGGAGAATGACTACCAGTATGGACGTAAAGTTGATTTGAATACAAGACAGGAAAATAAATATTCTATCGTCACAAAGATCGTTTACGGAAGCAACTCTTTCTTAATGACCGGAGATGCTCAGAAAGAAACGATCGAGAAGATCATCGCGAAGGGATATGACCTGACAGCACAGGTGCTCAAGGAGCCACATCATGGATTTCAGGATGTCACAGAAGAAGAGTTAGCCAATGGCTACCAGTATTCTGATCATAAAACAGTGATCGATGCATCACAGGCTAGTATTGCGATCATTAGTAATGGATATATGAATACAGGTGGTGTTCCATATACAAAAGTCTTAAGAGACTTATCAAAATTAGACGTCTATGAGACAGGAGACCGTGGAACGATCATTGTAACATCCGATGGCTCACAGTTATCTATCCAGACAGAGAAAGGTGATAACCAGCCAAGTGTCAAAGGAAAGGAAAGTGATGATGAAACATCATCCCCAGTGATGAAATCCATGAATATCACAGCGAACACAACAAAGCCTTTGACAGCAACAAGTGTGGATGCTGCGAATACTTATGATCGTTATGAAAAGAAGAATATCACAGTAAGATTTTCAGGAGCAGCTCAAGGATTTACAAAGTTGACAAGCATTGAATATAAGTTTGTGCCAAAAGGTGTGAATAATAAAACCATAGCATATAAGACAGGAAGTTCCTATACCGTCAAAAATGGAAATTGTGGAAGGTTTTATGTAAGATATAATACACCATTAGGATCAACAGAGATCAAACTTCCTGGATTTACAGTTGATACGAAAGCACCAACCAGTGTGAAGATCAAAGCGAATAAGTCAGGGATCAAAACACTGTCAACATCTGCAAAGAATACTTACAGTAAACGAATCAAGAAGTCTGTCAAATTTACATTTAGTGCAAATTATGGAACCAGTGGAAAATTTATGACACAGTATAAGTTTGTACCAAGAGGAAAAAAAGCTTCCAAGTACAAATGGAAAACAGCAAATAGTGTAACTTATAAGAAAAGAAATAAAAAAGTTCGTTTATATGTAAGATATATTGATAAATCTGGAAATATCACAACAAAGAAGACAAACGGATTTTACGTAACTAAGAAATAACAAAGAAAACGCTAGGATGGAAGTATGAAATATTTTACAAAGAAGATCATAGCGGTACTGCTGACAGTGATGCTTACAGGCATCACTGTTTTGCACGTATCGGGAGGTCAAACGATCAAAGTTAATGCAGCACAGACATTTAAGGTTCATTTTATCGATGTAGGAGCCGCCGATGGAGCTTTACTTCAATATGGAGAAGGAGAAAACGCGAAGTATGCCCTGATCGATTCTGGGGCTTATTCTTATGAGACAACAGATCACGATACGATTGATGTATCAGACCGTGTGCACCAGTATTTGCTGGATCATGGAGTAAATCATCTGGAATTTGTTGTTCTTACTCATCCACATGGAGATCATATCGGTGGAATGAAAAAGATACTAGAAGATAAGAATATTACGATCGATACGATTTATGGAAATCCATTAGAGTTTGAATATCTGGAAAGCAGCGAAGATAAAGAAAAGCAAACAGAAGAAACAGCTAGATGGACAGCATTTGATACACAGACGTATCAGACATTCAAGAAGAAACTAGAGAAGAGGAATTCATACAAAGACGCATCATTGCATATCCAATATGTTGTGCCACAGGCCGGAACATCCATAAAATTAGGGGAAGCGGTAATGACTTTTTATGGTCCGTTAGACAATACCTATAGGTATGGAAGAGCACAGGATGCACCCAATTTAAATACAAGACAGGTAAATAAATATTCAATAGTGACGAGGATCGTTTATGGCAGTAATTCATTTTTAATGACAGGCGATGCACAGCAGGAAACGATCAAAAAGATTGCAGCCAGAGGTTACGATTTAAGTGCACAGGTATTAAAGCAGCCACATCATGGATATCAGGATGTTCGTTTGCAGGATAAACCGAAAGGTCGTTATGTATACGATTCGGATCATAAGTATCTGATCGATCGAACAGGTGCAAGTATTGCGATCATCAGTAATGGATATAAAAATGTAAACCAGACACCAGAGAGCAATGTACTTCGTGATCTGTCAGGAATGGATGTTTATCAGACATCAGATAAAGGAACAATCGTAGTATCGTCTGATGGTAAGAATCTAAGTGTGTCAGCACAAAAAGGCGGCAATGTACCAAGTCATGCGGGCTATGTAGTGAAACAGAAGCGTACCCCATTGATGCAGAAAGTTACAGTGCAGGCAAATACAAAGAAGAAAATGACACCATTTCGTTCGGAAGCCTCTGCAGCATATCAGCATTATGAGAGAAAAAACATCAAGATCAGGATTTCAGCACAGGCAAAAAGCTTCACAAATCTAAAACAGATTCAGTACAAATTTGTGAAAAAAGGAGCTTCCAAAGGAAGCGTGCCATACAAAAACGGTACAACATTAACGATTAAAGATGGTATGATAGGCAGAGTCTATGTGAGGTTTGTCACAGATGCAGGGATAGATGAGATGCAGCTTCCAGGAATTGCGGTAGATAAAAAAGCACCAACAAAGACGAAGATCAAGGTTAACAGATCAGGGATCAAGACGTTAAAAACGTCAACAAAAACGTCTTACAATAAAAAAATCAAAAAGTCAGCCAAATTTGTATTTTCAGCATCCTATGGAATCAGCGGGAAATCAAAGACACAATATAAGATCGTGCCAAAAGGCAAAAAAGCATCCAAATATCGATGGAAAACGGCGAATAAGATAACCTACAAAAAGAAGAACAAAAAAGTGAGTATCTACGCAAGATTTATCGATAAATGTGGAAATATCACACAGCGAAAGAGTTCTGGATTCTATATTACAAAATAAGGGAAGAAAGATATAAGAAGGCTTAGCTTGTATGCGAAAAGAGAATTTGTTATACTAAGAGGCAGAAGAATTAAAAATGCAAAGCAGGAGAAAGATTATGAACAGTAAAGGAAAAGGAATCATTACAGCAGTTATAGTTGTCCTGATCGCGCTGGCTGCTTTTTGCGGATTTGGATATATCAGCCAAAGAATGACAGCAAGTGAAGGAATTACATATCTTGATAAGAAAGAATATCAGAAAGCATACGAACAATTTGACTATGCAGCAGGGAAATTCACTCTCATTTTCACAAAACAAAAGAAAGATGTTTTATTCTATGAAGGAGAGGCTCTTTACCAGATGGGAGAGTATGGGAAAGCCATAGAGATCTATGATGAGCTGATCGATCATGGAGAAAGCAGGGCATATTCTTTGAAAGCATATTGCCTTGCCCAGCAGAAGAAGCTAAACAAAGCAATAGATGTATGTGATCAGGGAATAAAAGAGCATCCAGACGATGGAGAGATCTATTGTACAAAATATGCGGTGTTAGCAAAGCAGGAGAAGTATACACAAGGGCTAAAAGTGATCGAGAGAGCATTAAAACAGAAGGAGCTTGAGAATAGGAAGGAAGTTTTATTCGCTAGGATCAGTGCGTATGAATCCATGTTTGATTTTGATACAGCATATCGTTATGCAAAAGCTTATGTAAAAGCCTATCCAAAGGATGCAAATGGCAAGAAAGAGCTGACATTTTTGGAGACACGATAATTTCGTGACAATTTCATGATAAGAGTTAGGAAGGACGAAAGTCCTTCTTTTTTTGTGCAGAAACAGAAAAGATCAATTGAAAATTGTGCAAAATATACAAAAATAGAAAGCAAAAATCATGACTTTATACAAAAAATAAAATTTTATGAAAAATAAGTTGACGAAATTTAGGTTTATGACTATAATCAAGATACAAAATAAAATTTCACATGAGACAAAAGTAAAAAAATAAATTTTGTGCTAAAGGAGGGAGAGCAATGAAGTTAATTGTATCAGCCCATGGAATGTTGGCAAAAGAGGTTGTGAATTCTGCGGGAATGGTGTTCGGAGCAATTGATGATCTTGACATCGTAACATTTGTTCCAGGTGAGAATGCAGAGACATTAAAAGCCAGATACAAAGAATTGATCGATGGCTATAAGGAAGACGAAGAAATTTTATTCCTTGTAGATTTATTTGGAGGAAGTCCTTATAATGCAGCATTTGAGACCGTGATCGGACAAGATCGAATGGATGTTATTACAGGATTGAGCTTACCAATGCTGATCGATGTTGTAGGAATCAGAACAATGGAAGAAGATATCAAGGCTGGCGAAGTATATGACAAACTTTCAGAAGATTATGTGAAATCATGCAAGAAATTGCTTGGTAATACAAACGAAGATGAAATGGAGGATGATGAACTATGAAAATCAATTTAGTAAGAATCGATGACAGACTGATCCATGGACAGGTCGCAACCGTTTGGTCCAAAGAAGCAAACGCACAGCGAATCATCATTTGCAGTGATGAAGTAGCAAAAGACCAGATCCGTAAAACATTACTTTTACAGGTGGGACCTCCAGGAGTAAAAGTAAGCGTTGTAGACGTAGCAAAAGCAGTTCGTGTTTACAACAATCCAAAATATGAAAAGGACACAGTATTCTTCTTATATACATGTCCACAGGATGTTCTGCGAATGGCAGAAGCAGGGGTTCCGATCAAGAGTGTTAACATCGGAGGAATGGCATTCAAGACAGGAAAGACTCAGATTACAAAAGCAGTATCTGTTGATGAAAGCGATATCGCAGCATTTAAGAAACTGCATGAGATGGGAATTGAATTAGAGATCCGTCCGGTAGCCACAGACAAAAAAGTAGATCTTATGAGCAAGATTGAAGGCATCGAAGGATAAGAGAGATACAAAGGAGGATTTAAAAATGGGAATATCTACAGTTCAAATCGTTTTATTAGTTATTTTTGGATGTATCGCTGGAATGGGAAGCGTGCTTGATTCCTTCCAGACACATCGTCCACTGATCGCATGTACAGTTGTTGGATTGATTTTAGGAGATGTAAAAACAGGTATCTTACTTGGAGGTACACTGGAAATGATCGCTCTTGGATGGATGAACATCGGAGCAGCACAGTCTCCTGACTCAGCATTAGCAAGTATCATTTCTACGATTCTTGTAGTTGTAGGACATCAGTCTGTAGCAAATGGTATCGCGATCGCACTTCCAGTTGCAGTTGCAGGTCAGGTGTTAACAGTATTTGCTCGTACAGTAACAATCTTCTTCCAGCACGCAGCTGACAAATATGCAGAAGATGCAAACTTCAAGATGCTTGATATCTGTCATGTAGCCGCATTGGTTGTACAGGCACTTCGTGTAGCGATCCCTACATTCTTAGTAGCAGCAGTTGTAAGTCCAGAAGGTGTACAGACATTATTAAACAGCATTCCGAAAGTAGTAACTGGTGGATTAACAGTTGCAGGTGGAATGATCGTAGTCGTAGGTTACGCAATGGTATTAAACATGATGGGTGCAAAATACTTAATGCCATTCTTCTTCCTTGGATTCGTAATTGCAGCGTTTACAGAATTTAACTTAGTTGCATTCGGAATCATGGGTGCGGTATTCGCAATCGTATATGTACAGTTAAATCCTAAATTCCAGACACCAGTGGCAGCACCAGTAACAGCAGGTGCAGGTGGCAGCGATGATCTGGATGATGATCTAGACGACGAACTTGACTAAGAAAGAGGAGGAATTTAAAGATGAGTGAAAAGAAATTAACAAAAGGCGATAGATTTAATATGTTCATGAGAACAAACCTTCAGCAGGCATCATTTAACTACGAAAGAATGCATGCATTAGGTATGTGCTTCGACATGGTACCAGCTATTAAAAGATTATATGATACAAAAGAAGAACAAGTAGCAGCATTAAAGAGACATCTGACATTCTTCAACGTAACACCAGCAGCTGTAGGACCAGTCTTAGGTGTAACAGCAGCGATGGAAGAAGCAAAAGCAAATGGAGCAGATATCGATGAAGGAACGATCGGAAGTATCAAGATTGGGTTAATGGGACCTTTCTGTGGAGTTGGTGATCCAATCTTCTGAGGAACATTAAGACCAATCACAGCAGCGATTGGTGCATCCTTAGCATTAACAGGAAGTGCATTAGGACCAGTATTATTCTTCTTAGCATTCAACATCGTACGTATGGCAGCACTTTACTTTGGACTTGAATTCGGATACAAAAAAGGATTAGACTTTGTAAAACATTTAGCAGGAAACATGTTACAGAAAGTCACAGAAGGAGCTTCTATCCTTGGACTGTTCGTCATGGGTGCACTGGTATCTAAATGGACGACGATCAACGTACCACTTGTAGTATCTAGAGTAACAACAAACGGAAAAACAACAGTAACAACAGTACAGAATATCTTAGATCAGTTATTACCAGGATTATTAGCATTAGTTTTAACCTTGGTCGTATCTAAATTATTAAAGAAAAACATCAGTCCGATCGCAATTATCTTTATCTTATTTGCAGTAGGAATTGTTGGATATGGATTAGGAATTTTGGCATAATCTGTTAGGGGGAAAGTTATGAAAACAAAGGCAGTAAGACTTTACGGAGAAATGGATTTAAGACTGGATGAATTTGAACTGCCAGAGATGCAAGATGATGAAATTATGGCAGAGGTTGTAACAGACAGCTTATGTATGTCCAGTTACAAAGCGATCACCCAGGCACAAAAACACAAAAAAGTACCAGATGATATCAGTGAAAATCCGATCATTTTAGGACACGAATTTTGTGGAACGATCAAAAAGGTCGGTAAAAAATGGAAAGATCAGTATCAGGAAGGTGACAAATTTGTCATTCAGCCTAACATTGGAGATATCAGAGGCTATGCCCCAGGATATTCTTTTCATCATATGGGAGGAGATGCCACAATGATCATCTTTTCTGATCAGGTTATGGAAAATGGTTCACTATTAAAATACAACGGAGATTCCTTCTTTGAAGGATCTCTCGTTGAACCACTGTCATGTGTCGTAGGTGCATTTAATGCACAGTATCATATGAAGAAAATGTATTCATATGAACATGTGATGGGAATTAAAGAAGGTGGAGCGATCGCACTTCTCGGTGCAACAGGACCAATGGGATTTTTAGCGATCGACTTTGCGATTCATGGACCAAAGAAACCAAAGACATTGGTTGTCACAGGAAGAACACAGAAGAAGATTGATATGGCAGCAAGATTATATACCGTAGAAGAAGCTAAAAAATATGGAGTCGATCTTGTTTATGTCAATACAAGAGATATTACAGATGTCAACAAAGAACTTCGAAAATATTCAGAACGTGGATTTGATGATGTATTTATTTTTGCTCCAAACGAAGAAATGGTAACATATGGAGTAAAAATGTTAGCTTATGATGGATGTTTAAATTTCTTCTCAGGACCGGCTGATCAGGAATTTTCTTCCAGAGTAAACTTCTATAATATTCATTATAATTCTACGCATTTTGTGGGAACAAGTGGTGGAAATACAGAAGATATGAAACAATCCATTGAACTGATCGAGAACAAGACAGTCAATGTTGCAAAGATCGCAACACATATATTAGGGCTTGACCATGCGGTTGAAACAACAAAGGTGTTACCAGAACTTGAAGGAAGTAAAAAAATTGTCTATACGCACAAAAAATTTCCATTAACAGAGGTTGACAAATTCGATGAAAACAGTGATGATAAGTATATCAGAGAATTAAAATCAATCGTAGAAGGTAATGGTAATTTATGGAGCGGTGAGGCAGAAAGGTATTTCATACAGAATGCTCCTGAGATTTAGAAAGGAGTAGTATGAGTAGTGATATCTTAGTTAGAGACCAGATTTTTTCAACATATGATAGTTTATATGATGCAGAGAAGAAAGTAGCCGATTATCTGATCAGTCATCCATCCGAAGCGATCGAGATGTCTGTATCAGAACTTGCATCTCACTGTGATGCAAGCCAGGCAACGATCATCCGTTTTTGTAAGAAGATCGGATGTAAGGGATTTCATCAGTTGAAGATAAAGCTGGCCGGAGAACAACGGCAGCAGGAAGAACAGGTAATATCGAACGAGATCGATATCGATCAGATGGACAAATCACTCAATAATATCATGATCAGTAAAGTAGAAGAGATCAAAGCAACGTTTCATAATTTTAATCCAGAAGAATTAAGAGAGATCGTGGATCTGATCATACATGCCAATCTGATCGAATTCGCTGCGATGGGAGATACGATCCCGATCGCACTGGATGGATCTTACAAGTTCAATCAGTTAGGATTGAAAGCAGTCAGTTCAACAATCTGGGAGAGTCAGGAAGCATTTTCCAGAACTTTAAGAAAAGGTGATGTATTTTTTGCGATTTCCGCCTCTGGGGCATCCAAAAGGCTTGTGAAGATGGTAGAGATCGTGAAAGATAATGGTGTAACAACGATTGCGATCACCAATCAATCCAAATCGCCACTTGCAGAGTTATGTGATCATATGTTGCTGACAGCAACAAGAGAACACATTTTCCATGACCAGGTTAGTTTCACAAGAATGGCAGCGATGTCAGTGATCGATACCCTGTTCTTGTTACTATTCTCAACAAAATGGGATTCATTTGAGAATGTGGCACAACACGAGCAGTCTGTTGCAGAAGAAAAATTATAAAAGGAGATCATAACGATGAATAACGATTGGTTAGAATTAGAAGGGAAGACAGTCATCGTCACAGGTGCAGCATCCGGAATCGGGAAGGCAGTTGCACAGGAGTTTTTGAATGTAGGGGCGAATGTAGTTATTTCTGATATGGCAGAGAATGCACCAGAGATGGATGCAAAAGAAGGCCAGTTATTATATGTAAGAACAGATGTAACAAAAGTTTCTGATGTTGAAGCTATGGTAGCAAAAACAATAGAAACATTCGGAACAATTGATGTACTGGTGAATAATGCAGGAATCAATATTCCACGTCTGTTAGTTGATCCAAAGGATCCAAAAGGACAATACGAATTAGATGAGGCAGTATGGGATAAAGTATGCAATGTAAATCTAAAAGGTGTTTTCTTCTGCGCACAGGCAGTTGGAAGGATCTTGGTTGAAAAAGGTGACGGTGTCATTATCAACATGTCTTCTGAAAGTGGTCTGGAAGGATCCGAAGGACAGAGTGTTTACGCAGCTACAAAGAATGCAGTAAACTCTTTAACAAGATCATGGGCAAAAGAATTAGGAAAACAGGGAGTCCGCGTTGTTGGAGTAGCACCTGGGATCATGGAAGCTACAGGACTTCGTACGATCGGGTATGAAACAGCTCTGGCTTATACAAGAGGGATCACAGTGGAACAGTTAAGAGCAGGATATTCCAAAACATCCACAATTCCACTAGGACGTTCTGGAAAGCTTTCTGAAGTTGCAGATCTGTGTGTATATCTTGCAAGCAAGAGATCTGCTTACGTACATGGTGTGACGGTCAACGTTGCGGGTGGTAAGACAAGAGGATAGAATAATTTCTGATAGAAGATAAAGATATCAGCTGGTTTTAGGATCAGCTGATATCTTTTTTTCTTATATCATAGGAAATTTCGATGAAATCCTCTATGATATAAGAAAGTATAGCAAAGCCAGTTTCTTTCTGGTTGCTACAAAAAAAGAATCGTTGTATAATGATTCTTAACATCACAAATTAAAAAGAAAGGAAATATGATGTTTTCGTTTCTATAAAGACATCATACAAGAATGAAATGTTAATTCTGGCCGTAGGAATCGGAATTGTATTTTGTATAATAGTATTTATTTGTTATTCTTATAAACAAAATCAACGGTCAAGATACACATCCGAAGTATACAAAGTATTTAAAGGACAATATGGGAGAGGATCAGTGATCTCTATGGGTTATGCACAGACGAATGCATTTACGGAACCCGTAACATTAATGTTGGCAGTCAGCAAGGATGATCACAGAGTTGTAGATGCATGGGAAGTTACGCAAGAGGAGATGGAGAATAGCTGTCGGTCATGTGAAGAATATATAGGAATGGACCTGATTAAATATTATAAAGAGAATCAGGAAAGAATTGAAAAAAGTCAAATGATGAATCAGACGATGGGAAGGGATTCAGCGAAGAAGCAAGCATTTGACATGGCAGTCCAGCAGATATTAGGAAAATTAGTAAAATAGATACAGGAACATATATTATGGAAGAAATCAAAAAAGAAATCATAGAGAAAGTGATCTTGATCGCGGTTGCTGATCAAGACACAACAGAAGCAGAAGAATCTCTGGATGAGTTAGAAGAACTGGTCAAAACGGCAGGAGCAGAGGTTGCAGCAAGGGTGATCCAGGTAAGAGAAACACCACATCCAGGAACTTATATCGGAAAAGGTAAGATCGATGAAGTTAATGCTTTGTTATACGGAACTGATGCGACAGGGATCGTCTGTGATGATGAATTATCACCAGCACAGATCAGCAATTTAGAAGAAGCATTAGATACCAAAGTGATGGATCGAACACTGATCATTCTTGATATTTTTGCGAAGAGAGCATTTACAAGAGAAGGTAAGATTCAGGTGGAACTTGCCCAGTTAAAATACAGAGCATCCAAACTTACCGGACAGGGAAGAGCCTTATCAAGATTAGGTGGAGGAATCGGAACCAGGGGTCCGGGAGAGAAGAAACTGGAGATGGACCGAAGACTGATCCGTACAAGAATTTCCAGATTAAAAGCAGAGTTAAGAGATGTTGTAAAGCACAGAGAAGTCCAGAGAAAACAACGCCAGAAGAATCACCTGCCAGTGGTTTGTATCGTTGGATATACCAATGCAGGAAAGTCGACACTATTAAACCATTTTACCAATGCAGGAGTTTATGAAGAAGATCAGTTGTTTGCAACTCTTGATCCAACGACAAAGAGTTTAGATCTAAGCGGCGGGCAGACAATTCTGATGACGGATACAGTCGGTTTTATCCGCAAACTCCCACATCATCTGGTTGAAGCATTTAAAAGTACATTAGAAGAAGCAAAATACAGTGATCTGATCCTGCATGTAGTTGCAGAAAGAAGAGTTCATGAGAGCATTAGCTAGATATGTGGGAAAATGGGAAAACTGAAAATCTATGTCAAAAATATGTTGATTTATACAAAGAATATTGTTGTATGGAAAAAAATGGATTATAGTCCT
>ENA-OQHL01000865-OQHL01000865.1-human-gut-metagenome-genome-assembly--contig:-NODE-865-length-18124-cov-2.365394_pt1 | contig 18124 bp, 15 predicted proteins | sample MGYA00242565_ERZ504723 | MGnify/ENA primary metagenome ERZ504723 (study PRJEB26092, sample SAMD00036211) | human gut metagenome | host: Homo sapiens | study: EMG produced TPA metagenomics assembly of... | reverse complement strand
ATCGGAAAGGATTTCACCTATAATGTGGATGCCAACGTCTCTTTCGCACGCAACAAAATCCTCTATATGGACGAAGTGCCCAAGCAATTCTCTTATATGAACCAGACCGGTGGCTCTACCGGACGCCAGACCGGAGTATACAACTACATCCGTCTCTATCAGTACAGCGACTTCATCACCGGAGCCGACGGCGAACTGACCTTAAAGCCGGAACTGCCTCAGCCTTATCAGAAGGTATATCCGGGTGACGCCATGTACGCCGACCTCAACGGAGACCACATCGTGGACGGTAATGACAAGAGCGTAGCAGGTTATGCTACCCGTCCGGAATACGTTTTCGGTATGAACATGGGATTCGACTGGAAAGGATTCAACTTCACCATGCAATGGGTGGGTTCCAAGAACGTTAACAGAATGTATGACATCGAATACCGTATCCCTTATACGAATGCCGGAAAGCGTGGTTTGCTGACTTACTTCTACGACGGTTGCTGGACTCCGGAAAACCAACTGGGAGCTGTTTATCCACGTCCGTCGGAAGAATCGGAAAGCTGGAACTCCGAACCCTCTACCCTCTGGTTGGTGGATGCTTCCTATCTCCGCTTGAAGAGCCTGAGCTTCGGTTATACCATCACCGGAAAGAAATTCCTGAAGAAACTGGGCCTCAGCTCACTCGGATTAAACTTCAGCGGCTACAACCTGCTGACCTTCTCACCGCTTAAATATCTTGATCCGGAAAGTGATCCTAACCGATTCGGAGATTATCCGCTGATCAAAGTATATAGCTTCGGTTTAAATCTTAACTTCTAAAAAACGACTGTATGAATAGAATAATAAAAGGACTCGGAATAGCATTAGGTTGCGTACTGATAGCCTCCTCCTGTTCTGAAATCAGCTTCGGGGATAAATTTCTGGGCGACCAGCCTGAGAGTTCCGGAGCGACTACCGAAGAAATGTTCTCTTCGAAAATAAATGCCGAAAAGGTGCTGACCAAAGCATATACCGGATTACCTTATGGGCTACCGACCGGCTCTGACTACAAATTGGGTGTGAACATACTTGAATCAATCACAGACTTATGTTACAGTTTCCGTGACAATATCAGTGATGGGCCTGTCAAGCTCTATTACAACGGAGCACTCAGTGCCAACAACGTCCCAAAGAATTCTGCTTACCGTTATGGAAGCAAGTCTGACTGGACCACCATCCGTTACGCTTGGTTATATATCGAGAACGTAGAGAAAGTGCCCGACATGACAGCCAGCGAGAAAAGTGAACGGATCGCGGAAGCCAAAGTTTTGATCTCCCTCTGCTATTTCGAAATGCTGAGATATGTAGGCGGTGTGACATGGCTGGACCACTATGTAGACGTAAACGAGACAATGAATTTCCCCCGTATCACTTTTGCCGAAACGGTAGAGAAGATCGTAGGATTGCTCAACGAAGCCATCAACTCCAATCTGGCCTGGAAAGCCGAGAAAGCAGATGACGGACGTATGACCCTGGCAGGAGCGATGGCATTAAAGTTCAAGGTATTGCAATGGGCAGCCAGTCCGACTTTCAACTCAAACACCAAATGGCATCCGGAAGCAGACGAATATACCTGCTACGGAAATTACAGTGACCAGCGTTGGAAAGATGCCGCCGAAGCAGGCGCAGCCTTTTTCACAGAATTACAAAAACGGCACGAATACGAACTGATTCAACCTACGGAAGAGACGCACCGGGCAAGACGTCTGGCCTATCGTCAGGCCTACTACAACCGCGGCGGAACAGAAATATTAATCTCTACCCGTCAAGGATATGGCTCCGATGTTCACAGCAGCTTTATCGGTCAACGTTATTACAGCGGCCCTACATTGAACTATGTAGATATGTTTCCGTGGGAAGACGGAACTGATTTTCCGGCAAATTTCGACTGGAAGTCACCCTCCAAGCAACCGTTCTTTACAAAAGGCGAAATGGTGCCCACCCGCGACCCACGTCTGTATGAAAATGTAGCTTGTCCCGGAGACACCTACTGCAACGGAACAACAGCTCCTGTTTATATCAACCATGCCGACTACAAAGACGGTAGCGGATTCCTGATCATGAAGTACATCTTACAGGAAAACAACGATCGCGAAGGTCCGGTACAATGGTCACACACCCGTCTGGCGGAAATCATGCTGGGATATGCGGAAGTACTCAACGAAGTCAACGGACGCCCTACCGACGAGGCTTACAAAATGGTAAACGATGTACGAAAGAGAGTAGGTCTGCCGGAACTTTCCAAGACGATGAATCACGATCAGTTCCTCGAAGCAGTACTGAGAGAAAGAGCACTCGAATTAGGATTTGAAAGAAGTAACGCTGGTTCGACCTCGTTCGCAGAGACCGTCAGAGCGACTTCAAGAAGAAGTTGTACGGACTCAGAAGCAGAGGTAACGACCTGAACAATCCGACTGAGTTCACCTTCGAGAAGATCGAACTGGGAGACCATTACTGGGCTACCAACTGGGATACCAAGTGGTATCTGGCTCCGATTCCTCAAGAGGAAATCAACAAGCAATATGGAATGACCCAAAACCCGGGCTGGTAAATGACACGTTAACTAATATCGTTTGAACAATGAATAAAATAAATTATATATTAATCACTCTGCTCCTGGGAGGTTCGGTATCCCTGAATGCACAGACATCGAAAGCTGCTTCGGAAATGCAGCTGGCAGATACACTGAGCATCGGCTACCAGATGAACGTATCTTCCCAGACCAGCAGTTACTCTATCAACGGAGTCAATGCTTCCGCATTCGAAAAATCCCCGTACATAGATATCAGCAAAGCTTTGTATGGAAAAGTGGCAGGTCTGAATGTATATCAGGGTACAGGCTCGTCAGCCGATAACGTATCCACCCTCTCTATACACGGAAATGCCCCGCTAGTATTAATTGATGGTTTCCCACGTGATATCAGTGACATCACTTCGATGGAAATCGAATCATGCTACGTTCTGAAAGATGCGGCAGCCGCTGCTCTCTACGGTATGCGTGGTGCGAATGGAGTAGTACTGATCACGACTAAACGCGGAATAAGCAATGGTCTGAAGGTAAATGTGGACTATAATTTCGGTGTCAATACCCAATTCCGTTCTCCGGACTTCGCAGATGCCTATACGTATGCGAACGCTCTTAACACCGCATTAAGCGGAGACGGTCTGCCTGCACGCTACAATGCGCAGGAACTGGATGCTTTCCGGACAGGAATCTATCCGTATGATTATCCGAATGTAGACTGGTGGAATGAAACGCTGAACAACACAGGATTGACCCACAACCTGAAAATGTCTTTCAGCGGAGGTAGTGACAAATTCCGTTTTTACACGGTAGTTGACTATTACCGGGATCGCTCCATGTTGAAGAAAAACACGGAAGATACACGTTTCGACACTACACCTACAGACACACGTCTGACCGTACGTACCAATCTGGACGTAAAAGTGACGGAAAGCACATTGCTGAAAGCCGGCATTGTAGGCAGACTGAAAGAATTCAGAGGTACCCGCTATGGACGCAGCGCTATTTTCAACAAAATCTATGGCATTCCATCCGCTGCATTCCCCATTCGTTATGAGAATGGCATTTATGGAGGTAGTTCTGTGTACGGAACCGGTAATCCGGTAGCTCTGTTGAAAGACTACGGACACATCCGTAACGTATACGGAACACTACTCGCCGACCTAAGCATCCGTCAGGATTTAAGTGCGTTGACCAAAGGGCTGGCTGCCGAAGCATCCGTCTCTTTCGATAATATCGGAGGAATGAATGAAACCACCAATAAAGAGTATCGTTACATGAACAGCAATGCAAGTATCACCAGCGATGGTACACTGGTGACAACTCCTGCCATTTATGGTACAGACTCCGAAACACTGGGACATACACAGCCTTTCGAAAGGCTGATGCTACGCAGCGATTTCCAGGCAAAGGTGGATTATAACCGCACTTTTGGCAAACATCAGGTGGGAGGAGCATTGATTTATGATATGCAGTCTGTTGTCAAAAACGGCAGAAACAACTCTCAGAAGAATCAGTCTGTGCTGGTGAACGCCACATATACTTACGACAACCGTTACAGCCTCAATGCCGTATTCAACCGCTCGGGATCAGCTTACCTGCCCGACGGAGACAAATACTCGAACTATCCTGCCGTTTCTGCTGCATGGATCGTCTCCAACGAAGCATTTATGGAAAAGGTGACACCGATCAATCTCTTTAAGATTCGCGCCTTTTACGGTCTGTCCGGATGGGACGGCAATCTGAGCCACGAACTATGGCGTCAGTCTTATGGCAGCGGCGGTGCCGGTTATAACTTCGGAGTGAATGCCGGAGGACAGTCCGGTGGCAGTGAAGGCGATCTGCCGGTTATCGGCCTGGTAGCGGAAAAATCACAGAAAGCGACTTCGGATTTGATCTCGCTGCTTTTGATAATCGTTTGAATGCAACAGTAGAAGGTTTCTACGAAAAACGTTCGGATATACTTGTGTCAGGTGCCAATTCTACTTCCGGTATTATCGGTATCACAGTAGGTCAGGTGAACGAAGGAATCTATAAATACAAAGGAGTGGATGCTTCTTTGAGTTGGAATGATAAGATCGGTGATTTCCATTATGGTATTGGTGCTAGCATGTCATATCTGAATACAGAGGTAGTCAATGTAAACCAGGCATATCAGGAATACGACTACTTGTATACCAAGGGCAACCGTATCGGACAGATGTACGGCCTGGAAGCTATCGGCTTCTTCAACAGCCAGCAGGAAATCAACAACAGTCCGCAACAAACCTTCTCGGACGTAGCTCCCGGTGACGTGAAATACAAAGATCAGAACGGTGACAACCGCATCGACGAGAAAGACGTTGTGAAAATGTTCGGTTCATCTGTTCCACGCTTCTATTTCGGATTCAATCTGAACTTCTCATACAAGAGACTGGAGCTTTCCGCTGATTTCCAGGGAATGACCGGAGTCACTGTTTCATTGCTCAACAGTCCGCTTTATAGTCCACTTGTAAGCAATGGCAACATTTCAAATACATTCCTGAATGAAGAAATAAACTGGACACCGGAGAATAAGACCAATGCAACCATGCCGAGACTGACTACTCAAGAAAACTTGAATAACTATCGCGCCAGCTCACTGTGGTACCGTGACGGTTCATTCCTGAAACTGCGTAACCTATTGGTAGCTTATACTTTCCCGAAATCGCAGACTCGCTTTGCCGACCTGAAAGTATTCGTACAAGGCACCAATCTGTTCTCATTAGACAATATCCATTTTGCCGATCCGGAACAACTTGGCATCGCTTATCCGTCGACAAGAAGTTATTGGGCAGGTATCAAACTTAATTTTTAATGCAAAGTAACAAATGAACATTATGAGAACCAAATACATACTCTTAACCATTTTGTCTTCGTTGGTCTTTGCTTCGTGCAACTACCTTGACTTTGATGAAACGAACAACCTGAAGACAAAAGAAGACATGTACAAGTATTTCGGTACAAGCAAATCAATGCTTACCCACGTATACTCATACATGCCACAAGGCTACCAACTGTTTGCGACCTCCGGCGGAATTTTCACCGAAGACAGATATTCCATGCGCGACTGTGCCAGTGATGACGGCGAATTCGGAGCCTATGCAGATAATATCCAGAATACCAATAACGGTAACTGGTCGCCTATTAAAACTTATGACGATTCATGGACCCTGTATCGCGGTATACGTGCTGCCAACAGCTTTATAGCAGAGATTGCCCAAGTGGACTTCACACGCTACGAGCACGACGGACAATATACAAACTGGATGAAGCAGCTGAAATATTTCCCTTACGAAGCCAGAGTGCTGCGGGCACACTACTTCTTTGAACTGGCACGCCGCTACGGTGACATCGCCATGCCATTGGAAGTACTGACTGAAGAGGAAGCCAATACAATCGGCAAGACACCATTCAGCGAAGTTATCAGCTTCATTGTCAGTGAATGCGACGACGCTGCCAATAACTTGCCGGACAGCTATGTAAACGAACCGGGAGCAGAAATCGGCAGAGTGACCAAAGGCTTTGCAATGGCAGTAAAGTCAAAAGCACTGCTATATGCTGCCAGTAAGCTACATAATCCTTCTATGGATACCGAATTGTGGAAAAAGTCTGCCAAAGCAGCAATAGATATTATCAACACAGGGCTTTACTCTCTCGACCCCCAGGAGAGTGCCAACAACCTCGACTCAAAAGAAGTTGTACTGATGAGGATCAATGGTGATGATTCGGACTTCGAAATGTTTAATCTCCCGCTTCGCATGACTGCGGGAACACGCACTTCCAGTCTTATCCCATACAGCAATTACCCATCACAAAACCTTGTGGACGCATTCGAGACAGTCAACGGTTACAAAGTAACCCTAGAAAACACAGGATGGGTTTGCGAAGACCCTGCATTTGACCCGCAATCACCTTATGAGAATCGTGACAAACGTTTCTACCGCGCTATTCTTGCCAACGGAATGTCGTTTAAAGACTACACCATTGAAACCTTCAAAGGTGGCGCCGACGACGGAATCGTATCACAAGGCGGTTCACCGACAGGATACTTCCTGCGCAAGTACATTCAGGAAGCTACCAGCTTTGAACCGGGTAAAGAAGCTGTCAGCAAGCATCATTGGGTGATTTACCGCTATGCGGAAACATTACTAACGTATGCGGAATCTATGGTCAACGCTTTCAATGATGTCAATTACACAGATGAGACTTATAAGTATTCTGCTCTGTGGGCCATCAATGAAGTGAGAAAGAATGCCGATATGCCGTTGATTCCTTCCATGGGAAAAGATGAATTCATGGAACGCCTGTACAATGAATGGCGTGTAGAGTTTGCTTTCGAAGATCATCGTTTCTGGGATGTACGGAGATGGAAGATTGCCGATACTACCCAGCGGGAACTATACGGAGTAAAGATCGAGAAGCAGGCGGACGGTACGTTCAACTTCTACAAGAACCTTTACGAAACCCGTAACTGGAGAGATTGCATGTATCTGTATCCGATCCCTCAAAGCGAACTATACAAGAATACAAACTTAAATCCTCAAAACACAGGATGGTAATTAATTGTCTAATCTAATATTTAAAAGATATATGAAAAAGTTATATAGCAACACGTTAATGCAACTGATTCTTGCACTGTGCACATTCAGTTTTGTAGCATGCCAGGAGTTCGACATCGACTCACAGCCGGAAGGCCCTCTCAATATCCAGATAGATGCTTTGGAGTCTTATACTGCTTTGGCAACTTCTCCAAGCAATGTAGTGTTCAACATCAGCTCCAACACTCCCTGGACGATTGAAAGCGACCAGCAGTGGTGCAAGCCGACTCCTTCGATGAGTGCAGCCAGTTCATTGGTGTCGGAGATTGTGGTGACAATGGAAAACAATACAGGAAAGAAAGCACGTACAGCCAAACTGACTATCAAGGCAGAAGGCGTTGAAGGCACCAAGGTAGTTACTATCGAGCAGGCTTCGAAAGAAGATTTAGTAGTAATTCCTTACGACCAGATTGTGCCGACAGTAGGTGGAACCATCTCTTTCAATATTGTGTCAAACAAGCCATTCCAAATAATTCCTTCCACACAGTTTGTAGAACAAATCTCTCCGGCTTCGGGCGATGGTAATGAAGATGGCAACAAAATTCCCATAACCATCACAATACCAGAAAACACAGGAGGTGTAAGAACAGCTGAAATCACTGTCAAGACAGAGTTTCAGGAGAAATCATTCACCATTACACAAGACGGTATCATCATCGAGCCCAAGAATGAAGAAGAAAAGACCAACCAACTGAATGGCATGGGCGGAGAGAAAAACATCGAAATCAACTCCAGCGTAGAGTGGAAAGTAGAGATTCCTACCGAATTTAAGGAATGGCTAAGTGCCGAAGCTGATGGTAATAATCTGACGCTTAAAGCAGGATACAACAATTTGTTTATTACAAGAGTGGGACATGTGTTGCTTTATCCCAAGAGCAATGTTCCGGGATTTGAAGGTGTACCCGTTGAAGTGAGACAGCCTAGAAATATGTGGGCAGACGGAGCCGAAGATATTGACCCGGAAACAGGATATGCAACCATACGAAGCAATGCGCAAAATAGATATGTGCCCAACTTCTCTTATGGAAAGGGGAAAATCGTTTGGAACTTTGAAAGCGTCAATATGCCTGCCGGAACGGATGGATTCCTTTACCTGAATGGTGACACATGGCACTGGAATGGTGCAGCAAACGGTGCAGGTTGGATACAAATCAGAATTTATCCGCAAGATTCAACAACAAAATCCAGTTTTAAACTTCACTACGACTGGACAGCTGAAGAATTTACGCTGGAAGAATATGCGATCGTTATCGCAAAGGGAAATGATGATCTGCTGGAAAAGGTCAATACGGCATTAGAGGAATTAAGAAGCGAGGGAACGCTTGACCGGATTACAAAAAATTTATATTGGAACAGATGCAGAAAAAGGGAAATTATCCATACGAACCACAGGATGTGTCCCGGGGGAATGGAACACTGACGATGGGAACAAATGCTGAGTTCCCGCCATATGAGTATTATGAGAATAATGAAATCGTCGGTATTGATGTGGATATCATGCAGTCGATCGCAGATAAGCTCGGTATGGAATTGAATGATTGAAGATATGGCACTTTGATTCTATTATCCCGGCTGTGTCTACGGGAAAGATAGATGTGGGCGCTGCAGGATTTACCGTGACAGAAGAACGAAAGAAGAATGTCAACTTTACAGATACATATGCAACTTCCAAGCAGGTGATCATTGTACGTGATGGGAATGCAGTGACAGCAAAGAGTTCGTTTGGCGAAAAATTTTACCAGAACTTTATTCAGGATAACCGCTATGCATATATGTTTAAAAGGTCTTGGAAATACATTGATCATTACAATTTTTGCGGTGATGATCGGTATTGTCTTAGGATTTTTAATTGCCATTGTCAGAACCAGCCATGACAGAAATGGCGGGCTTGGTATTCTGAATGCAGTCTGTAAAGCATATTTGACGATCATCCGCGGTACACCGGTCATGATCCAGTTATTGATTATCTATTATGTTATTTTCCAGAGTATTAACACGGGGAAAATCGTGGTGGCAGTGATCGCATTTGGCTTGAACTCAGCTGCTTATGTGGCAGAGATCGTGCGTTCCGGAATTATGGCAGTGGATATCGGACAGTTTGAGGCAGGACGAAGCTTAGGCCTTAATTACAGACAGACGATGACCACCATCATCCTGCCACAGGCAGTAAAGAATATTCTCCCTGCACTGTGTAACGAGTTTATCAGTTTATTGAAAGAGACGTCCATCAGTGGTTACATCGGTCTGATGGATCTGACAAAAGGTGGAGACATTATCCGAAGCGTTACGTATGAGGCATTTATGCCGTTGATCGCAGTTGCTGTCATTTATCTTCTGATGGTAGTCGGACTTAGCAAAGCTGTCGGTGTCTTAGAAAGGAAGTTGAGAAACAATGAGCGATAATACAAATACAACCAATTCTGCAGAGGTGATCTTAGAGATCCAGGATCTCTGCAAATCTTTTGGGGATCATGAAGTATTAAAAGGAATCTCCACGACCATCAGAAAAGGGGATGTCCTTGCATTGATCGGACCTTCCGGCTGTGGAAAATCGACATTTCTGCGATCCTTAAACCTGTTGGAGATCCCAACGAGCGGACACGTTCTGTTTGAGGGGACGGATATGACGGATAAGTCGGTGGATATTAACCATGTACGGGAAAAAATCGGAATGGTGTTCCAGCAGTTTAATCTGTTCCCTAACATGACTATTAAGGAAAATATTATGCTTGCCCCGGTAAAACTCAACAAAATGACCAGGGAAGAGGCAGAGAAAAAAGCGATGGATCTTTTGAAAAGAATCGGTCTGTCTGATAAGGCGGATGCCTATCCAAGCCAGCTTTCGGGTGGACAGAAACAGAGAATTGCCATTGTCCGTTCGCTTGCCATGAACCCGGATATTATTTTGTTTGATGAGCCGACTTCGGCATTGGACCCTGAGATGGTCGGCGAGGTTTTAAGCGTTATGAAAGAACTTGCAGAGGACGGTATGACCATGGTGGTTGTAACACATGAAATGGGATTTGCAAGAGAGGTTGCAAACCGTGTCATGTTCATCAATGACGGTGTCATTCAGGAAGAAAACACACCGCAGGAGATCTTTGAACATCCACAGAGTCCAAGATTGCAGGAATTTTTATCAAAAGTATTATGATCTTGAAAGAAAAAGGCTGTGCGGCAGCCTTTTTTCTTTTGCTTTATTTCTGGTGTATAATTCGCTATAATCGATATAGGATCTGAGACACAGGTACGGAAACGATAAAAAACGATGGAACATCAGACAGGGAGAAAACGATGGGGAAAAAGGAATGGAAGAAGATCAGACATGGGATCATCATTTTTGTGATGGCATTTTTCAGTGCAATACCATTTGTGGTATATGGAAAAAATATTGATTCCAAAGAAACAATCCGTATTGGATATATTGATTATGGCGGGTTTATCGATCTGGACGAAAATGGGGAGTATACAGGATATGGCGTGGAATTGCTGGATAAGATCGCTGAGTATACCGGATGGAAGTACGAATATGTGTATGACACATGGGACAATGTCCTGCAAAAAACTGGAGTCAGGTGAGATTGATATGATCTGCCAGGCGCAGAAAACACCGGAACGTGAGGAGAGATTCCTGCTTTCGAAGTACTGGGCGGGAACAGAAGCCTGTGTTCTTTATGCAAGAATGGATGATGACAGGTATTATTACAATGATTATGAGGCTTTTAATGGCATCCGGGTGGCAGGACTGAAAGAAAGTTTTCAGAATGATGATCTGAAAGAATATGCTCAAAAGAATGATTTTTTCGTTTGAGTTGAAAGAATACATGACGACAGAAGAATGTTTTCAGGCATTGGAGGAAGGTGCTGTGGATGCAGTCGTACAGGGATCGCTTGTCGGGATGGACGATTATAAGATTATCTGCCGGTTTGGAGCACAGCCAATTTTATCTGATGGCAGGAAAGCAGAAGCAAAAGGTAATGGAGGATGCCGATTATGCGCTTGGAGAGATCACAGCGGATTATCCGACATTTTTAAGTGAACTGTACCAGAAGTATTATGGAGATACTTCTGCCATGGGGCTTGCATTTACAAGAGAAGAAATTGAATATATTAGGGCACAAAAACAGGTGAATATAGCGTTTATCAATAACAGACCACCGTTTTCAATGGAAAATGACGACGGAGAAATCGAAGGGATCATTGTTGATCTTGTGAGTCGGATCCGGGAGAGCAGCGGCCTGAATCTGCAGTACACGATGCTGGAAAGCGGTCAGCGTGTGATAGATTATCTTGAAAAACATCCGGCAGATCTGGTGGCTGGTGTCGTAGTCGAAAATCCTGCATTCACAAAATCTGATTATCTGGTATCAGATGTCATATACACAGGGGAAGTGGCGCTTGTCTGCAGGCAGGGGATGAACTATACACCCGGAGATGCAGAGAATAAGTATATTCTTGCAATCACGAAGAGTTATGCGGCACTGGAAAATTATATCCAGGCAAATTATCCGGAGTTTGAGATTGTAAAATGCACTACGACAGAGGAATGTATGGAACTTCTGAACAGCGGAGAGTGCGACTTTATGGCACAGAATGTCAACGTGGTGACACCGCTGCTGCAGAAACCGCGGTATGAGGGATTGACGGTACTGCCTAACCTGTCTAAGGAAGAACCGATGGGGATTGTTGGAAAAAACAGTGATGAAAATAAAATTCTGATGAGCATTATCAATAAATGCATTACGCAGATTTCCTCTCAGGAAGTATCCCAGATCACGATCAGCCATACAGTGGCGAATGGGTATCAGCTTACCTGGACGGATGTGCTGTATAAGTTCCGCTATCCGCTTATTGTCATCTTTATTTTGCTGGTGGCGAGTATTCTGTTTATGATTTTCTGGCAGGAGGCGAGACGAAAAAGCTATTTAAAGATTGCGGAGAAGAATGAACAGCTTTTAGAGGCAGTCGATCAGGCAAACCGGGCAAATCAGGCAAAGAGTGATTTTCTTGCAAGAATGAGCCACGAGATACGGACACCGATGAATGCAATCGTAGGACTGACGGAGATCGCAAAACACTATGAGGATGATCCGAAGAAGATAGAGGACTATCTCGATAAAATCGATGTGTCGTCCAAGGTGCTGTTAAATATTATCAATGATATTTTAGACATGTCGTCTATCGAGAATAAAAAGATGAAAATTGCAAAGGAACCGTTTGATCTTCATGAGATCTTAATGTCTGTCTGCACGATTTATGAACCGCAGTGTAGACAGAAAGGGATAGTGTTTGAGGTACAGGACGAAGAGGTGACGCATACATATCTGATCGGGGATGGACTTCGTGTGAACCAGATTTTGCTGAATCTGGTTTCCAATGCTTACAAATTCACGTCGTCCGGTGGGAAAATCACGATCAAAGTGAAGGAACTCTATGTGAAGGAGGAGAAAGCATACTTTAATTTCCTTGTGGAAGATACCGGGGAGGGCATGTCGGAGGAGATGCAGACGCGGCTGTTCCAGCCGTTCGAGCAGGAGAGTGCGACAACTGCGCAGAAACACGGAGGAAGCGGACTGGGCTGTCCATTGCAAAAAATTTCGTGGAACTGATGTCAGGCTCCATTTCCGTGAAATCGAAAAAGGAGAGGGAACGACATTTGTTGTGTCTATTCCATTTGAATTCGAACAGGCTGCAGAACCGGAAATAACGGAGCGGCCGGTGGAAAACGATTTGTCCGTGGTACAGGAAGAACAGGCGGTATATGATTTTGCCGGGAAAAAGTATTGCTTGCGGAAGACACCGCATTTAATGAAGAGGTGGCAACAGAACTGCTTGCAATGGTACATATGGATGTGGATTGTGCACATAACGGCAAGGAAGCCGTCGAGTTGTTTGAGAAGGCAAAGCCAGGTACTTACATGGCAATTCTTATGGATATTCACATGCCGGTGATGAATGGTTATGAAGCGGCACGCACAATCCGGAAGTCAGAGAGAGAGGATGCCGGAACGATCGCAATTTATGCCATGACTGCAAATTCTTTTGAGGAGGATGTCAGTGCAGCCTTAAATGCGGGAATGAACGGACATATTGCAAAACCGATCGATGCGCAGATCTTATATGAAGTTTTGGACAAGCTTGCAAAAAAACAGCAGTAAAAGGAATTGTTTGCAACCTGAATGGCTTTGTGGTAGTATATCTAATGGCTTTTTATGATCTGAACGGAAAATAAGCAAAAAGGAGCATATATAAAACATGAAATGGAATAAATATACCATTGAGACAACGACTGCGGCAGAAGATTACTTAAGCTCTGCACTTATGGATCTTGGCATTGAAGGTGTGCAGATTGAGGATAATGTGCCGCTGACAAAAGAAGATCAGGCAGAGATGTTCATTGATTTTCTGCCGGAACTTCCACCGGATGAGGGGATCAGCTATGTCAGTTTTTATCTGGAAGACAACGGACAGGATGACACTGAACTGTTAAAACAGGTCAAGACAACCATCGAGGAGATGCGGAATGTGGTAGATATGGGAACCGGAAAGATCACATCCGACCAGACAGAGGATCTTGACTGGATCAACAACTGGAAGAAGTTTTTCAGCTCTTTCTATATTGAAGATATCCTGATCAAACCAACATGGGAAGAACTGAAGGAAGAAGACAGGGACAAGTTTTTGATCGAGATCGATCCGGGTGTCTCTTTTGGAACAGGCAAGCATGAGACGACACAGCTCTGCATCCGGCAGTTACTGAAATATATTCGTGGAAATGAAACATATACGCCGCAGGTAAAGACACCAAAGGTTCTTGATGTTGGCTGCGGAAGCGGTATTTTATCGATCGTGGCACTGAAATTAGGGGCATCAGAGGTAGTCGGAACAGACCTTGACCCGGACTGCATGACTTCCACACACGACAATATGGAAGTAAATCATCTCGATCAGAAACTGGGAACATTTTATGTTGGAAATCTGATCGATGATACAGAACTTCAGGAAAAAGCCGGAACGGAAGAATTTGATATCGTTGTTGCCAACATTCTGGCAGACGTGATCATTCCAATGGCACCGGTGATCCCGGCGCGTTTAAAAAAAGGTGGATATTTTATCACATCAGGAATCATTGATTTCAAAGAGAATGACGTGAAAGAGGCAATTGAGAAAGCCGGTCTGGAAGTTGTAGAGATCAATCATCAGGGCGAATGGGTGAACATTACAGCAAGAAAGAATTAGGAAAAGACATGTATCAGTTTTTTATAGAAGATGAAAATGCAGCAGAAGATTTTGTGACAATTGAAGGCAGCGATGTCAACCATATTAAAAATGTGCTGCGGATGAAACCGGGAGAGAAAATCCGTGTGTGCACCAGAAACGGACAAAACTATTTTTGCAGTATATCTGATATTACAGAAAGCTTTGTGCGTGCGGATATTCTGGAAAAATGAAGCGGAAAGCACAGAACTGCCATGCAGGATTTATCTGTTTCAGGGGCTTCCGAAGAATGACAAGATGGAATGGATCATTCAGAAAACCGTGGAACTCGGAGTTTTATGATGGTCATTCCAGGTTGCCCGTGAAAAAACCTGTGATGGTAAAGTTAGATGACAAAAAGGCAAAATCAAAAGGTAGATGCGCTGGCGGCGATCGCAGAGAGCGCAGCAAAACAGTCAAAAGAGAAGTCTGATCCCGGAAGTGAAGATGCCGATGTCGTACAAAGAAGCTGTGGCATATGCCAAGGAACTGGATGTGAAACTGGTTCCCTATGAAAACGAGCATGGAATGGCAGGGACGAAGGCTGCGATGGAACAGATAGAAAAAGGCGAAAGTATCGCAGTGTTTATCGGACCGGAGGGCGGATTTGCGCCGGAAGAGATTGCACTGGTGCAGGACGAGATGCAGCTAATCTCCCTTGGAAAAAGAATTTTGAAGGACGGAGACAGCGGGTATCGCAGCACTTGCGATTTTGGGCTATCAGCTTGAGAGCAGTGATATGATAGAATAACAGTGCAAAAGTTGTCTGATGATAGAAATTTGTGAGTCGAAAGTTATCAGATGATTGAGAGATATAAAGAAGGACAATTATGGAAACAAATTTGACAGAAGTTTATTTGGATAATTCTGCAACGACCCGTTGCAGTGAACGTGCAAAAGATTTGATGGTAAAAGTTCTGATGGAAGATTACGGAAATCCATCCTCACTTCATATGAAAGGTGTGGAAGCAGAGAACTATATCAAAGAGGCTAAGAAAAAGATCGCAAAGACGTTAAAGGTGGATGAGAAAGAAATCCTTTTCACATCCGGAGGGACAGAATCAAACAATACCGCACTGATCGGAGCAGCACTGGCAAATAAAAGAGCCGGAAATCATATTATCACGACATCAATAGAGCATGCGTCTGTTTCAGCAGTTACAGGATATTTAGAGGAACTTGGCTTTCGAGTGACATATCTGAAAGTGGATGCAGATGGTATCATTTCACTCGACGAACTGCGGGAGGCGGTATGTGAGGATACGATCCTTGTCTCTATGATGATGGTCAACAATGAGATTGGTGCAGTGGAACCGGTCGAGGAAGCGGTAAAGATTATCAAAGCCAAAAATCCGGATACCCTGGTACACGTAGATGCGATCCAGGCATATGGCAAGTACCGTATTTTTCCAAAAAAACTGGGAATTGATATGCTTTCTGTCAGCGGACATAAAATCCATGCGCCGAAAGGAACAGGATTTCTGTTCATCAAAGATAAGACAAAGGTGAAACCGCTGATTTACGGTGGCGGGCAGCAGAAGGGCATGCGCTCCGGAACCGAGAACGTACCGGGCGTCGCTGCGTTAGGTGAGGCTGCCGAAGAGATTTATGAAAACTTTGAGGAAAAAATTGACCACCTTTATCAGATCAAACAGCGTTTTGTGGAAGGCGTTTTAAAAATAGAAGGTGTGTCTGTCAACGGAAAGACAGGACGTGATTCCGCACCACAGATCGTCAGTGTGAGCATTGACGGCGTGCGCAGTGAGGTTATGCTCCACACATTAGAGGACAGAAAGATTTATGTGTCAGCGGGAAGTGCATGTTCCTCGAACAAACCATCCGTGAGCCATACATTGACAAACATCGGACTTAAGGGCAGTCTGCTGGATTCGACGATCCGGTTCAGCTTTTCCGTGCATACCACAGAGGAAGAGATCGATTATGCCTTGGAAGTCATGAACGAGGTTGTGCCAAAACTCCGCCGTTATACGAGAAAGTAGTCCGGCAATTGCGAAATTCAAGAAAGTGTAAATTGAATTGTGAAAAATTAACAAAAGACATGAAGACATTGGGGAACCGCCGGCACTTAGAAGGCAGATACAACGGTAAGTTGTGTCTGGCTTCTTAGTATCGTTGCGAGTGACACATAGCGAGAGCGATGTCTTGAATGTTTTTTGTTGATTTTGAACAATTGAAAGAAGAGTAGATGAGTTTCGCAAACGCCTAGATATAGAAGGTTAAAAAAGGAGAAGAACTATGGATCAAATCGAAAAGTATATTGAGGAACTAATGGAAAAAAGTACACCGGATCGTCCCATCTGGAACATCGAAAAAATCATGCAGGGGTTAAAATCCACATGGAATTACATTGATGGATGTATGATCAAAGCGATTCTGGAAATGTATGCGATCACGAAAGAGGATAAATACTTGAAATTTGCAGATGATTTTATTGACTGCAAAGTGAATGCAGATGGGACAATTGAGGGGTATGATGTCAATGAATTAAATATTGATAATGTGAATGCGGGAAAAACACTGTTTGAGCTTTTTGACCTGACAGGAAAAGAAAAATACAGAAAAGCAATTGATCTTGTTTACAGTCAGGTTGCACAGATGCCGCGCACGAAAGAGGGGAACTTCTGGCACAAAAATATTTATCCCAATCAGGTCTGGCTGGACGGGCTGTATATGTGTCAGCCGTTTTATATGGAATATGAGACCCGTTTTCATGATAAAAAAAATTATGACGATATTTTCCGGCAATTTTTTAATGTTGAAAAAAATATGAGAGATCCAAAGACCGGATTATACATATCATGCGTATGATTCATCCAGAGCAATGTTCTGGTGCGATAAAGTCACCGGGCTGAGCCAGAACTTCTGGCTGCGCGCATTGGGCTGGTTTTCCATGGCACTGCTCGATACATTAGACAAACAGACGCATCAGCTGCAGGAGAGTCTTACGAAAAATTAAAACAAATATTTGTCGAACTCATGGATGCTATGTTAAAATATCAGGATGAGAGCGGTATGTGGTATCAGGTCGTGAATTTCGGCGGCATGGACAAAAACTATCTCGAAACAAGTGGAAGCTCTATTATGGCATATGCACTTTTAAAAGGTGTCCGTCTTGGATTTTTGCCAGAAAGCTATCGTGCATATGGAGAGAAGGCTTTTCATGGAATCTGTGACCAATATCTTTCCACGGATGAAAACGGAAACCTTCATCTGGATGGAATCTGTCTCGTGGCAGGCTTAGGGGGCGCAAACAGACGGCCGGGTACTTATGATTATTATATGTCGGAGCCGGTTGTCAAGGACGATGCCAAAGGTGTCGGACCATTTTTGCTTGCCTATACAGAGATGCTCCGCCTGAAAAAATAGCACGCCATTTTGAACACTGTCACTGCAAAACTAGCTCATTCGACAAATCAGTATGAAGGAAGTAGAGTAGAATGAAACGTTATTTTGATTTTGACATGAATGATTATAAAGACAGAAAATGCAATTTTCATTCGCACACAGTGCGCTGTCAGCATGCAGTGGGAGAAGAGCGGGAATATGTCGAGGAGGCAATTAAGGAAGGCTTTGAGGTGATCGGCTTTTCCGACCATTCCCCTTATTTATTCAAAAATGGATATGTCTCAAGAATCCGCATGACAATGTCCAAGTTGGAGGACTACGTAAAAA
>ENA-OQHL01000859-OQHL01000859.1-human-gut-metagenome-genome-assembly--contig:-NODE-859-length-18181-cov-5.317492_pt1 | contig 18181 bp, 20 predicted proteins | sample MGYA00242565_ERZ504723 | MGnify/ENA primary metagenome ERZ504723 (study PRJEB26092, sample SAMD00036211) | human gut metagenome | host: Homo sapiens | study: EMG produced TPA metagenomics assembly of... | reverse complement strand
CTTTGTTGTAGGGGCGATTATTTTAGCGGTATCGATGTTATCAATTACAATTATTTCGATGCCTTATTTCTCTCGTATTCAAAAGTTATTAGATAAGATTGCTTTAATAGCAAGAGAAAACTTAAAAGGTGTACGTGTTATTCGTGCTTTTTCAAATCAAAATCATGAAGTAAAAAGATTTAATTTAGAAACAAAAAATCAAAAAGATGAACAAGTAAAAGTAGGTAAAATACAAGCTTTATTAAATCCCTTTACTTATTTAATTGTAAACTTTGCAATCATTATTATTATTTATGCTAGTGGTTTCCAAGTCAATGTAGGAAGTCTTTCTCAAGGGGAAGTTATTGCCTTAATTAACTATATGAATAGTATTTTACAAGCACTCATTGTCTTTGCGAATGTTTTATCAATCTACAATAAAGCTACAGCAAGTTATCAAAGGGTTTTTGAAGTACTTGAAACAACACCGCAAGTAGAAGATCAAGGAAGTTATTCAACCCTTATTCCTAATGAAAAAATGATTGAATTTAAAGATGTCAACTTTGGATATCTTCAAAAAGATGTGTTACACAACTTATCATTTACGATCAATAAAGGTGAAACAGTAGGAATTATTGGAGGAACGGGTGCTGGTAAATCAACACTAGTATCCCTTATTGGAAGAAATTATGATGTTAGAAGTGGACAAATTAAAATAGCTGGTAAAAATATTCAAGATTATAAACTAGAAACATTAAGACAACATATCAGTTATGTTTTACAAAATACATCATTGATTTCAGGAACAATTAAAGAAAATATTTGTATGTCAAAACCTTACCAAGAAGAAACAATGAATAAAGCTTTAGAAGTTTCGCAAGCTAAAGAATTTGTAAGTCGTCTTCCTCAAGGAATAGAAAGTGCTGTTGTTCAAGGTGGGAAAAACTTCTCTGGTGGACAAAGACAACGTTTAACAATAGCTAGAGCACTTTATAAACAAGCGGATATTTTAGTTTTAGATGATTGTTCAAGTGCGTTAGACTATGCAACAGATGCTGCTTTACAAAAACAATTACAAGAATTAAAAGAAATGACAAAAATTGTTATTTCTCAAAGAACAGCGTCTTTAAAAAGATGTGATCGTATTATGGTTTTATATCATGGTGAACTTGTTGGTTTTGATTGTCATGAAGAATTATTAAAGAATTGTACGGTTTATAAAGAAATTTATGAATCTCAAAATAGTAAGGATGGTGATCTCAATGGATAAAAAAACAATTAAAAGATTGCTTACATATTGTAAACCTTATCGTTTTTTAATTATGTTATTAACACTTTTATCAATTGTCTCTGTTGTCTTTACTTTACTTACACCTGTTTTAATAGGTCAAGCAATAGATTTATTGGTTGGAAAGAATCAAGTTCATTTTCAAGCGTTATTGAACAAACTTATTTTTATTGGAATTGTTATTTTAATTATTTCTTTGATTCAATGGATCATGGGACAAATTACAAATACAATTACTTATAATATTACGAATGATTTAAGAAATAGAGTATTTGATCAAATTCAAGTTCTTCCTTTAAAATATATTGATGCTACAAGTCATGGAGATATTTTAGGAAGATTGATCAATGATATTGATTTAATTGGACAAGGTTTATTACAAAGTTTTACATCCTTGCTTACAGGAATTGCAACAATTGTAGGAACGATTTTGATTATGGCTTATATTCATTTTTCGGTAGCTGTAATTGTGGTTGTTTTAACACCACTTTCTTTACTTGTCGCTTCTTTGATTGTTAAAAGAACACATTCTTATTTCCAAGAACAACTTGCTTTAAGAGGGGAAATGAATGGTTATTGTGAAGAAATGATAGGCAATCAAAAAATTGTTAATATTTTTGATTATCAAGAACAAAACGAAGAAAAGTTTAATGAAATCAATGAACGTATGCATAAAAGTGGGGTTATTTCACAATTCTATGGAGCTTTAATTAATCCTACAACACGTTTAGTTAATAGTATTGTTTATGCGGCTGTTGGTATTTTTGGAGCATTTCAAGTATTAAATGGTTCATTTACAGTAGGTATTCTTTCAAGCTTTTTAACATATGCTAACCAATATACAAAACCATTTAATGAAATATCATCCGTTATGTCAGAAATGCAAACAGCCATTGCGGCTAGTCAAAGAGTCTTTGCATTATTAGATGAAGAAACAATCCAAGAATTAACAACCTCTAAAATCATTGAAAATAAACAAGGACATATTATCATTGATCATTTAAATTTCAGTTATGATCCAAGTAAACCATTAATTCAAGATTTTAACTATGAAGCTAAACCAGGAATAATGACAGCTATTGTAGGTAAAACAGGTTGTGGAAAAACAACATTAATTAACTTATTAATGCGTTTCTATGATCCTCAAGGTGGAAAAATTACAATTGATGATGTTAATATTGAAGATATGAACCGAGAAGATTTAAGAAAAATGTACGGTATGGTTTTACAAGATAGTTGGTTATTTAAAGGGACTATTAAAGAAAATATTGCTTATGGGAAAACAGAAGCTAGTGATGAAGAAATCATTGAAGCAGCTAAAAAAGCACGTGTGCATAAATATATTATGTCTCTTCCTCAAGGATACGATACAATGGTTGAAGAAGATGGTGGAAATATGTCTCAAGGACAAATGCAACTTGTGTGTATTGCACGTATTATGTTAACACATCCACCAATGTTGATTTTAGATGAAGCAACAAGTTCAATCGATACGCGTACAGAATTACAAATTCAAAAAGCTTTTGATGAAATGATGAAAGGAAGAACAACCTTTATTGTTGCTCACCGTTTATCAACGATTAAAAATGCCAATCAAATCATCGTTATGGATCAAGGACATATTGTAGAAATTGGTAATCATGAAGAATTGCTTCAAAAACAAGGTTATTATCATCAACTTTATTACAGTCAATTCGAAACTGAATAATCAAGAAAGTTACGATTTTAAGTCGTAGCTTTTTTATTAGTTACTTTGAAGTAACTATACCACAATATTGTGCGTACTTTTTTTTATTAGAAATAAAATTATAATGAAAAACGAAAAAGGAGGCACAACAATGAATGTTTCAACTTGTTTAAATATTTTAAGAGAAATCAAAGATGTTGCTTTTGCAACCGTTGATGAAAATAATCAACCCCAAGTAAGAATTATAGATGTGATGTTGGTTGAAGATAATAAATTATATTTTTGTACAGCAAGAGGAAAAGATTTTTATAAACAATTAAAAAATCATCCATACGTTGCAATTACAGGAATGAATAAAGAGTATCAAATGGTTCGTTTAAATGGACTTGTTAAACGATTAGAAAATCAAAAATATTGGATAGATCGTATTTTTAAACATAATTTATCAATGAATAATGTTTATCCAAATGAGAGTCGTTATATTTTAGAAGTCTTTTGTCTTGAAGAAGGTGAACTAGAATTCTTTGATTTAGGCAAAGAACCTATTTATAGAGAAAGTTTTTCAATGAATAAAGAGATAAAACCTAAGGGATTTATCATTCGTAATCAATGTACTCAATGTGGCTTATGTCAAAAGAATTGTCCACAACAATGTATTTCAAATTATCAAATACAACAAGAACATTGTTTACATTGTGGATTATGTTATGAAAAATGTCCTGTACAAGCAATAGAAAGGAGAAAATCATGTTAGAAATAGTTCAATTATTTATTCAAAGAAAAGAATTCTTTATGAATCTTTTATATCAACACTTACAAATTTCCTTTATAAGTATTGTTTTAGCTATTTTAATAGGAGGTTTAATTGGAATATTCATGAGTGAATATAAAAAAATATCAAAACCATTCATGAGTATTATCAATTTTGTTTATACTATTCCTTCTATTTCAATGCTAGGATTTTTAATTCCCCTTTCAGGAGTTGGAAATACAACAGCGATTATTGCACTTGTCATCTATGCTCTTTTACCAATGGTAAAAAAATACCTATACCGGAATGGAACAAGTCGATAAAAAGATGATTGAAGCAGCGACAGGTTTAGGAAGTACACGTTTTCAAGTTTTGTGGAAAATAAAGTTTCCTTTAGCTCTTCCAGTAATTATGGCAGGAATTAGAAGTATGGCTATTATGACGATTGCTCTTGCAGGGATTGCTTCTTTTATTGGTGCAGGAGGTTTAGGGGTAGCCATCTATCGAGGAATTACAACAAATAATACAGCAATGACACTAGTAGGAAGTTTGCTTATTGCTTTGCTCGCATTAATTGTAGATGGTTTGTTTGCAATCATTGAAAAAAGAATTCAACATCATTCAAAAAAAATCAATAAAAAAGCAATTATTTTAATTGTTTTAATAATTTCTATTTTTGCAGGTCTTTTAGTAAAACCTCAAAAAGAAACAATTAAAATTGCCACAAAACCAATGACAGAACAATATATATTAGGAGAAATGTTAGATATTTATATCGAACAAGAAACGGATTTAAATGTAGAAGTTACACAAGGTGTTGGTGGAGGAACTTCTAATATTGAACCTGCTATTGAAAAAGGTGAATTTGATCTTTATCCAGAATATACTGGAACTGGATGGAATGCTGTGTTAAAGAAAAAAGAAACATATTTTGAAAGTCAATTTGATGAGCTTCAAAAAGAATATCAAAAAAAGAATCTACAATGGTGTGGAATGTATGGTTTTAATAATACATATGGTTTAGCTATTAGAAAAGAAATTGCTGAAAAGTATGATATTAAAACTTATTCTGATTTAAGTGCTATTGCAAGTCAATTAACATTTGGTGCAGAGTATGATTTTTTTGAAAGAGAAGATGGTTATGATGCTTTATGTAAAACATATAATTATCAATTTAAAGCAACAATGGATATGGATATTGGTTTAAAATATCAAGCAATTAATCAAGGTCAAGTTGATGTGATGACAATCTTTACGACAGATGGACAACTTTCTAATGATCAAATTGTTGTTTTAGAAGATGATCAACATTTTTATCCTTCTTATTTATGTGGAAATGTTGTAAGAAGTGAAGTTTTAAAAGATCATCCTGAATTAAAGAAGGTTTTGAATCAATTAGCTTATAAAATAGATGATTTACAAATGGCAAAGATGAATGATTTAGTAGAAAGTCAAGGAAAAGAACCAAGAGAAGTTGCGAGAAATTATTTGAAAGAAATAAATTTATTGAAGGAGTAAGTATGGAAGCTATTATTGAATTAAAAGATATAAAAAAAGCATATGGACAAACAGAAGTATTAAATCATTTTGATTTATCTATAGAACAAGGTGAATTTATAACAATTATTGGAACATCAGGTAGTGGTAAAACCACAGTATTGAAAATGATCAATGGCTTAATTCAACCTACAAGTGGACATGTTAAAGTTCATGGACAAGATATCCAAGAACAAGATCTTATTCAATTAAGAAGACATATGGGTTATGTCATCCAAGGAAGTGTACTTTTTCCTCATTTAACAGTCAAACAAAATATTGCTTATGTTTTACAATTAGAAAAGAAAACAAAAAATATGGATCAAATCGTAGATCAATGGTTAGAAACAGTACAATTAGATACAAGCTTTAAAGATAAGTATCCTCATACTCTTTCAGGTGGTCAGCAACAAAGAGTAGGTATTGCTAGAGCCTTAGCGAATCAACCAGATATTTTATTAATGGATGAACCCTTTGGAGCTGTTGATGAAATTACTAGAAGACAATTACAAGATGAACTCTTAAAAATATATCAACAAAAAAAGATCACAATATTATTTGTGACTCATGATATTCAAGAAGCTTTAAAATTAGGAACAAAAGCGTTAATTATGGATCAAGGTCAAATTCAACAATTTGATACTCCTGAAAATATTATCAAATATCCAGCAAATAATTTCGTAAAAAAACTCGTTTCTAAAAACGAGTCCTATTCTTGATAATAATTTTCTTTATAATTTTCTCCCCAAGTAGACATCGCATCTAAAATAGGTTTTAAACTATAACCAAGTTCCGTTAAAGAATATTCAACGCGTGGAGGAACTTCAGGATAAACAGTACGTGTTAATAAACCACTTTGTTCCATTTGTCTAAGTTGGGCTGTTAAAACCTTTTGGCTAACGTGACCAATTGATTTCTTCAATTCACCAAAACGTTTAGTACCAGGAAGAAGATCTCTTAAAATCAAGACTTTCCATTTATCACTAATAAGTGTTAAGGTTGTTTCAACTGGGCAGGCAGGTAATTGTTGTTTTTCCATTTTTATCTCCTTTAGTATCTAAAAGATACTTAGTATATTATATATACTATTATAAATAAAAGAAAAGAGGTATGCAAGAGATGAACTATTTAAAGATGTTAGTAGATGATTTTCATTCAACTGTTGTTGCTACATTAGATCAACAAGGGTATCCACAAACAAGAGCTATTGATATGATGCTCTATGATAAAGAAGGTGTGTATTTTCTGACGGCTAAAGGGAAAGCCTTTTATCAACAACTTATTCAACAAAATTTTATGTCATTAACTGCTTTAAAAGATAAAAAAGCAATCTCCTTAAAAGGAAAAGTTAAATGTATACATCATACGTATTTAGATGAAATCTTTCAAAAAAATACGTATATGCAAAAAATATATCCTGAAAATACTAGAGATATATTAGAAGTCTTTTGATTTATATGAAGCAACAGGTGAATATTTTGATATTACTGCTCCGAGTAGTATTATTAAAGAAACATTTACAATTGGAAGTATTGAAAAAGAAACAGGATATTTTATTAATGATACATGTATTAGGTGTTTGAAATGTCTAGATGTTTGTCCACAAAAATGTGTTCATGTTGATCAAAAAGTAAAAATTGATCAAAGACATTGTTTAAGTTGTGGAAGATGTCTAGAAATATGTCCTGTTCGTGCGATAGAAAGGGAAATTTAGATGAACCAAGAAGAAAGAAGAAAATATTTGATTCAAGAATTACTTGATGAAAGAGAAGAATATTGTCACATTGAAATTCCTCAAAATGAAAGTTCACAAAAACTTTTATTGAGAGATTTGATGAATGTTCGAGAACCTAAAAAAATAAAAAGTGAATTTTATCGTATTCAAGATGCTTATTTACAAACAGCAATTGAAGAAAAAGGAATTGTAGATGTCAATGATTTAAAACCTATCCAAGAAGGTATTTATTTGTGGCAAGGAGATATTACAACTTTAAAATGTGATGCCATCGTTAATGCTGCTAATAGTCAAATGACAGGATGCTATATTCCTCATCATCGTTGTATTGATAATTGTATCCACAGCTATGCTGGAATGCAGCTTCGATATGCTTGTTATCAAATAATGGAAAAACAAGGAAAACCCGAAGCTACAGGAAAAGCTAAAATAACCAAAGCTTATAATTTACCAAGTCGCTATATCTTACATACAGTAGGTCCGATTATTTATTCAACGGTGACTAAAAAAGATGAAGAATTACTGGCTTCATGTTATCGTAGTTGTTTAGAATTTGCAGCTGCATATCGATTAGAAAGTATTGCTTTTTGTTGTATTTCTACTGGTGAATTCCACTTTCCTAAAGAACTTGCAACAAAGATTGCAATTAAAACAGTTAAAGAATATTTAAAAAATGAAACAAGTATAAAGAAGGTGATTTTTAATGTTTTCAAAGACGAAGATCGAGGCATCTATGAAAGATATTTGCGCTAAAATACAAGAAGCGGATGCTATTGTTATTGGAGCAGGTGCAGGACTTTCTACGGCTGCTGGATATGAATATGCAGGAGAAAGATTTAATAGGTATTTTAGTGATTTTGAAGAAAAATATGGAATTCATGATATGTATTCAGGAGGTTTTTATCCTTATGATACTTTAGAAGAATATTGGGCTTGGTGGTCAAGACAAGTTTATTACAATCGATATGTAGATCATTTAGATTTATATCAAAAAACTCTTTCAACTTGTTAAAGATAAAGATTATTTTGTTTTAACAACTAATGTGGATCATTGTTTTCAGAAGACTGGATTTGATAAACAAAGATTATTTTATACACAAGGGGATTATGGCTTATTTCAATGATTCATCTCCTTGTCATCAAGAAACATATGATAATGAAGAACTTATTAAAAAGATGATTGAACAACAAAAGGATATGAAAATTCCTACATCTTTAATTCCTTATTGTCCTCATTGTGGAAAACCAATGACAATGAATTTAAGATGTGATGATACTTTTTGTTGAAGATGAAGGATGGCATCAAGCTTATTTTAGATATCAAGATTTTATCAGAAGACATCAAGATTTAAAAATTGTTTATCTTGAATTAGGTGTAGGACAAAATACACCAGGTATTATTAAATATCCATTTTTTAGATTTGTTGAAAGAAATAAAAATGCAACTTATATTTGTATTAATAAAGATACTTATTGTCCTCAATCCATGGAAAAAAGAGCATATTGTATAAGTGAAGATATAAAGAAAGTTATTGATGATTTATTAAAAATTAAATTGGAAAAATAGTATATTTATACAGCTTTTAATCAACTTGTGATAAATCCAGAAGACCCGTTAAAATATGGATTCCAATTAAAAAAAATAAGATGGTGCGTAAAAACATCATCTTTTTTGCTATATGTTGATCAATAAAAAATAAATTTAATGGAAAATATTTTGAACTATTTGTCCATTGAAAGAAAAAAGAGGAAAACTAAAATAATAATAGAAATGAAACAAGTTTGACACAAATACATCGCTAGAAAAAACTTAATGTAACAAGTGAAGAAGAGGTTTTAAAAATTATTAATTAAAAAATAAACAGTTTGAAATAGATGCTATCTCAAACTGTTTTTTAATATAAATTATTCAATTAAAAGAAAGATTTAAAGGAGTAGTTGATTCTTTTGTACCATGAGGAAGACGTTTTTTTAAAGGAATGACTTTAAAACCAGGACATAGATACATAAAAGGGGAATAACGTAATTCATGGCTAAGTATAGAAATAACTGTTTTTTGATCTAAAGATGTATAAACATCAAAAACAAGGTCAAAATCTAAAGGATGAATGTTTTTTAATTGAATGCGAGAATCTTTATGATTTTTAATCATTAATTTAAAAATGTGATAGTTACCTGCTGTAATACATAATTTCATGAAAGCACCTCCTTTTATAGTTTGAACAAAAGCATAAATAATATGATTAAAAATAGACAATTTTTATTAAAAAAATTATAATAAAGGAAACGGGGAGCTTTTTGCTGAGAGTAAGTATTGACTTAGACCCATAACCTGATTTGGATAATGCCAACGTAGGAGATATAAACGTTAACAGAGTTCAACAGGGCTCTCTTTTTATTTCCAGGGAAATAAAAAAAGAATATTGTAAAGAAAGAAGGAAATTTGATGAAATTAAATAAAGAAGATTTATTATTGTATGGAGTAACAGATTCAAAATATTTAAAAGGAAGAAAAATGTCGGAATTAGTTGAAGAAGCCATTCTTGGTGGTGTAACAATGATTCAACTAAGAGAAAAAGAAATGACACATGAAGCATTTAAACAAGAAGCATTGGATGTTCAAAGCGTGTGTCAAAAACATCATGTTCCTTTGATTATTAATGATGATGTTGAATTGTGTAAAGAAATTGATGCAGATGGGGTCCATATTGGGCAAGATGATTTAAATTTAAAAGAAGCAAGAAAAATATTAGGTGAAGATAAAATTATTGGTGTATCTGCACATAATTATGAAGAAGCAAAAATAGCTTTAGAAAATGGGGCTGATTATTTAGGTGTCGGAGCTATTTTTACAACTCAAACAAAAGATGATGCACAAAATATTTCAATGGATACATTAAATGAAATTTGTCAAAAAGTTGATATTCCTGTGGTTGCCATTGGTGGTATTAATCAAGTGAATATCTTAGAATTTATGGGTGTTGCTATTGATGGTGTTGCTATCGTTTCAAGTATCTTTGGAAGTGATGATATCCAAAAAGCAAGTAGCCTATTAAAAGATAAAATTCAAAGAGTTATCTCTAACAAAATGCCAACTTGCCTTACAATTGCAGGAAGTGATAGTAGTGGAGGTGCAGGAATTCAAGCAGATTTAAAAACAATGCTTGCTAATCGTGTTTATGCCATGTCGGTTATTGCAGCACTAACAGCTCAAAATACTACAGGAGTCGATGCTATCTATGATGTCGATGCTTCTTTTGTGGCTAGTCAAATGGATAGTGTGTTTACAGATATTTATCCAATGGCTGTTAAAATTGGAATGGTTTCTCAAAAAGAAGTCATTTTATCTATTAGTGGAAAGTTAAAACAATATCATGCACGTAATATCGTTGTTGATCCTGTGATGGTGGCTACAAGTGGGGCAAAACTTATTAGTGATGAAGCTATTGATACATTAAAAGAAAATCTCTTCCCACTCGCAACGGTTTTAACACCAAATATTCCTGAAGCCGAAGTTTTATCAGGATTAAAAATCAATAATGAAGAAGAAATGTTAACAGCAGCTAAATATATTGGAGATCATTATCATTGTGCAGTATTACTTAAAGGCGGACATCAAATCAATGATGCCAATGATTTACTTTATAAAGAAGGTAATTATCAATGGTTTAAAGGAAAACGTATTAATAACAATAATACTCATGGTACGGGATGTACTTTATCAAGTGCGATTGCTTCTTATTTAGCACGAGGTGAAAATTTGGAAAATGCTGTTAAAAAAGCTAAAGATTATATTTCGGGAGCGCTTGCGGCAATGCTTGATTTAGGACAAGGACAAGGACCAATGGATCATGGTTATGTTTTAGATAAAAAAGATTAGACGAATTGTCTATTTTATAGGTATAATAGTGGCGGGTGATGAAAATGAATTATTATGAAGAAGCCTTGAAATTACATGAAAAACATCAAGGAAAAATACATACGGAATTAAATTGTGAAATTAATACAATGGATGATATGTCTGTTGTTTATACGCCAGGGGTTGCTGAACCTTGTCGTAAGATTGCTGAAAATGAAGAAGATGTTTATCGTTATACAACAAAATCAAATACAATTGCTGTTGTCTCAAATGGAACAGCTGTTTTAGGACTTGGAAATATTGGAGCCAAAGCTTCGATTCCAGTCATGGAAGGGAAAGCTGCTCTATTTAAAAAATTCGGAGATGTCAATGCGGTACCTATTTGTTTAGATACACAAGATAAAGAAGAATTGATTCAAACAGTTAAAAATATTGCACCATGTTTTGGTGGAATCAACTTAGAAGATATTGCTTCTCCAGATTGCTTTGAAATCGAAGAAAGATTAGATCAAATGTTAGATATTCCTGTATTCCATGATGATCAACATGGAACAGCTGTTGTTGTTTTAGCGGCCTTATATAACGCTTTAAGAGTGACAAAAAAAGATATCAAAGATATTACAGTTGTTTTAAATGGACCAGGAGCTGCAGGAACAGCTATTATTAAAATGATGCATACAGCCGGTGTTGGTAAAATTATTGCAGTGGATGAATTTGGAATTTTATATAAAGATAGACAAGAAGGACTTATTCCTCATAAGCGTGCTTTATGTGATATTACTAATCCTGATAATATGCAAGGTACATTAGCTGATGCATTAAAAGGTGCAGATGTTTTTGTAGGTGTTTCTAAACCAAATCTAGTAACTGATGAAATGGTTCATTCAATGAACAATGATCCAATTATCTTTGCAATGGCAAATCCTGAACCAGAAATTACTTATCAAAAAGCCAAAGCAGCAGGAGCAAGAGTTGTTGGAACAGGTCGTTCTGATTATCCAAATCAAATTAATAATGTTTTAGCTTTCCCTGGTATTTTTAAAGGAGCATTAGAAGCAAGAGTTCCTTCAATTACACCAGAAATGAAAGTAGCTGTGGCTAAAGCTATTGCAGATACAATCAGTGATGAAGATTTAAATGAAGAAAATATCATGCCAAAAATCTTCAATAAAGATGTGACAGCAGCTGTTGCTGATGCAATTAAACAATTTGCTAAATAAAAAAGATATTAACAAAATAAATGACCCTACCTATTTGGTAGGGCTATTTCATATAATTATATTATCATAGTTAAAGTGAAAGAAATCGATGATAAATATGGGTAGAGAGAATAGGGTGAAAATGATCAGTGAAAATAATTGAGATAAAAGGTAGAAATGATGAACTATTAAATACACTGTAAATGTTTGGGAAGATTCTGTAAAAGCCACACATACATTTTTAAATGAACAAGAAATTGAACATATTAAAGAATATATTCCAATGGCATTAAAGAATGTTGAACATTTGATGGTTGTAGATAATGATGATGCTGTGGGATTTATGGGAATTGAAAATCATAAATTAGAGATGTTGTTTATAGCTTCTAACCAAAGAGGAAAAGGGCTAGGTAAAGCTTTACTACAATATGGTATGAAGAATTATGGTGTTTGTGAATTAACGGTAAATGAGCAAAATCCACAGGCTATTGGTTTTTATGAAGTAATGGGATTTAAAACATACAAGAAAACAGAATTAGATGAAGAAGGAAACCCTTATCCGCTGTTATATATGAAATTAGATAGATAAGATTTTATAGAATTGTTTAAAAAATTAATTATAATGAATATGAAAAAAGAACAACAAACGGTTTACCTTGGATTTTAATAGTATGAAATAACTATCACACATTTTTTCTAGAAACAGGAGGTAGTTATTTTTTGTTATATATAGAAGTAATTTTACAATGATATCTATTACTGACATGCTTAATGCAAGTGTCCATACTAAATAATATATAACAAAAATGCTTCTATTATGATAGAATGATACAAGGAGGTACATAGTATGGAAGTTATGCTTATTGTTGGGTTATTTGCTTCATCTGCGCTTTCCTTGAATTTTATTGTTAATCAAAAATATAAATTAGCAGGATCAATGAATATTATTAACTTATGTTTAGTGGTAGCGACAGCTTATCAATTTGATCAAGTAAAGAATATTGTTTGGTTATTTGGAATTGCGGCAGGAGTTGTACTTGTTTATTTTGTAGTAAGATTTCTTTTAAAGAAGAAGAAAAAAGAAAAACAACAATCTATTGAAAATAAGGTTGTTGATGTAGACGTTGTAGATAAGGAGAATTAGAGAATGGAAAAAGTATTAATTGAAATTGAAATGGAAAATGGAGATGTGATGAAAGGAGAACTTTATCCTGAAGTTGCACCAATTACAGTAGAAAACTTTTTAAAATTAATTGATGAAGATTTCTTTGCGGGATTAATTTTCCATAGAGTTATCCCAGGATTTATGATTCAAGGTGGGGGATATACAAAAGATTTTAAAGAAAAACATTGTGATTCTATTAAAGGTGAATTTAAAAGCAATGGTGTTAACAATGAATTAAAACATACAGAAGGTGTTTTATCTATGGCTAGAACAATGATCAAAGATTCAGCATCTTCACAATTCTTTATTATGCATAAACCAGCACCACATTTAGATGGCGAATATGCAGCATTTGGTAAAATTACTGAAGGTTTAGATATTGTAGATCAAATTGCCAATGTCCCTACAAACTTCCAAGATTGTCCAACAACACCAGTTGTGATCAAAACAATTAGAAGAGCGTAATTGTATGAAAGTAATGTTTATATCAGATATTCATGGTTCTTATTATTGGGCAAATAGGGCCATTGAAAAATATCATGAAGAAAAAGCGGATAAACTTATTATTTTAGGGGATATTTTATATCATGGACCACGTAATGATTTACCTAAGGATTATAATTGTAAGAAGGTTATTGCTTTATTAAATCCTTTAAAGAAGGATATTATTGCAGTTAGAGGAAATTGTGATAGTGAAGTTGATCAAATGGTTTTAGATTTCCCTATGCGTAGTGACTATGCTTTAATGGATGTTGATCAACATCATTTCTTTATGACACATGGACATTTATTTAATGAAGATCAACTTCCTTTATTAAATGAAAATGATATTTTGATTTATGGACATTTTCATAAACCACTTGCTAAAAAAGAAAACGGTATTTATATTTTAAATCCGTCTTCGATTTCTTTACCTAAAGAAGGTACGAATAGCTATGGTATTTATGAAAATGACTGTTTTACAATTAAAACATTTGATAATGAAATTGTAAAACAAATACAATTAGATTAATGAAAGAATCGTTTGATAGATAATATCAAGCGATTTTTTTAATGTGTGCCGGGCATGGCACTAATTCAGTTGGAGATAAACCAACCACAGGTATTTACCGCCAAGTGTAATGAACCACAAGTCATTGTCAGTGATGGCAAGGATGGAGGAAGTGGTGTAGTGATTCTTTTGAGCGTACGAACAGAAACTTGATATAAGGCTAAATGGTGGATGAGATTGCATTACAAATCGAAGTCCAAAAGGTAAACGTAAAACCAAGACAGTAAATCAAGACGTTGTAAAAGTTAGAGGATTAGTGAATTACCCCGAGAGGTTTTGTGGACAACGAATTCCAGTAAACTTTAAAAGCAGTGATGGTACCGTTGGTCGAGAAAGGCTTGTCACAAAAAGTCAGCTGAGGTCGTAGTAGGTAGGACACACAATACTAAAGGACCTAATGTTTATATGATGTTTACTCATCATAAGCAATGTTTGAACAGTTCGAAATCGAGAATGGTCTCATAATTGGAAATCGCAATTCCATGGAGATGAAGGTAGAGGGAATGGTTTCAAATATATTTACGAGTGAAGGAAGAAACAACATGAGATTAATTGAAGTGATATTAGATGATAAAAATCTAAATGAAGCAGTCAAGAGGGTCAAGCGTAATAAGGGTGTAGCGGGAGTTGATAAAATGATCGTTTATGAAATTCATACGTATTTTCAAAACAATAAAGAAAGAATCAAAAAGGAAATATTGGAAAAGAAATATAGACCTCAACCAATTGCAACAGGTGAATTAAAATTACCAATTAGTGGTTATGTGCATATGATGAAAGCTTTTGAAAGAATGGTTTGTGAAGCAGTGGTTACTGGAAATAGAGATTTAGCTGTAACAGCTTTAAATATGAATCTGTTATGTCAAATTGATCATGATGCTAATATTGTTATTGATGAACTTATTGAAGCGCATAAAGACTATTTACCACAGTTTAAACAATCTTAGGATTGTTTTTTCTTTTACACAAAAATAATCTTCTTGTTAAAAAGTCCGTGCAAATTTATTAAAAGTATGGTATTTTTAGTTATGGTAGGAGGGATAGTCTATGGTCAAATATATTGATATCGCAGATGATATTAGAAGTAAAATATTTGATAAGAAATATACATATGGACAAAAACTCCCTTATGAATATGTATTATGTGTTGCATATCATTGTAATAAAGAAACAATGAAAAAAGCATTAGATATATTAGTCAAAGAAGGTTTAATTGTAAGAAGAAGAGGAGCAGGTACTTTTGTTAAAGATTATGATGCTTCTTCAGAAGATGCCACACAACTTAAACAATCAGGATTAGGCTTAACACGAAAATTAGATGGAAAAGTGGATTTAAAAAGTGAAATTATCGAGTTTCTGTTATTCCTAGCGATGAACATATATCTAAAAATTACAATAGAAGAGGGATCCTTGTCTATCATATTATTAGAAAAGAGTAGTGGATGATTTGCCGTATTGTCTAGAGATTACATATATGCCCATCTCAATTATTCCAAATCTAAAATTGGAACATTTAAAAGGCTCGATTTATCAGTATATAGAAAAAGAGTTAAAATTAAAGATTCAAAGTTCTCATAAAACAATTCGTGCACATTTATCAAGTCCACTGGAACAAGAACAATTAGGATTAAAAGAATATGAACCTTATATTGAGGTAGAACAGACAGCTTATTTAAGTAGTGGGATTATCTTTGAATATTCATTTACAAGGTATCATTACAATAAATTCGAACTTCAAACTGTTACTGTTCAATAGTGAAAAACACATCAAAAACGCTATTAAAATGATAGCGTTTTCTTTTTTTTACAAAAAAATTCAAGAAAAATACCGGCTTTTTAAACCTTGAAAAATCCTTATTTTATGCGGATTTTTTAAAAAATATGTTTTTTAAAATTAAAAGTATGGTACTTTTAATTTAAAAAACCATTGACTTTTATTTGCATAATAGATTATACTATTAGTGTCAAAAAAATATTTAAGGGAGGAAAAATTTATGGACAAAATGGCGGATGTCTTAGGTCGCGCTGGTGCATGGTGCGGTCAAAACAAATATTTATCTGCAATTAAAAATGCGTTCCAAAACTTCATGCCTTTAACAATCGCTGGGGCAATTGGGGTTTTATGGTGTAACGTATTAGTTAACGACCAAACAGGTTTAGGATTATTCTTCAAACCAATCATGGCTTTAGATTTCTTAAATCCTGCATTCCAAGCCGTTAACTTCTGTACAATCAGCTGTATCACAGTTGGTATCACTCTTGGTATCGCCCAAGAAATCGGTGTTTGGAACATGGGAGCTGAAAGAGCTGGTTATATTCCAGGTTTAGTAGGTTTAGCTGCATGGTTATCAGTTACAAACACTTCACACATGGTAGACGGAGCTAAAGAAGCTTTCACTGGTATTGCTGGTAACGAATTAGGAGCTACTGGTTTATTCACTGGTATGATCATTGGTGTATTATCTGTAGAATTATTCTGCTTCTTCGAAAAACAAGATGCATTAAAAATTAAAATGCCAGAACAAGTTCCACCAGGAGTTGCTCGTGCATTCGAAGTTTTAGTACCAGCTACTATTACTTTAATCATCACTGCTTGTATTGGATCAGCATGTTATAACTTAACTGGTTTATACTTAAATGATGTTATCAAAAATGGTATCCAAGGTCCTTTAGGAGCTGTAGGTGCTACAATCCCAGGTGTTATGATTATCTATTTAGTAATCATGTTATTCTGGTTAGTAGGTATTCATGGTAATAACATGTTATCTGCAGTAAAAGAAGCATTATTTACTCCATTAGCGCTTGAAAACGTTGAAGCTTTCAATAAACATCAAACTCCAAAAAATATCATCAACATGTATGCATTACAAATGTGGGGTGAATTTGGTGGTTCAGGTGTTACTATCGGTTTAGTAATCGCAATCATGATCTTTGGTAAACGTGAAGATAATAAAGCAATCGCTACATTATCATTAGTTCCAGGTTTATTCAACATCAATGAAACAGTTACATTTGGTATTCCAATGGTATTAAACCCAATCTTAGGTATTCCATTCGTAGTTGCTCCATTAATCACAATCATTATTGGTTATGTATTAACAGTTATCGGATTCTGTCCAGTTGCATGTTTAACAGTACCTTGGACATGTCCACCAATCGTATTTGGTTTCTTAGCATGTGGTGCTAACGTAATGGGTGCAGTAACTCAAGCAATCTTAATTGTTGTTTCAACAGTTATCTATGTACCATTCTTAATCTCTTACGAAAAATATCAAAACAAACAAGCTGCAGAAGCTTAATATTGATAAATTAAATAAGATAATGAATAAGGGCGGGATTCCCCGTCCCTTATTTTTTAAAAAAATATTTAATGAATATGAGTTGACTTTATTAAAGAAAATTGATATTTATTAAATATTGAAAGTATAGAATTAAAGAGGGGTTTTTATGGAATCAAAAAAAGTCGAATCAAATGCGGAATTAACACCATTTGAAAAAGAATTTAAAGTTCAATTAAATTTACCTGCTGCATACTTTAGTGTATTTTATGCAATCTATGTGGTGTATATGATTGTTTCGGGTAATTTTAGTGATTTACCTGCGGTTGTTGTATTAGGTGTCATTGCTATTGGGTATTTATTTGGATATAGACCTTATAAATATGTTGTAAAAAGAAGAACTTTAGAAATTCATAGAAGAATTGGAAAAACAAAAGAAATTAACTTAATGAACTGTGAAACAATTACAGATCCAATCGCTAAAATGACAAAGATCATTACAAATGCACATTCATATGAAATCTATATGGATGATGGAACTCGTCAAACAGTTGCTCCAAAAGATCAAATGGGATTTGTGGATGCTGTTGTTCATTCAAATAAGAGAATTCACTGTCAAGTTGAAGAATATAACCAAACTCATCGTAAATGGG
>ENA-OQHL01000856-OQHL01000856.1-human-gut-metagenome-genome-assembly--contig:-NODE-856-length-18205-cov-2.982410_pt1 | contig 18205 bp, 17 predicted proteins | sample MGYA00242565_ERZ504723 | MGnify/ENA primary metagenome ERZ504723 (study PRJEB26092, sample SAMD00036211) | human gut metagenome | host: Homo sapiens | study: EMG produced TPA metagenomics assembly of... | reverse complement strand
ATGGAGACCAGGTTGTCATTCTGGGCAATGACATAGGGATCGTTGACATACTGGACAGGGTACATGGCCACGGCGGGGTTGTTGTCCACGTAGTCGTAGAGGCGGCGGGTGCCCATGAGGAAGGTGGCCACGCTCTGGCCCCGGTGGAGGGTCTTCTTTTGGTTGGTGATGTTGCCCGCCTCGGCCAGCTCCACCACGCCGTCGGAGAACATCTCCGTGTGGATGCCCAGGTCGTTCTTCTCTTTCAGGAACAGCAGGACAGCATCGGGAATGGCGCCGATGCCCAGCTGAAGGGTATCCCCGTCCCGGACCAGCTGGGCCACGTTTTGCCCGATGGCCCGCTCCACCTGGCTGATCTTGGGGGGCGGCAGCTCAATGACGGGGGTGCAGCTCTCCACGATGCAGTCAAACCGGGTGACATGGAGGAAGCTGTCCCCCAGGGTCCGGGGCATGTTTTGGTTGACCTGGGCGATGACCAGGTCGGCCTCCTCGGCGGCGGTTTTGGTGTAGTCCACAGAGACCCCTAAGCTGCAGTAGCCGTGCTCATCCGGAGGCGAGACCTGGATGAGGGCCACGTTGGGGTGGAGGTGGTCCCGGAGAAGGGCGGGAATTTCGGAGAAGTAGACGGGGTGAAGTCGGCCCGCCCTTCCGCGGCGGCGGCCGGCTGGTGGCCCCCAGGAAAAAGCTGTTGTGGTGAAAGTTTCGGTCGTATGCGGGCTGGCAGTATTCCGCCTTGCCCATGGCCACCATGTGGACGATCTCCACATGCTCATATTGGGCGGCGTTGGCCACCATGGCATCCAGCAGGAGGGAGGGCTCGCCGGTGGCGTGGCCACCACCACCCGGTCCCCGGAACGAATCCGGCGGACGGGCCTGCTGGGGGGGACAGAGGTGCTCTTTGATACCAGGGTTTTTCCAGTCCGATGGGCAAATCCCTCCTTTGCGTTATCCTTGGTCCCGGGACCGGGCCCGGGTCATAAGAGACCGGGCCTCGGCCAGCAGGGACGCGTCAACGGTGTGGACCAGGATGACCTCCTTCAGATCGGGGAGCAGGGGCATGAGCTGGCCCTCGATCAAGGTCTCGTTGGTCATGGCGGCGGCGGGACAGCCGGCGCACTGGCCCAGCATCCGCAGCCGGAGAATACCGCCCTGGTAGCCCACCAGTTCCACGTCCCCATTGTGGGCGCGCAGGGCGGGGCGGACCAGTGTCTCCAGAAGTTGTTCCAGCGTTGCAGTCATCGTGATCTCCTCCTGACGTTGGGTGTGGGACGGTCAGTCCTCTTTCACATGGGCGATGCGCTTGGCCAGCTTTTTCTTCCCCTCAATGTCCCCCTGGCGGGCGATCATAACCCGCTGGGCCTGGGGAGAACCGGCCCCGTGGAGGGACTCGGTGCGGTAGCCCACGGCGCCGGAACCCAGGGAGAGGTTTTTCGATGAGGCGGAGAATCCGCATGCGGTTTTTCCGCGGTGGTGCCGGTGCCGTTCTTCATGTATTTGGCTTATACCGCTCCACACTGGCCGCTCCACGCCTTGCCGGAGGATATTGAAAAGTATAAGGATACGTACAAAGTCGGTTGGGAAGCTATACGCAATGCCCGTTACGAGCGTCAGAAGCAACTGGGAATATTCCGGGAATGGACGATTTTTTGTCCGAACGTCAGTTTAAAGACAGATGGGAGGACAATGCTCATGCGGAATGGGATGCCCGTGCGATGGCTGTGCACGCTGCAATGATCGATCGTATGGATCAGGGAATCGGACAGGTTATTGACGCATTGGAGAAGACCGGCCAGTTGGATAATACACTGATTCTTTTCCTCTCAGACAATGGTTGCAGTAATGAGAACTGTCAGAATTACTCTCCGGGAGAGAATGACCGTCCGGACATGACCCGTAAGGGAGAAAAAGATGGTATATCCCCATAATAAAGAGGTATTACCCGGACCGCAAACGACCTATGCTTCATTGGGTGCCCGTTGGGCGAATGTGGCAAACACACCTTTCCGCTTTTGGAAAGCCAAATCCTATGAAGGAGGAATCTGCACACCGATGATTGCGCACTGGCCGAAAGGAATTAAAAAGAATGTAGGCGGTATGACACCGGAGATAGGTCATGTGATGGACATCATGGCTACTTGTATAGACATGGCTGGAGCAACTTATCCTGCTAAATACAAAGGAAACGATATCATTCCTATGGCAGGCAAGAGTTTGCTTCCTATTTTCAAAACCGGTCATCGTGAAGGACATGATTATCTGGGCTTCGAGCATTTCAATGAGCGTGCATTCCTTGCCAAAGACGGTTGGAAACTCGTGCGTCCGGGCGAGAATGCCAAATGGGAACTCTACAACTTGAATGAAGACCGGAGCGAACAACATAATCTAGCTGATAAATATCCGGAGAAGAAGAACGAAATGGTGAAAGCGTACGAGGAATGGGCGAAACGCTTGCATGGTAGAACCCTATTCCGGGACAAAAAAAGAAATAAGAGCATTATGGTAAGAACCAACTTTTTAATGACTGCCCCTTTATTGATGGCATCATTTTGTTCCGCACAGGAGAAACCGAATGTCGTACTGATTCTGGTAGATGATATGGGTTATTCCGATATCGGTTGTTATGGTGGCGAAAATACTTACTCCCAATATTGATGCGTTGGCGTCTAAAAGGTGTACGTTTTACCAGTTTTATAATACTTCCCGTTCTTGTCCGGCACGTGCAAGTCTGATGACAGGCTTGTACCAGCACCAGGCAGGTATTGGGCAGATGTCCGAAGACCCTTTTGCGAATCCTGACCAGAAGAGTCCTAATGACTGGGGAGTACAAGGGTATAAAGGCTATCTGAACAGGAACTGTGTCACAATAGCCGAAGTGCTGAAAGAAGACGGTTACCATACTTATATGGCAGGTAAATGGCATCTGGGAATGCATGGAGAAGAAAAATGGCCTTTACAGCGGGGCTTTGAACGTTTCTATGGTATTCTTTCGGGGGCATGCAGCTATCTTCGTCCATCGGGAGGACGTGGGCTGACGCTGGATAACACCAAACTTCCGGCTCCGGATGCGCCTTATTATACGACGGATGCTTTTGCTGATTATGCTATCCAGTTTGTGGATGAACAAAAGGATGACCGCCCTTTCTTTCTCTATTTGGCTTTCAATGCTCCTCATTGGCCGCTACATGCGAAAGAGAAAGATATACAGAAATTTACAAAGATATATCGTAAGAAAGGTTGGGATGAAATTCGGGAAGCACGGCGTAAACGGATGGCAAAGATGGGGATTATTGATTCAAATACAGACTTTGCCGAATGGGAAAACCGGAAATGGGAACGAACTGACAGAACAGGAAAAGGACCAAGTCGCTTATCGGATGGCTGTATATGCAGCTCAGGTGCATTGTGTAGATTACAATATCGGCAAACTGATTGATTGCTTAAAGAAGAATCATAAAATGGACAATACTCTTATTTTGTTCATGTCCGACAATGGTGCTTGTGCCGAACCTTATGAAGAGCTGGGAGGAGGAAAGGTGGAGGAAGTGAATAATCCGGCTTCGAGTTTTGCGCCGACTTATGGCAGGGCGTGGGCGCAGGTTTCTAATACTCCTTTCCGAAAATATAAATGCCGTGCTTATGAAGGTGGCATTTCTACTCCTCTCATTCTGTCGTGGAAAGGAGCATTAGGGAATAAGAAAGGTAAGTGGTGTCGTGTTCCCGGATATTTGCCGGACATCATGCCGACTATTTTAGAAGCAACCGGAGCTAAATATCCGGAGACTTATCATGGAGGAAATAAAATTTATCCGTTGGTCGGCAGCAGTCTTTTTCCTGCTGTCCATAAGAAAACGGACTTCTTGCATGAATATATGTATTGGGAGCATCAGAACAACAGAGCGATCCGCTGGAGAGATTGGAAGGCTATCCGTGATGAAAAAGGCAAGGAATGGGAACTGTATGATGTCGTAAAAGATCGGACAGAACGCTTTAATGTGGCAGAACAGCATCCGGAAGTATTGACAAGATTGGTTACGGAATGGGAGCGTTGGGCGCATGCAAACTTTGTTTTACCGAAACATCTGAAAAAATAAAAGAAGGACAGATAATGAATAAACTGATCTTGGGGGCGTCTATGGTAGTAAGTGCAACTACATTGTCGTTTGCACAGCAGGTAGAACGCCCTAATATCGTTATTGTACTTGCTGACGATTTGGGATGGGGAGATGTCGGATTTCATGGCAGCGAGATAAAAACTCCTTGTCTGAACGCTTTGGCAGCAGAAGGAGTTGTACTGGATCGGTTCTATACAGCTCCTATCAGTACGCCCACTCGTGCCGGACTTATGACAGGGCGTTATCCCAATAGATTTGGCATACGTACAACCGTTATTCCGCCTTGGCGTGAAGACGGATTGGATGAAAATGAAGAAACTCTGGCCGATATGTTGGCACGTAACGGATATAGTAACAGAGCCATTATCGGCAAATGGCATTTGGGACATACCCGGAAGGTACATTACCCGATAAATAGAGGCTTTTCCCACTTTTACGGGCATCTGAATGGTGCAATTGATTATTTCGATCATATGCGTGAAGGAGAATTGGATTGGCACAATGACTGGGAGACTTGTTATGATAAAGGATATTCTACTGAATTGATTACCCAAGAAGCTGTCAGATGCATCAATACTTATGAGAAAGAAGGTCCGTTCTTGTTGTATGTAGCTTATAATGCCCCTCATACACCGTTGCAAGCGCAGGAAAAAGATATAGAACTTTATTGTGATGACTTTGGTAGTCTGACACCGAAAGAGCAGAAGAGAGTAACGTATCAGGCAATGGTGTCCTGTATGGATAGAGGAATTGGTACGATTGTGGATGCTTTGAAGAAAAAAGGGATAATGGATAATACATTTTTGATCTTTTTTAGTGATAATGGTCCCGCCGGTGTACCGGGATCGTCATCCGGCAAACTACGGGGCAGGAAGTTTGACGAATGGGACGGAGGTGTGCGTGTGCCGGCTGTCTTTTATTGGAAAAGGGCGGAAAGTAACTATAAGAATCTGAGTTCTCAAGTGACTGGATTTGTAGATATTGTTCCGACATTGAAAGAGTTAGTAGGAGATAAGAATCGTCCGGAACGTGCGTATGACGGAATCAGTATACTTCCGTTGTTAATAGGTAGTACCAGTTGTATTGACCGTAATTTCTATTTGGGATGTGGAGCTGTTGTGAACAAAGACTATAAATTGATCAGAAAAGGGCGTAAGCCGGGATTGAATTTGCCACAAGACTTTCTGGTAGACTATCAAACAGACCCTTATGAGAAAAAGAATGCTTCTAATGGAAATGAACAGATTGTGAGATCTTTGTATCAGGTTGCTCTGAAATATGATACCATTACTCCTTGTTTACCCGAGATTCCTTATGGTAAAGGACGTGAGGGGTTTAAAGCACCTGTGGAGTGGAAAGTAACACGCTGAATGAATCGGGCCGAGGCATTCCGAAATGCAGGGTATGTGTTATTAATTCGAGAGACTACTCAATTATAAGACAGCCTCTTTATTATATTTACATATCTTTCAATCCCAGAACTTGTGTCTCAATATCATATTTAGACATTTCTTTTTGTTTTAAATGTTCCACTTTCTCCATGAAAACAGTATGACTATAGTTGTTCTCAGGAACTCGTTTAACTTCAGCAATAAGAGCTTTCTTACCACTGGATTTAAGGGCAACAGTATCTATTTCATAAGAATTTATTCGTTGTTTGCCAATAGAACTTTTTGTTTCCCACCAAGAGCCTATTTCCTTAAAACCTCCGGTCTCTGTCAATTTCTGTTTGAAGTATTTCTCTAGCACCTTACCCGAATAGGTCGGATAATCAGCTTTTGCTAATTGCCTCAGATCGTCAAAATTTTGTAATTCAATATAAGAGCGATTCTGCTCAATATATTTAAACCAGAAATTCAAGAAATTATCACCAATAACATATCGTACATTTTTCTTAGTTCCGGGTTTTGCAAAAATAGGACGCTCCCGGGTTATTAAATTGTATACATTCTCCAGTTTGCTTAAATAACCTCCGATAGCTGTACCGCCCAATACCGATTCTATCTCGCCTTGCGTATAATGCCCGTTGGCGATTTCTGACAAAATGGAAAAATAGGTACCATAGTTTTTTCCAAACTCAGTTATCAACAAATTACGTCCTTCATCTATAAACAAGGAGTTTTCCGAAAAGACAAAGTCATACATCTTATCTATAGTAAGCGCTTGGTTATCACAAAACAACTCTACATATTTAGGGATTCCTCCTGTCAATGTGTATAAAGCTAATAAGTCATCATTACTATATCCGGAAGCGAGATCCTCCATTATTTGTTTCAGGACACCGATCTTAAAAGCACGCAGACATAAAATATTGTCAGCACGCCCAAATAGGGGTTCATTATGATCTGTGAATATTTTCTGCATTAAGGAGTACACAGAACCACTGATGACCAAATTTATTTTAGTTTCTTGTTTATACTCATCCCAAAGATTCTGCATATCACTAAAGACGTCAGGTCGGATATTATAAAACTCTTGAAATTCATCTATGACGATATTAAAAGTACGTGTTTTACCAACTTCAAAAAGATATTGCATCAGATTGGTAAAAGTAGGTATTCCTTCAGGAACGAATATGGATAGAGTTTCACGTGCTATCTTTACAAAATCAGTAACTAATATGCTTTCAGCTTTTCTTCCAATGAATAAATAAACTGTAGGTGTTCCTTTCAAAGCCTCTTTTATGAGACTGGTTTTACCAATGCGTCTACGTCCTGTGACCACAATCATTCTGGAGTTTTGAGTGAATGCAAGCTCTTGCACACGTTTTAATTCCGCAACTTCTTTTTCTCTATTATAGAATTTCATAATGATGATTTGTTTTCTCAACGGCCATTGACTCAACCGCTGTTGCGAAAATACAAAATAAATTGAGAACAATCAATTTTAGCATGCAAATTATGAATGTTTCATCCTATATTATAATTCTTTAAGTAATGCAGATTAAGTTTCTAATTCCGTTATAACATATCTTTCTATATGTCCAAACATTTTTATAACATGGGGGTATATGAATCGGGCTAGAGGAGATAATGCAAATTTGTTGACATAGCACTATTGATAAATAGCATAAAGATTGAGTTAGAACAACACAAATACAACATGTTGCTGAGTTAAACCGTTGATAATATGCTGTTTACAATCTTGTTATACGGTTTGGACAGGACCCGGAAAATCAACTTTGTACAGATGATTTTGCAGGCCATTGGGCTCATAATGCCAATCTTTCAGTAAAAGCGATCATGGGTGTAGCCGGATATAGTGAAATAGCCCGTATACTCGGATTAAACAGTGTAGCAGAAAGATACGCTGACATAGCTAAAAAAATGGCGATGAAATGGGAAAAAATGGCAAATGAAGGTGACCATTATCGCCTCGCTTTCGACCGCAATAATACTTGGAGTCAAAAGTATAATATTATCTGGGATAAGATGTGGAATTTGAATATATTCCCTAATAATGTAATCAGTAAAGAAATCAACTACTATCTGACAAAGCAGAATCTATATGGATTGCCATTAGATTCCCGCAGAGATTACACAAAATCCGACTGGATTATGTGGACAGCAGCCATGTCTCCAAACCGTGAAATTTTTGAGAAGTTTGTAGATCCTCTTTATAAATACATCAATGAAACTACTTCACGTGTGCCTATCAGTGACTGGCATGATACCAAAACTGGCAGAATGACCGGATTTAAGGCACGTTCCGTAATTGGAGGATATTGGATACAAGTGTTAATGGATAAGATGAATCATTAAAAATATGGACAATAAGTTGAAAGAATACTTTTTCGCATGGATGAATCATTTCAGCATAATACAACAAGAGATAAGTAATGAACCAACAATATAATATTTTATTAATCATTAATTTTTTACGTATGAAAAAAAACAAAATCATGAAAGACTACTGGCGGGTATGCTGGATGGCATTACTGCTAGTTGCTCTATTCTTCGGAAGTTGTAGTGATGACAATGACAGCAACGGAGATTCAGACAATGCAGCATTTGATCCGAATATTCCGGTTCAAGTAAGTGGTATCAATCCGACTACGGGGGGATTCGGGCAGCGATTAGTTATATCAGGAGAAAATTTTGGTAATGATCCGTCTATTGTGAATGTCTTTGTTGGTGGAAAAAAAGCTATCGTAATCAATGTGAAAAATCATTCTATCTACTGTTTGGTACCTTCACAGGCTTATTCCGGAGAAATCGAAGTACAAATATCCAATGGCGACAATCCGGTAGTATCTACTATCGCAGAGGCCAAGTTCGAATATGTGCGAAAACAGTTAGTGAGTACATTATGTGGTTCGCGTAGAGATGACGGCGGATACGATACAAAAGATGGTCCATTTAATGATTGTGGTGCATTTGGTTCCCCCAACTGGTTAGAATTTGACCCTAAATATCCCCACTTAGTGTACGTTGCAGCCGATAGAGGTGCAGGTGATGAAAATGAAGGAAACGGTAATATGCGTATTCTCGACCTCGAAAAACCAATATGTAGGAACGGCTCTTACAGAAGGTGACATGGGAGGTACTAACCGCGGACGTGCACTTGCCTTTTTTGATGAAAATCACATGGCTGTGGCAGTTGACCAAGGAGACGAATTGAGAGCAGCTGTATATGGTTTTACACGTAATAGAGAAGCCCCCTGAGGGCGATGAGCGCAATTATAAAATGTGGGGAAACAGATTAGCGTTGGTTAATTTCAAAGCTTGTAATACAGTAACTTTTCATCCGGTAGATGGTGATATGTACTTTAATAGTTGGGATAAGGGGCAATTCTTCAAAGTAGAGAAGCAACAAATTCAAGAAATTTTCGACGGTACACGTACAACTCCTGCTGATAAAGAAGTACTTTTTTCAAATGGATAATGGATGGGAATATAATATCCGTATACATCCGACAGGGAATTATGCTTATATTGTGTCTATTAACAAACACTATATTCAGCGCACAAATTATGATTGGGCAAGTAAACGATTTGTCACTCCCTTCATTGTAGCGGGAACAGCAGAAAGAGCTGCTTATGTAGACGGAATTGGAACAAGCGCACGTTTTAATACTCCTTATCAAGGAGTTTTCGTAAAGAACCCAGAGTATGCAGGACAAGAAGATGAATACGATTTTATTCTTTGTGATAAGATGGGGCAATGTATCCGTAAAATTACCCCACAAGGAAAGGTCTCAACATTTGCCGGTCGCGGAAGCGCCAGTCTGAATGGTAACCCATGGGGATATGTAGATGGAGATTTACGTCAAGAGGCCCGTTTCGACCGTCCGAAGGTATAGCTTACGATGAAGCAACCGATACATATTACATCGGTGATGGTTCCAATCGGCGTATCCGTAAGATTGCTTACGAAGGAGAAGAATAACTAATGATTAAAACGCACATGAATAATATGAAAAAATATTTATCATTATGTATCATGCTGTTGTGCCTTTGTTCAACGGTTATGGCGAGCAAGAAAAAGTTGTTGTGAAAGGTGTTGTTACAGACGAAGCCAAAGAGCCGTTGATCGGTGTGAATGTCACCGTGAAGGACATGCCCGGTTTAGGTTCAATCACAGACATGAACGGTCATTACTCCATAACCATGGAACCTTACCGCCAGTTAGTGTTCACTTATATTGGTTATGAATCGAAAGAAGTAATGGTTAAAGAACAACGTACAATAAACGTTGTTATGAAAGAAAGCGTGACAAGAGCAGTAGATGAAGTCGTTATTACTGGTACGGGAGTTCAGAGAAAACTAACACAGACAGGTGCTATTACAACGGTAGATGTTGGTGAGCTGAAACGTAATCCATCTTCCAGCATTGTCAATGCACTGGCAGGTAATGTACCGGGTATTATGGCGCGTCAGACTTCTGGACAGCCAGGTAAAAATATATCTGAGTTCTGGATTCGCGGTATATCTACGTTTGGTGCCAACTCATCTGCTTATGTATTAGTTGATGGTTTCGAACGCAGTATGGATGAAATCAATATCGAAGACATCGAAACGTTTACTGTATTAAAAGATGCTTCGGCTACTGCTATTTATGGTTCGAAAGGTGCTAATGGTGTAGTATTGATTACTACTAAACGCGGAAAAGCCGGTAAAATCAAAATTGATGCTAAAGTAGAAACAACCTATAATACGAGGACTGTAACTCCAAAGTTCGAAGACGGATTTACTTATGCCAGCTTGATGAACGAATCGCGAATTACCCGTAACAACGAGGCTGTATATAAACCAGAAGAGTTGGACATCTTACGTTTAGGCTTGGATACGGATCTTTATCCGAATGTGGATTGGATGGACATGTTACTCAAAGACGGTGCGTGGAGTAACCGTATTAACTTAAATATGAGTGGAGGTGGAACAACAGCCCGTTATTTTGTTTCTGCTAGCTATGTGAAAGAAGATGGTATGTATAATACAGATGAATCTTTGAAAGATGATTATAATACCAATGCAGCTTACCATCGTTGGAACTACCGCTTGAATACCGATATTGACATTACAAAAACAACCTTATTGAAAGTCGGGGTAGCAGGATTCTTATCCAAACGTAATAGTCCGGGATTAGGTGATGGTGATGTTTGGGGGGAACTTTTCGGATATAATCCAATTAAGACCCCTGTTATGTATTCCAACGGATATATACCAGCTATTGGATCCGGCAATAAAACAAACCCATGGGTAGCTGCAACCCAAACTGGATTCAATGAAAATTGGACAAATAATATTGAAACAAATATTTCTTTGGAACAAAATTTTGATTTCATAACTAAAGGATTAAAGTTCGTTGGGCGTTTTGGCTATGACAGCAACAACCAAAATACGATCCGTCGTCTGAAGTGGCCAGAACAATGGTTGGCAGAACGTGCCAGAGATCCGGAAACTGGTGAATTAAGATGGAAGAAGATCAGTGGTTCTCAGAACATGAAACAGGAAAGCAGTTCTAGCGGTAATCGTCGGGAATTCCTAGACATGATGCTAAACTGGGATCGTTCTTTTGGAGCTCATCACCCTAGCGCTACTATAAAGTATACACAAGACTCTTACATTCAGACACAGAATTTAGGAGAAGATTTGAAGACTGGTATTAACAAACGTAATCAGGATTTGGCCGGACGTGTAGCTTACAATTGGAATTATCGTTATTTTATTGATTTTAATTTTGGCTATAATGGAAGTGAAAACTTTGCCAAAGGCGACCGTTTTGGTTTTTTCCCTGCTTTTTCTCTTGCATGGAATATTGCGGAAGAACCGTTTATCAAAAAACATTTGAAATGGATGAATATGTTTAAAGTTCGCTTCTCTTATGGTAAAGTAGGTAATGATAATGTCGGAACGCGATTCCCCTATCTTTATACTATTGCAGACCGTTATAAAAACGGGGATAATGAGATTATTTATGGAGGATACGATTGGGCACAATATCCTTCAAGTTATTCGTTTGGTGGTTTAGGATTTGCAGATGTAGCCTCCAATGGTATCACTTGGGAGGTTGCTGAAAAGAATGACTTAGGTATAGACCTTGCATTGTTTAATGATAAATTTACTGCAACGATCGACTATTTCGATGAAAAACGTACCGGAATTTATATGGTTCGTAACTACTTACCTCAGATTGTCGGTTTGAACGGGCATAATCCGGCAGCAAATGTAGGTGCTGTAAGTTCTAAAGGTTTCGATGGACACTTCTCATACAAACAGAGAATCAATGACGTGAATTTAACTGTACGTGGCAATATCACTTATAGTAAAAATGAAGTACTGGAAAGAGATGAGGAGAATAATGTATATGCCTATCAGATGCAAAGAGGCTATCGTGTGGACCAATGCAAGGGATTAATCGCAGAAGGATTATTCAAAGATTACGATGATATCCGCAATAGCCCGACACAAAGTTGGGGAAAGGTACAACCGGGAGATATCAAGTATAGAGATGTTAACGGTGATGGTGTGATCAATGATGGAGACCAGGTAGCTATCGGTGCAACTAGCCGCCCAAATCTGATTTATGGTTTAGGTGCATCTGCCTCTTGGAAAGGTTTAGATGTAAATGTCCACTTTCAAGGAGCAGGTAAATCAACATTTTTCACTTATGGTAAATGTGTATGGGCCTTTACAGAAGGCGAATGGGGAAATATTTTTAAAGGTATGCTGGACAACCGATGGGTAGATGCTGATACAGCTGAAACATTAGGTATTCCTGCCAATGAAAATCCTAATGCTTCGTATCCACGTTTGAGCTATCAAGGTGACAATGCCAGCAATAATAACTACCGAAACTCTACTTTCTGGTTGAAAAATGGTCGTTACCTTCGACTAAAAACAATTGATGTTGGTTATACACTCCCCAAATCAATTGTTAACAAGATGCACTTTAATAATATCCGTATTTTTTTGGTAGGAACAAATCTCTTGACATGGTCTAGTTTCAAGACTTGGGATCCTGAAATGGGCGATCCCAGAGGTGAATCATATCCGTTAACAAAATCGATAACTATGGGTATAAGTGTTAATTTATAAAATAATAGACAACATGAAGAAAAAACTATATATTCTATTGATATCAGTTTTAGGGTTAGGCATACAATCCTGTTCTGACTATTTAGACTCTGACTATATTTTTAGAGATCGGGAAACCATCGAAAAAGTTTTTACGGACAGAGATAAAACAGAAGCCTGGTTAGCAAATGCGTTCAGTTATCTAAGCGATGCTTGTGCTGATGTTTGTAACAAAAGAGTCACTCCACATTGTTTTGCGGATGATATGTATTACGGTGATGATGACGGTTCCATACAAGAATCCAAAGAGGGTGAATTATCATATAATGAATTTAAAGAAGGATTGTATGATGAGAATACTAAACAAGGTATGTGGGAAAGATGTTATCAGGGAATCCGACAAGCTACTATTTTTATTCAGTATGTCGACATGAACGATAAATTTGAAAGTGAAGCCGAACGGCTTGACTATAAAGCACAAGCCCGCTTTGTCAGAGCTTACTACTATTGGTTATTGCTTCGTAGATATGGTCCGGTACCTTTATTGCCAGATAACGGACTTGATTATGACGCATCCTACGATGAACTGGCTACTCCACGTGCACCTTATGAGGAGATTGCTGATTATATCAGTCAGGAAATGGCTTTGGCAGCTAAGGATCTGGCTCTAACAAGAGGTCAGAATTCTGCTGCCCGCCCAACTCGTGGAGCAGCTTTATCTGCTCGTGCACTAGCGTTGATTTATGCTGCCAGCCCACTAGCTAATGGTAACAATGATGAATTCGCCCAACTATTGGTAGATGACAAAGGCAATCGCTTGCTTTCTCCTGAATATAGCGAAGAAAAATGGGCAAAAGCTGCTGCTGCCGCTAAAGATGTCATGGATTTAGGGGTATATGAGTTATATACGGCTGATAGACGTACAACAGATTCGCCAGCGGAACCGGCAACAATCAATCCCCCATATCATGAAGTATATAGCAATGCCAATTATCCAGAAGGTTGGAAAGACATTGACCCGTTCGAATCTTACCGTTCTGTATTCAATGGTCAAATAGATATATTAAGTAATCCTGAATTAATTTTTAGCCGGGGTAGAAATATTGGAGGGCAAAGTATCAGGGATATGGTGGTTCACCAGTTACCACTTACCGCTACCGGATGGAATACAAGTGGGCTGACTCAAAAGATTGTGGATGCTTACTATATGAACGACGGAAGCAATTGTCCGGGTATGAACTCTGAATATGCGAATGTACCAGAATATAATAACAATCATCGTTTAGACACTCGTCCGCGTGCTACAGGTTTCACGACTACTGCAGAAGAACATAAACCACTTGCTGCCGGAGTTTCCTTGCAATATGCCGACCGAGAACCACGCTTCTATGCTTCAGTTGCATATAACGGAGCTTATTGGTATTTAGGTAATGAAAAAGAAATTGCAGATAGAAATAAACAAATATTCTATTATCGCGGAAAAAGGGATGGATATAATGCAGGTATGTTTTGGTTGCGCACGGGTATAGGAGTGATGAAGTATGTGCATCCCGATGACACCTATCAAAATAACAGTATCGACAACCTTCGATATAAGCCGGAGCCGGCAATTCGCTATGCGGACATTTTGTTGATGTATGCTGAAGCTATCAATGAAGTGAGTGAAGGTACATATGATATTCCATCTTGGGATGGAGCTAAGACTCATTCCATTCATCGTTCAGTTGCCGAAATGAGAAAAGGAATTAAGCCTGTACGTATGCGTGCCGGTGTACCCGATTTCGATAACAATATATATGCAGACAAGGATGTTTTTCGTATTTATCTGAAACGCGAACGACAAATAGAGTTGATGGGGGAAGGAAAGCGTTACTATGATATCCGCCGTTGGAAAGATGCACGGGTAGAAGAGGCAATGCCCGTTTACGGTTGCAATACACTTATGACAGAATCGGATCGCGAAATGTTCCATACACCGATTGCTGTTTGGAATTTGTCTGCTACGTTCTCTGATAAAATGTGGTTTTGGCCGATTTCACATGGCGAATTGAAACGTAATAAGCGCCTGACTCAGAATCCAGGCTGGACGTACAATGATTAATCTTAAACATGGTAATAAATATGAAAGGAATATATACTTTACTATTTTCACTAATTGTATTAGTGATGTTCAGTGCCTGTAATGACGAATGGAAAGAGGAGCAGTTTGAGCACTATATTTCATTCAAAGCACCGATTAACAGCAATGGGGTAACTAGAATTAACCTGTCTTATAGCGAAACGGGAAAAACAACCTATAGATTGCCTATCCTTGTCAGCGGATCGACTAAAAACGATCGCGATATAACCGTAAAAATTGGGATTGACGCGGATACCTTGCGAACACTAAACATAGCTCGCTTTTCCAGTCGCGAAGACCTTTGGTATAGGGAAATGCCCTCTAAACATTACTCTTTCCCTGAAACCGTGCAGATTAAAGCTGGAGAAAATGTAGGCTATCTTGATATAGAGTTTGATCTGACTGGACTGGATTTAGTTGATAAGTGGGTATTACCGCTGACTATTGAAGACGCCCCAAATGGTGAATACAAACCGAATTATCGTAAGCATTATCGTAAAGCATTACTCCGCGTCATGCCTTTTAATGATTATTCGGGTACATACGGTGGTACTAACTTACAAGGCAAGTTGGTAGATGCAGGTGCAGGAGAAAATGAGCCATTGGTGAAAAGTGAAATAGTAACTTATGCTATTGATGATGAAACTATATTCTTCTATGCAGGTACAATTGACGAAAGCCGACAGGACCGTAGAAACTACAAAATCATAGCCCATTTTGTTCCGAATACTAACATTGTGGAGTTGACAAGTGATAACTCCGAAAACAATGGTTTTAAAATAAATACCCGAGCTAGTAGTTATATCGAAGAAGAGATGGATGCTGTCCGCCCTTATTTATTGAGACGTACCGTTATGATTCGTGATGTTGACTATGAATTTGAAGATTATACTTTAGCGCCGGGAGCCAGAATAAAGTTTCGGTTTGAAGGTACTATCTCCATGCAGCGCAACATTAATACTCAGATACCTGATAAAGACCAGGCTATTGAATGGGACTAATACGATGCTAATTTAAAAAAAAGAAGGGAAGGAAACTTTAACCTTGAAGTTACCTTCCCTTTTTATTCTAATACTATCTTTAACATGACCGAGATTCTGCAGACACTCAAGGAATATATTCCTATATCTTTGGAGGAAATGAGTGGCATAAAGCTGATGAACCGTACTGATACCAAATATGTCACCTCTTACCAAATATTAAAAGAGATACTTCTTGTTGCCAGACATGATTACCGCATTCAAGAAGTGAACGGTGAATGTAATATTGCTTATCATACAATCTACTTAGACACACCAGATCGTGATATGTATGTAACTCATCAGAATGGACGTATCGTACGAGAGAAAATTCGCATACGCACGTACGTAAACTCAGATCTCACATTTTTGGAAGTAAAAAATAGAAATAATAAAGGAAGAACAGACAAGAGGAGAATCCGCATCGGGAGTATTGAAAGTATCAAAGAAGACGGCGGGGATGCATTTTTACGTCAACATGCATGGTATGATCAATCACAACTTCTGCCTTTGCTTGAAAACTCATTTCACCGTGTCACACTTGTTAACAATCATAAAACCGAACGCCTCACAATTGATACAGGAGTTAAATTCCGTTGCTTACAAAGCGGAAAAATATCAAGTTTGGATAACATTGTTATCATTGAACTAAAACAAGATGGACACAATTCTTCACCTATAAAAGAGATACTACGCAAACTACATATACAATCTTCCGGATTTTCCAAATATTGTATAGGATCAGCACTTACAGTGTCACATTTAAAATGCAATCGGCTGAAACCAAAGTTGCGCATGCTGAATAAAATAGGAGTATATTAATTTTCAATATAAAAACATACTTATGGATGAATTAGAATTTCTTGATATAATAGAGTCTCCATTAATAGACGGTGGTGACTTTTTTCAGTTACTGCTGCGCTTTGGCTTCAATTTCTTGGTAACAGGCATTATCATCCATCTTTTCTATTATCCAAAGAGCAAGCGGAGAGATTATCACTTCACCTTCACATTAATAAGTATCAGTATTTTCTTGATGATATTTCTGTTGGGTAGTGTAAATGCTAAAGGTAGGATTTGCTCTCGGCTTATTTGCTATTTTCGGTATTATCCGTTATCGGACTGAGTCCATGCCTGTACGAGAGATGACTTACCTGTTTGTCATTATCGCCATATCAGTAATAAACGCCTTGGGCGTGGAAGTAAACTATGGTGGACTAATAGGAGCTAATTTGCTGTTTGTATTATGTATTTGGTTGTGTGAAAGTAATCGATGGCTAAAGCATGTTTCATGTAAACTGATACTCTATGATCGTATCGAACTTATCAAGTCCTCGTGTGAACAAGAACTGATCGCAGATATTAAAGCGCGTACCGGACTGAAAATTATTCGGGTGGAAGTTGGATACATTGACTTTCTTCGCGATGCCGCTATGCTTAAAATCTATTATGAACCGATGACAAATGAGATAAATACAATTGATACATTAACCAAAATACCACGTGAAAATGAATAAGAAACTTTTTTTGGCAGGTTTGTTTTGTCTTGTATCTTTTGCTTTACAAGCACAAAAAGACGATTTGGGTCTATGGACTAGTGTGGGGATGGAAAAAAGATTATTCCGGGATTTTGATCTTTCGCTGGAAGGAGAGTTCCGTTCACGCGACAAGTTAAGCGAAGTGGGACGTTGGTCGGGATCGGCAGGCATGGCATATAAAATAACAAACTGGCTGAAAGCCGCAACAGCATACACTTACATCTATTATAATCACCCTTTGGAAATTACAAACAAAGGGAATGTTATCTCTGAATATTGGCAACCCAAACATCGTTTCTACTTCCAACTGACAGGAAAAATAAGTTTAAATAGATTCACATTCTCACTTCGGGAGCGTTGGCAATATACCTATCGCCCCAGTCAGTCTGTATCAAAGTTTGATGGTGACGATGGTAGTCCTAAAGACGATGAATACGTGAAAGATAAAGGAAAGAACGTGCTTCGTTCTCGTCTGCAAGCAACATACAATATACCTAAATGCAGTCTCACTCCTTACGCTTCGTGTGAATTGACTCATTTGCTTAATGATAAAGGGGCGATTGACAAAACACGCTGGACCTTAGGTATAGAATGGAAGTTGAGCAAACACCACGGACTTGATTTTTACTATTTGTATCAGAATCATGCAGATGATGATGAGGCAAATGGACATGTGATTGGCGCAGGATATACATTTAAATTTTAGATCTATATTATGAATCTTTATAAAATACTACTGGCTTTATTGATTCTAAGTCTGCTTGCAGCCTGTTCTTCGGATAAGGAAAACGATGTGTACACTACTTTACCATTTTCTCTATCCATTTATCAAGTGGCAATGACGATAGAAGGCGGTGAACAAGAAGTCGAACGTATCTTCAGGCGGCGCATGGCAATC
>ENA-OQHL01000852-OQHL01000852.1-human-gut-metagenome-genome-assembly--contig:-NODE-852-length-18370-cov-2.288713_pt1 | contig 18370 bp, 21 predicted proteins | sample MGYA00242565_ERZ504723 | MGnify/ENA primary metagenome ERZ504723 (study PRJEB26092, sample SAMD00036211) | human gut metagenome | host: Homo sapiens | study: EMG produced TPA metagenomics assembly of... | reverse complement strand
AAAGGGTATATCTCTGCCGATTGCCTGCCACAGATAAGCGAAATGACATTTTCACGCCGCCCAAATCCGCCACTCATAAGGCAGATGACCCTCTTCACCGCCAGTCGAAGCGCCGCCCATTGGAACGTCTCCAGTCAAAACACTCCTCGTCGAAGTGCCGCTCATCGACGCAATCCATAAGAAGCACCGTCAGTCAAAGTGCCATCAGGGTGCTGCCTCAATGAGGCAGCACCCCTAATACACCATCAGTCTCGAGGAATCAGCTCTTTTGGTTGGGGACGAGCATGATCTCGCCGTCGGCTATACCCTTGAGGTGTTGGCCGTACGGGCTCTTGCCGTAACGCTCCGCGGACTCCATGAGCTGGCCGCGCGTGATCCAACCGTTCTCGAACGCGATCTCCTCCACGATCGCGATCGGCAGGCCCTGCGCCCGCCACTGAGCCTCTCGCCTCACCGTCCAAACACCAAGCTTGCAGCGGACACCATGCCGCAAGAACCTGCCAAGAGATGAGGACCCACGGAAGGAAACGACGAATTTTGTTGCACGATTCCGATTTCGGGGCAAATTTCGAATCGTGCAACATTTTTCCTGCCGAAATGCGGTTTTTCCGCCTATTCCATACCCCCCCCAAACCGGTTTTTTCGGCACTTTTCTGCAACTACGGAGGTGCACGATGTAGCACGATTCCAAAAAAACAGCCGAGAAATGGAATCGTGCGACATTTAGGGACACAGAACGTGTCGAAGCGGCCGGAAGCATGCAACCACCGCAAGAAAAACGCATCCAAGGCAGACTCCCCCTTTTTCCCATATATTTTAATGCGCTTTATCAGAGAGGAACCAAGAGTCCCAGAAACGTCACCCATCTCGATGAAGCTGGTGATGTTTTGTTGGGCTATTTCAACACAATCATCTACTACGCAACTTCCGAGTAACTGCTCTGGGTCCGACTGTTCAACCTGAAGAACCTCTACCAGCAAGCCGTTGGCAATTCTTCAAATACTTGGAATCCTGCTGGCGATCTACGCGGTCCGCATCCTGCTCGACTTCATCCGTCAAGAGCCATCCGCCACCCCTCGTTGACCGGCACGTAGCTAACGTCAATCACGGGGAACAGCGTTCTAGACGCCTAGATGACTGTGAGTGATCAAATAAAGGTGTTCGGCGTTGGCACTTGTTTCTGCATACTTTCCCGCACAATGGGATTAGCGGCATAATATTCTTGAATTGTCTTTTTGCTGATAATCGTGCTGCATGGAGCGGAAGGCGGCAAATCACCGCGCGCGATTTTCCAAGGGCTCTCAGCGTGCGTCCTTATGCTTAGCTCATTTCCCGTACGAGACGACAGCACCGCGCACACTGCATCTATGGTTTGCTTTTCTTCTTCAGAAAGCGTCTTTTCACAGTCGTTCACAGGAAGCTCGCCTTCACGGATAAGGAATTTTCCCCTGTGCTGCGCATACAGTTCACGACATACAGGGCCGCCACGCCATGCTTGGAAATCTTCGTCAAAAAGAGGATGTCCACGACGAGCCAAAGATTCCGCCTGCGAATAGAACGCGAGCTTTTGTAATTTCATAGTGGTCATTGCTCCACAGCGTTTAAGAATGTACGCCGCGACATCCACCACAGTTGCCATGTCAATCCTCCCCTCATATATATGAAATCTGAAATCAGTCTAGTATAGTGGATGGCCATGGACGCGCCCCTTACTACCATCAGCCTCGGCACTATCAGTCGGAACAGAGCGAACAATGCTGGGAAAATATTACGTGCAGGAGCACAATCAGTTTCGCCGGAAGAATACCAGCTCGCTATCGATACAGCACAAGCTTGGCGTGATCAGCATATCGAAGCCACTCAAGAGTGTTTTTCAGAGGTCTTAAAGTGCTCAAATTATTTTGCCGAATCCGTCTGCACTTATCGTCTCAAACGAATTGCTTCCATCATTCGTAAACTGCAACGCGCCCAAACCCACCTGAAATTAGGCGAATTGGATGATATCGGAGGATGCCGTCTGATTTTAGAGACCAATAATCAGGTCCGTCAAGCGGCTGAAATTCTGAAATCTCAAATCCCTCTCAAGAAAGGCAGCGGAGAGAAGGACTATATCCTCAATCCGCAAAAGTCCGGATACCGATCCCGCCACCTTCTGTTCAAACCTGAGACTCAAACAGGCTCTTATCAAGTGGAGGTACAGATTCGAACACAGCTTCAACATTACTGGGCAACAGCTGTTGAGGCCGCTGGAGAAATCTATGGCACCGAATACAAAAGCCCCGAAGTTCGTAGACAGGCCGTAGGGCCTGAAGACCAGGAAAGGATTCAATTCTTTCAAATTGTTTCCAGCCTATTCGCTCTCGAAGAGGGAGCCCCGCAGGTTCCCGGCTTTGAACGCAGCCAAAAGGAATTGGTAAAAGAGCTTCAGACGCTTGAATGCTCATCATGCTTATTGGATGATTTGGCAGCGTCCACAGACAGCATCTTCCCTTTGAATCCTCCAACGGATAAAGCGGCAACGCTGTTTCTCCTCAAACTTTCTCGCGAAGATCAACTCCTTGATATCGAGTCTTTCCGCCAAGATCAGCTTTCTGAAGCATTGCAAAAATACGGCGATCTTGAAGACCGAATTGAGGCAGCGACCAATAAGGGAACCGAATTCGAATACAACAATGTTGTGTTGGTTTACGCCCAAAATCATGAACAGTTAAGCATTGCCTATCCAAACTATTCAGCTAATGTCAGCCACTTTGTGGACAAGGTTGGAGAATATCTGCAATAGTGTACGTTCAGTCAAGCCGACGTTTCGCGATGAGAACGGTGTCTATTCTGAACGCCAATAATGTTCAGCATAACTGGCGACGGCATGCAGATTTATTCGACAAAAAGCATCAAGTAGAGCAGCGTGATGATGCTCAATGATGATGTTTCATGAGGGGCGCCGATAATACCGGCAATCACGATTCCGCCAAGAGAAATCCGCACGGCCGATATAAGGTTAGACGCACGGATTCCTTAATCATGCAGACTGTAGGATACTGAAAGGCAGATGCCGCGAGAACCTGCCAAGAGATAAGAAACCACGGAAGGAACCGACGAATTTTGTTGCACGATTCCGATTTTCGTGGCAAATTTCGAATCGTGCAACATTTAGGGACACAGAACGTGTCGAAGCGGCCGGAAGCATGCGTCCATAGCAAGAAAACGCACCCAAGGCCTAGCAACGTATGCTTTGTCATAAAGCAGAACATACGTAACATCCGGATACCATGAGATATAGGGGGATTAACAATCTTCGCTATAAGGTTTCACGAAAGGCATAGTAATGGCCAGAGATTCTCGGAACTACGAAGCTCCCGGAAAGTTCTCCAATGTTTACAGCTTTCGGCTTGTCTGTATCCAAGTCTGCAATACATCTACATTTTGCAAGCCCATCTCGCAGCATACATAACCAATATAATCAGGGATATCCTTTTCTAGATTTACGAGTAAAGATTCAAGCTGCTGTAGGAATTCCAGATACCGTTTCTTGTCCGTGACCAGCCTCAAATCCTTAACAAGCTGGAATACAGTGATGTTCCTATCATGAGGATGTGCACAATACAATCGCTCATCATGAGCACATATATTTCGAAAATCCTTTATTCTCCGGTATATCTTGTCAAGCTGTATAGAAGTAATCTCTTCCCCATGACGGTGAGAATCCTTATATAAAGCAGTAAAGCTACGCGCAATATTTCCACGGACAACGCTACCCTGCGCTTGGAAAAACCAATAGATCTGACCAATAGTGAGATCATTGCACAATACCCAAAGCGGCACTTCCCCCTCATATTCCTCGAGACAATGCCGAAGATATTCTTTCCTATCAGGGAATCTAGGATTTCTGTTTAAAGAGATGATTTTCTCTAACTTTGGAATAAGTAATACAGCTTTGTCGTGTGCTTTGCCTGTTTCCGCATAATTTGCGATATTCAGATAAGGATTTTTCTCTTCTGCATTCTCTTTGGTGAATTCGTATGAGCATATTGTCTTCAGAATAGCTTCTGACAACGTAGTCATACGGAACAACAAGAATCGCAAGTTCCTATCAAAAACGAAAAGAGCATACAAGTCATTGAACGACGTGCCAGTAAGATATCGGTCTTCATGTGTTCTTTTTCCGGCTTCTTTATCGAGAAAAGGATCCTTGTACCCGTTAACAATCGAATAATAGCCTTCACGTTCCAAAATCCACGGAGTGCGCATGTCAGTCTGCAGACCACGTCTGTTAAGCTGTTGCACTTGGCTTTCTATGCCATAAATGGTCTATACATAACGCCTCCCTAATGCACGAAAACCGTTCCCTATCTAGGGAACGGTTTTCGCGAACTAGACAACGCCTAGCTTTATCGCATCTGATAAATTTACTCATGAATATCAGCAATGTCAATTCAGCGTGTCTCAACAGGATTTCCGTTCTAGAGAAAGCGCAGCACATCTCACACTAACGGATTTCTGGTATGCGAACTGTTGCAGAGACATTGAAAGATGGAAAGCCGGAACACCCGGAACCAGACCTTTGTCAGTTCTTCTGGTTGGGGACGAGCATGATCTCATCGTCGACGATGCCCTTCAAATGCCGGTAGGGGCCCTTGCCATAACGCTCAGCGGACTCCATGAGCTGGCCGCGCGTGATCCAACCGTTCTCGAAAGAGATCTCCCCCACGATTGCGATGGGCAGGCCCTGAGCGCGCTGCACGGTACGCACGACCCCCTCCCCATTACTAGCACAAACTCTTGGAAAGCAAAGCACTGTCAGAGCCCCGCGCAAGCCGCACCACCCTCAGCTCTGACTTTGCCCGAGTTCCGCACCCTTGGCAGGATACCGCGCAACATTCTGAGCAATTAACTCATCGCCCATCACCTTGCCGAAATCAGCCCATGGCCACGCTGCAAAAGGCGAGACGTCCTCAGACCCATGATCCTGAGAAATAATCTCCCTGACTATGCTCCGGGGATCATAGCCCTTCTCAAGCCGATCCTGATCAGCGGCATCAGTGAAATAAAGCTCATAACAACGTCTTCCCTCATGAATCCCCCTGCGCCACCTTGCAGGCGTGATCTCATAGCCCGTATGGACGATTGAATCATCAACCAAATCTTGCGGATCCGAATAGTTCAGCCCAAGGACATGCGGATAGACCCTATCCAGCCCACATTCCTTAAACGCATGTTCGAACACATTGTCAAACGTCGGATAAAGCTGCGGAATCTCCATGAATCGAATTCCCGAAGCAAGCAGACTGAGAGCAGATTGCCCCACAATCTCATGTTTCATTTGCGTCTTGGTAAGCATACTCGATCTTCCTTTCCTAAAAACCGTCGTTGCAAAACACCAGATGTTATGCTCAAAGAAAACGTCTCAGCCAATCAGGAAGATTGAAGCTATCAATAGACCAAGAATCCTCTTCATCTTCCTCCCAAACATTCTCTTTACCATCAAAGAATTTCTGGAGTATGAAAATCTTTCCATTCAACTTCCAAAAAAATATCCACAACCTCTCATCCATAGGCAAAGTATCATATTCGTACCTCATAGAATAAGTTCATGCTCAACATTTAGATTCAGTATCAATATCACACTTCTCATTTTCAATAAACACATTCTTGCGGCTAATCCAAGAGTGCAAACGAGCCTTATCGTCTATTTTTTCGCTTATCGATACACATAAATCAACAAGCGACAACTGCACATTTTTACTATCACACAGAGTGCATTCTCCATCCTGAATTTCCCAGATTAAAGCTTCACATATATCATCATTATTCCTAAACTCCAACCAATATTTCTCCGCAGTTCGAAGAGCAGAATCATAATCATGTTGCAGAATAAGACAACAACAAAGATTGTAGTAACCGAGACATCGATTTGTAAGGCCACGTTTCAATGCATCCTGAATGATATCTCCAGCTTCACTAGGGGAATCGGGAATGAGACAGAACCCTCGTGAATTTTGAGCACACGTATCGCCAGGGTATTGCTTTAAAAAGAATTGAAACAATGTGGCAGCAGCACCGTACTCCTGACGAGCCAAATGCCGTTTAGCAGACTCGTACACTTGCATGTAAAGACGAGAGTTACTCCTATCCGATCGCAGAACGGCACGCTTCGCAATTTCTGAATTGAGTTTCACCTCATCTAGACCCAATTTTTCAACGGCACGTTCAGGAAAGGCATCTGTATAACCGCAATGGATAAACTTGTACTCTTTACGTAAAGATGAATCTTCCCACGCTTTCATATTGTCGCCAAACAAATATCTGTCTCTTAACCAAACATAGGATTCCACGACAGATAAATCCTCCATGGGAGCAAGATTAAGATTATCCCACTCATCCTTTGAAGGAGGGATAAAACCTATTAAATCATTCATAGAAGCAGTAGAAGCCCAGATCTTAAATCTATGGATATCATTTAAGAACCAGGAACAATCTTTCCCATCCTCCTCTATTCCGAGGATGTTGCGCCAACGAGACACCATGGAATCAGGAAGACCAAATTTTATTCAAAATTACCCCTGAAATAAGAAAAAACGGCAATGTCATCGGCAAATCCATATCTAAGAACGCTCTCTGTAAGGCCGTGCTTTTCTAATGCGGTAATCATTTTTTTGATAAGGGAAATACGTTCATGCGCTTTTTCGTCAGTGTCCGGAATGGGCCGCATGACTGCGGAATAAAGCACATAGAAGACCTTCCGCAGACCTTCCGGAATCCGAACTTCACAAACAGCGTCCATACACGTATTCTCTTTCCTTCTTCATCAACAGCGATATTTTTATATAATATCATGTATACTTTTTTATGTATAAAGGTTTCAAAAACGCAGGAGTATGATGATGGGGACTTTTCAAGTTTCCGATTTAGCAAGAAAAAGAACAGCAGTGATAGAAGCGGCTCGAACCGACTGCGCCGTCATTCGAGATAAAGACCAGGATTTGGTCATGCTGAAAAAAAGCAGACTGTCGAATCTTGAAAAATATCAGCAATGGTCTATGCGTCTAGAAAGACTACGCAGCATTATCAATTCAGAGAATCGTCCCAACACAGTAGAATGGGGCGATTTAGCATGGTTGCGCGTCCTCGACAACGATGATCTGAGCACTTTCTGCGAAGATTTAGCCAATGAACTCATTATCGATGCCTCTGAAGATGACTTCACCGGTCTCGACTGTTTAATACGAGAGTGGCGCGCAACAGCCGGACAGCTTGAAGACCCGTTACGGAAACGCATCCTGCTATCTTCAGAGCTCGAAAAAGCGGACTTCACCGAAGCCCAGGCACCAGCATCAGGAGCGGACAATGGGAGCATATGATCCCGAAGTGCCAGCAAAGAGGCCAGGAGGGAAACCTATCAATGCACCTAAATACCGCATATTGGTTCATAGAAAGTACGAAGCAGCTTGGAATCAGATTGTCGAACGGGTTGGCTTGCAGCAAGCCCAACAATTCTGGGATCATGTCGCATATTCGCCAGGCGGCAAAGACCCTATAGCTAATAGCTGCTTCCTGAGAGGCAAGGCTGGAACCCCAAAAGGGAAAGGCTTCTCTAAAACCATCCATTATGAACTTTCAAGCATGGCTCGGATCAACTACCAGTATTGCGACGAATATCAAACATCGCCACAGGGAGACAAGCACCATGTCGTTTTCATCCTCAGCATTGACTATTCGTCTCACTGATCAAGACAACGATTCCAAAACTAACACATAGAAATACACGACAACCAGTAGAGAGGCATAGCCACATGCCAGGGACCATGACTTACGACATGTAAATTATCTCTCAGGAGTCATTAAAATGTGACAACATTTGTTGACTCGCTATTAATCGCGCCCGAACTGCTGGACACCGCATCTGGCAGTTCGGCGCCCCTCTCGACAACGCCTCGCACAGCAAAGCCTTTTTGGGAGTCAACGCCATAAAAGAGCAGTTCAATCAAGCTGCATCTTCCAATTTCCAATCGCTCTTTTGTCTTAGCAAATGAAAATCGTTCCGGGAAAAATAGCTACGCTCTCTTCCGGAAACCCAAACCACAATATACGTAAGAATCCGAACGCCCTTTAAATATAAAAAAGCATTTAGAAATCGAATCGTATGTACATTACCGAATCTGTGAATATCCCCGACGAATTGGAAAGACAACTCAAGAGGGACCGTTTGGTCCTTTTTTGTAGGCGCTGGAGTATCTGTTCCTTCCGGACTTCCAGGTTTTTTTCGGACTCGCTGCCGAACTAGCTGGGCAGAGCGGCCACTTGTCCCCTGCCAAAAAGGACGCTGACCGACTGGACTATTTCATAGGCCGGCTTTCCGACGATCATTTCAACACCCATGAAATAACAAAAAAGATTTTTCAAGAGAAACAGCCCGCCGCCAACAGCGAACATGCGGCTGTCATGGCGTTAGCCACAGCCTGCAAAACACCACGAATCATCACTACGAACTACGACAATCTTCTTGCAGAAGCGGCGGATGAACAAGGCCTTGATTATGGCGAACAATACTTCGCACCGGCTCTCCCTCTCGGACGTGATTTCAAAGGATTAGTTCATCTTCATGGTTCCATACTTAGACCCAGCAAAAATATGGTGCTTGATGATAAAGACTTTGGAAAAGCCTACTTCACTGACGGTTGGGCAACGCGTTTCCTCACTGAAGTGTTCGCCAACTACACCGTTTTATTCATTGGCTACAGTGTCAACGATCCTGTCATCAGATATCTGTCTCTCGGTCTGCATTCCAATGGACCTAAACATTTCATTTTCCTCGGTCATGACAACGAAGAGCCGAAAGACCATTATGAAACCACCTTGGCCAATTTCGAACATCTACAGTTCCAGACCATTGAGTATCCCGTTCAGAACGGGAGTCACCAAGCACTAATCGATGCTCTTAACGCTTGGGCCGAACACGAAAACGCAGTCAGTTCCGGATTACATTCGAAAAACAAAAGAACTTGTTGAAGCGGGTATTCCGCAAACACAGCATGACACAGATAGTCTCCTTAGCGAACTCTCCACACCGTCGGGCTTAGACACTTTTATTCAAACCGCAAAAGAACCAATATGGATTAATTGGCTCTACGAGCAAAAACGATATTCAACGCTGTTCGATGGCACAGAGCCTCAAACACCCCAACAGCGGCAACTCCTCAACTGGATTACACGAATCTGCAACATAAACTTCAATAGCGAGAGTATAACCCTGCAGTACATCAAGCTATGCCAGCAGAGACTGTCCGATTATGCTTTCCAGTCATTTTCAACATCCGCAATTCAACCTAGCAACGATGGAACGCCGAAGAAAGCGCTGCAAGCATTCCTCTCAACATCCATAAAAGATAAAACAATGCCGTATATGCCGCATGATTCTTTATTGTGCGGCTTCGAAGACCAATTCCGCGCTTCCAATATTGTTTGGGAAGCCGCATTGCGCCCATTTTTGGAGTTTGATCGAAGCTCAAAATTCTATGAGCCAGATCCGGTTCCTTTTTCTTCCGGCGAGAAGCCCGATGTCAACGTTAGTTGGAACATTCCGTCAAGCTTTGGACAAGGAATCATCGATGACCTCGCCTCAAGATGCGAGCACTCGCCGTCCTTCGAAAGGATCATCGAAAATTCAATAAATCAGGCAATGAATTTGCTTTCAGAATATTATTCGGATTCGAATCACGAACATTGGAACGCGTTCATTCGCATTTGGATACCTGAAATTGAAGCTTGTGGAAATACACGAGGCGATCTACATCTCATTATCGATACACTTCGCGTATTTGGAGAGCAGCACAATGAGAAAAACGAACTCGCCAATCGCTGGATCCACAGTGATCAAATCGTTTTGCGGCGTCTTGCCATCCATGAACAGGAAATCAGCGAAGCAGCTCCTGATGAAAAGCTTGAGTGGTTGCTGAAGCAGAATCTTCTTTTTGGCAGATTTTGCGAACATGAGGTTCGGCAGCTCTTCAAGGCTGTTATAGAACATGTTTCAGCAGCACAGAAAGCGTCACTTCTAGAAAAACTGCAGCCTCCGTATAGCCCTGAAGATATTCCGAATAGAGCCAAAACCACAGACAAAGACGAAAGACAACGGCTCATACGCTTGTATGAGTTATTTAATCGGGTCTGCTGGCTGTCTGCAGCCGACCCGAATTGGCATGAAATACAGCAGCTGCAATCACTCTATGAAAAAGATTTTGGCTTTGTTCCAGACCCGGACTCAGACGTTCCGCTCAAAATTTATCATTCAGTAAAAGGACGAATCTCTCTAGAGGAATTCGCCTCATTAGTCAAACAATCTCCCAGTAAAGCGATTTCCAAAAATTTTGTCTTTGCCTAAGGACGCCGATGCCTTTGACTCATTCTCTTTTGAAGCTGGATGCAGACTCATCGGCGAATATTGTTCAGAGCATCCGCAGGATACCCGCGGCCTTTGGGACGCCATCCTAGCCGCTCCAAACACCACTGAATATGAAAGAGCGCAGATTGTTCTGTTTATTACCAACGAGATTCGAAGCGCAGACTTCAAGAAGGATGTTTGCAACATCACACAACGCGTATGCGCTTTCGATTGGAACGAGGCTAATCTTTATTCACCGATTTTCTTTGTCACAGAGCAAATCAGTCGAATTGAATCAGAAAACGCAGAATCATTTTTCCAGACAGCCCAGCATCTTATAGATTCTTTGATTCCAAAATATGGCCAGGCTTTTCATACAGAGAAGCCAAACATTAACCAATTTGACTATGTAGCCTGTAACCTATGGCCAGCTCTCATCATCACGTATCAGATTAAAACAGTGTTATACCGATACACAAATACCTCGCCAACCGATTGGAATGGAATTCCCAGCAACGAAAAAAGATAGAATACAGAATCTCTTAAACCAGCCCAATAACCTCATCTGGCCAATACAGATAGCGTGCGCCCAAAAACTAGCCACGTTCTTTATCCTTGATAAAAAATTTGCCAGAGAGTGCATAATGCCTCTATTCCATGATGAAAGCACCCAACATCAAACATGGGCGGCTTTCCTCGCTTTTCCGCGTATTACCAGTAGTTTTTCCGAAAAAGATGTGTCCGGTCTTCTCGAAGATCAAATCGCAGAGGCTAGAAATCTTTGCGAATACAAGGATCAAGGACTCCGAAATAACTACTGGGATGTTCTCTTCAATTTCATGAACATGCCACCCAATACAAGCAACGCATATGATGCAGTACTGAAAAAAGTACTTTATAACAGTGGATTCTCTACACTGTCTGAGATTGCAAAGTTTCTCCCCTATTGGTGCCGTCAGCAGAATGATGAACAAATAGATATCGCATGGAAAAATTGGCTTAAGACGTACATCACCAATCGTTTCCAAGGAATTCCTCGCGATCTTGATTCTGAAGAACAAAAAGCTCTCATCTGCCTTATTCCAAGCCTAAGAGGGCATATCTCCGAAGCTCTAGAAATACTCTCCACGACAGATAACACCGACATCGACTTTTCCCAAGACCATTACCCAGTCCCCGAAGGATATGACGAAAAGGAACAGCAGCAATTATTACTGTTTTATCAGTGGCAGGTTAAGCACCAAACCGGCGAATGCGATTCAACGTTGCTTAGGTGGTGGTTACATCGGATTCTCAGAAACCTGACAAATGAATACCCTGATTTGGATCTGACTGCGCTCCGCGAAACAATGCAAGACCAGTTCGGATTCACAGGAATAGCCGGAATCGATTGACTCACCTGACCGTTTCACAGCGAACGTTGCTGGGACGAACCTACCAATCAGCTCAGGCAATTGCGAGCAGCGGGACCACGGAAGGAACCGACGAATTTTGTCGCACGATTCCGATTTTCGGGGCAAATTTCGAATCGTGCAACATTTTTCCTGCCGAAATGCGGTTTTCCCACCTATTTCATACCCCCGAACCGGCTTTCCCGACACTTTCGCGCGACTACGGGGGTGTGCGATGTAGCACGATTCCAAAAAACGGCCGGAAAATGGAATCGTGCGACATTTACGGGACATAGAACATACCGAAACGGTCGGGACCATGCGATTATGGCAAAAAACACATCCAAGGCGCCGCTTTTCATACATTTTGAGTCCAAGGCCTCCCCTATCGGAAACAGAAACCGAGAGTCCCGGAAACGTCACCATCTCGTTTATGCCAGCAAAGAACAACTGAATTTCTGCATATGTTGCTTTCGACTGCCCAAACACGAGACTAGACTGCTTTTGACTCCATACGCTGAAATTATTTGATATATCTGCATGTAGTCAATGTGCATATTCCCGAACAAGGAGAATGATTCAAAATGACGGAAACCATAGCATCACTTATTGGAGCCATTGTCGGAGCAATCATCACTACATCATTCTGGTTTGTTCAGCACCGCATTGAGCAAAAAGACGTTCTCAATAACGAACGAAGGCAAGACAAAAGAGAACTCGTTAAAAATATCATGCGCAACAGGATGGATCAACGAGCGCTCTGCGTTGAACTTAACCAAATTCCGCTCACTTTTTACGATGATCCACAAGCCAAAGAACTTTATAGAAAACTTCTGGAGACGCACGACGTTGCTACAAGGGATACGATTTTGGCGGATCTGGTGAATCATCTGGCTGAAACAATGAATTTCGATGGTGAAATTCATCCTTCGGATTTCAGCAGAGGACTATACGTCAAATGACATATAACGAAAATAATTCCTGAGCATTATGTGCAAGACTCGAATAATGCTCGTGTCTCACCGCACGTTCCCGATACACTGGTTAGTAGAGCAATATATCACGTTCCTTGGGACCGAACATACGAAAAAACTTTCGCTTAGTTCCCACGGAAAAAATTCGCAGTCCTTTATCGAGGCTAAAGTTCTTTAATTAAATCCCGATAAGCTGATGCTGTAATTGATATTACATACCAAACCCAACCAGCTAAATGAGCAATGGGAAATATCACTAAAGCTGAAAACCACACGGGGAAGATACCCTTTTTTATCACACAACCTAAGTGATGAGGCTAGTCCAATTACTAATGTTATGATCAAAGACAAGGCGGATGCATAGACAACTGAATAAAACATCTGGTCAATCATCTCTATAACTGCCGTTTTCTCCATTAGAGGACTAGATGCTTCTGACGCTCGTCTATGTTTTGCATCAGAATATGCCATTCGCAATTGGAAAACAAATATTGCATGAGCAAAAAGCAACCCACCAAGAACTCCAACTCCTGACACAATAATGTCAGCATTGCCCACTTGCATCTTACGTACGAAAGAAAGCACCGAACAACCTATTGGAATCAATAAGACAATAACAATTGCCAGCAAATCAGGGTGACGTTGTTTCCTTCCTTTTGGGACAAGCATATTCAAACATTGTCTAAAAACTCCCATTTCCCCTCACAATATTTGCGAAGTATTCCATCTAAATTTTAAGAGAATCTTCTGACCATTCACTTTGTTCATATGCAGTAGACCATTCCAAGCCAAGACACTTATAACGACTCGCTACCAATTCTGCTGCTCTCTGCTGAAAGGCATCATCTCCGAGAGGTAAATCGCCTTTCTCAGTAAGAACTTCTCGGAAAACTGGCGCACCAACTTTGCCGAGTTCTATAGTCTTCGTTCTCCCTTCATGTTCAAGCGTAATAGTGCATTTCTTATCCAACGAATCAGACTCTTTATCTTCAGACTCTTTATCTTCAGACGTTTTGTCTGGCGAATCAGACACTTCAAAAAGCTCAACGACATCGATAACGTCCGAATTCCTGCGCACTTTCGGTTTTGTTCTTCGTTGAGATGTTGAAGCGGGCATGGCCCGCGTCCTGTGTACGATTTTCAGTCGCCAAACAAAGAATCGCAATTGGAAAGCAGGACGCGCAGCCATGCCCGACAGCAACATCATACAGATCGACCAGAACCTGTTCGAGACCAAACTCGACCGGCTGGTCACCGAGAAGATGACCCAGATCCTCAACGCCATGCTCGACGCCGAGGCCGACGAGATCACCGGGGCCGCCAGATACGAACGCAAGGAGGGGCGCAAGGCGTACAGGGCCGGCCACTACGAACGCACGCTCACGGCAAAGGCGGGCAGGCTCGAGCTCAGGGTGCCGAAACTCAAGGGCGCGGTCTTCGAATCCGCGGTCATCGAACGCTACCGCAGGCGGGAGTCCAGCGTCGAGGAGGCGTTGATGGAGATGTACCTGGCGGGAGTGAGCACCCGTCAGGTCGACGACATCAGCAAACTGCTGTGGGGTGACAGGATGCCATCCCAGACCCTTTCCGACAAGCTCAAGCGCGTGTATGACGACATCGACCGATGGCGCACCCGGCCATTGGAATCCGAATACCCGTACGTGTTCATGGACGGCGTGTGGCACAAGCGCTCCTGGGGCGGAAGCGTGGAGAACGTCAGCGTCCTCGTCGCCATCGGCGTCAACGCGGAGGGCCACCGCGAGGTCATCGGCGTGACGGAGGGCATGAGGGAGGACGCTGCCAGCTGGGAGCAGTTCATACGAAGCATGATCGAACGCGGTTTGAAGGGCGTGCGCCTCGTGGTCGGCGACCGGTGCGCGGGACTCGTCTCCACGGTGACTCGATGCTTCCCCGGGCGAAGTACCAGCGGTGCATGGTGCACTTCATGCGCACGTCTCGTCAGAGCGCCGACCACCGACTGGTGCGTCCGCGGCCCTGAAGGCGTATTCGCCATGGAGTCCCGCGATCCGCCCTCGCCAAGGCCGGGACGGTCGCCGCGGAGATGGAGTCCAGGAAGCTCAAGGCGGCGGCCGGCTGCCTGCGCGAGGGCATCGGGGAGACGACCGCCACCTTTTGCCGGAATTCCCGACGGAGCACCGCAGGAGGATCCGCACGAACAACATGATCGAACGGCTGAACCGGGAGATCCGGCGTCGCACGCGCGTCGTCGGCAGTTTCCCGGACGGCAACAGCGCGTTGATGCTCATCTGCGCCAGAACCAGGTACGTCACCGCGAACGAATGGAGCACGCGCCGCTACCTCGACATGTCCCGGCTCGATGACAACCTGCAGGAAGCGAACTGATCATCGTCCCATGGACGGGCACGACCCTAAGTGCGCAAACCTTCGGGCACTACCCCGTTTGAGGGGCTGTTCCAATAGTTTGGAACAGCCCCTCAATATTTAAGATTTGTGCGGCAGGCGCGTCGTCGCCCACCACACGCCTGCCGTGACGAGGACGTGCGCGAATTCCGTGCGGCACGACACGAAGGCGCACAACGGTACGTCGAGTGTCGAGCCGTGCGGCAGGCGCGCCGTCCTCGTTACGGCAGGTCCATGAAGGAGGTGTCTTTCAGGTAATTCTTCCCCGTGGTGATGTCGTATTGGATGAGCCGGTAATCGGCCAGCAGCTGCTTGGTCTCGGCGTCGAAATCGTCTTCGGCCATGGGCTCGCCCTTGGAGTTCAGATAGATGTTCTGTCCTTCGGGGATGCGGTCCCAGCCTTGGATGTTGTTCACGACCGGCGGTTCCATGGCGGAGATCTTGGAATGCATTTCGGTGAGGAACGCCAGGTATGGGGAGACTTTGGCATCCATGTGCTCGGCCGCCTGGGCCACGAAGAAGTTCGGCGACGAGTATTCGGCGTTGTCGATCTTGTTGCCTTGCGTGCCGGAGGCTTTGTTGGACCAGATGAAGTAGTCCGTCTGATGCAGGGCCAGCGAGTTGTCGTCGTCCGCGGATGCCGAGGAGTAGATACCAGGCAGATGGTCGCCGTAGAAGACCACGGTGACCGGCTTGTCGAGCTTGTCGAGTTCGCTGAGGAATCCGGCGGTCGCCCCATCCGTCAGGGACGCGCCCTTTTGGTAGGTTTCGATGGATTCCTTCTCGTCGTCCTTCAACGGCTTTCCCGTAGTGGAGGAGGCTTTGAAGTCGTTGTGCTTGTACCAGTCATGGTAGGGCATGTGGTTCTGCATGGTGATGACCTGCAGGAACTGGTTCGACTTGGTTTTCCTGACTTCCTCCAGCGTGCTTTGGTAGGTGGCCTCGTCGGAGACGTACGGCGAATCGTCGATCTTGTCTTGATGCGAGATGACGTCCGGCCCGGTCAGCGTGTAGAAATGCGAGAAGCCGAACTTCTTGTAATTGGTGGCGCGCGAATACATGGACGACTCGTACGGGTGCAGTCCGATGGAGTTCTTGGACGCGCCCCACATCTGGTTGATGGTCGGCGTCCAATGCTCGCTCGGTACCAGCTGCTGGTATGGGCTGGTCAGTGAGGAATCGAAATTCGCCATGCTCAGACCGGACAGTCCCATGTATTCCAGATTGGCGGTGCCGCCGCCGTATCCGGAGGACAGCATCAGGCCGGACGTGGTATTCTGCTTAATCTTGCGGATGTTCGGTATGGAATCCTTGTTGACTTTGAGTCCCGGCACGCGTGACGGGTCGGAGAAGGATTCGGACAGCACATAGATGACGGTGCTGTCGGTCATGTTCGCGGAACGTTTCGCGTTGATCTTCTTCGCGGCCTTCTCATAGCGTGCCGCGACCTGCTTCATGGTCTCTTCGGAATAGTCGTCCGGCTTGACCATGACTTTCGGGTTGAGCTGACGGGTGAACGCCACCAGCGGCCCGTTGCGCTGGGCGTCGTATACGGAGTCCCACATGGAGGGCTTGTCCCCCCATGACGGTGGCGAAGCCTTTGGCCCACGAGCCGACGGTGCTCACCTGCATCGAATACAGCGTGAAGAACAGGCCTGGAAGCAGGATCAGCAGCAGTCTTGCGATCGCGTTCACGGAACGGGATTGCTTGTCGGAGCGCGAACAGAATCTGCCGTGACGCGCGTCGAGGCGGTTCAGGAAGACGAACAGCGCCACGAACGCGGCAAACGCCGCCACCGCGATCAGAATGGTCCATTGCGCGCCGGACGGCATGAAACTCATCAGATTGCCCGCATCGGCTTTGAGGAAGTTCAGATCGCTTGGCAGAATCGCCTCGTATCGAATCGACACTTTGAAATGCTCGATCACCGCGACGATGAACGTCACCGCCAGAAATATCGGCGTGGCCACCCAGAAACGATTGGTGAGCATCAGCAGAATGACATACAGGACGCCCCATAGGATGAGGTTCAGCACCGCCACGAAATTGGCGCTGGTGAACATCTTGCCGACGAATCCCCAACCGGTGAGCCACATGTTGTTCGACAGCTGCACACGCGTCGCGGATTCGCTAACGCCGATCTGCAACGCAGCGATGCCCACCGCATCGAACAGGACGAACAGCACACCGTAAAGCCATCCCGGGAATTCCTTGCCCGTCTTCCTGGCCGTCGGATCCACGGTGGCGATGCTGAGCTCCTCAATCGGCTCGTTTTTCGATGTTGCTTTGGTCACGCATAACCCCACTTAGTTCGTTTGCAATGCCCTATTGTCATATATGCGTCTGAAAAAGACAACGTCCAACGTTTTTTCTTTACGATTTTTACGATTGGATTGCGCCGATGGCGATACGATTCCAACGGAAATACGGCAGACAGCCGCTACTTGTCCGCCTTCCGGCAGTCCTCGCACAGGCCGAACACCTCCAGCGTGTGCCGTTCGATGGTGAAGCCGTACTTGTCGGAGATGCCTTTCAGCCAGCTTTCGGAAGGCGATTCAATTTCCACGGTTTTGCCGCAGTTCGTACAGACGAGGTGATGATGGTGCCCGTCATCGCCGCACAGGCGGAACAGCTGCTGCCCGTCGAGACGGACCGTGTCGGCGCGGCCGGCTTCAGCCAGGGCGTTGAGCTGCCGGTAGACCGTGGCGAGTCCGATATGTTCGCCACGGTCTTCCAGCTTGCGGTGCAGCTCCTGCGCGGAGATGAATTCGTCGCAGCCGTTCAGCGCGTCGCGGATGGCGTCTTTCTGGCGGGTCTGCCGCACGATATGTTCACTCATTACTTATGATGTCAGGCTTTCTTCAAGTCGTCCCAGCAGCCGGTGGCCTCAAGGTCGGCCACGGTTTTGGCGGTGTCGTCGGTCAGCACGGTGATGTGCCCCATCTTACGGTCGTGGCGCACTTCCGCCTTGCAGTAGTCGTGCACGTTCCATTCGGGATGGTCGGCGATGAGCGCACGGGTCGGCGCCACATGCTGGCCGAGCACGTTGACCATGACGGCGGGCTTGAGCAGCTGCGGCTGTTCGAGCGGCCAGCCGGCAATGCCGCGAATGTGCGCGTCGAACTGATCGAACGAGCAGGCCTCGATGGTGTAGTGGCCGGAATTGTGCGGACGTGGGGCCAGTTCGTTGACGATGACCTTGTTGTCTTTGGTGATGAACAGTTCGATGGCCAGAATGCCGGCG
>ENA-OQHL01000850-OQHL01000850.1-human-gut-metagenome-genome-assembly--contig:-NODE-850-length-18395-cov-7.456591_pt1 | contig 18395 bp, 17 predicted proteins | sample MGYA00242565_ERZ504723 | MGnify/ENA primary metagenome ERZ504723 (study PRJEB26092, sample SAMD00036211) | human gut metagenome | host: Homo sapiens | study: EMG produced TPA metagenomics assembly of... | reverse complement strand
GCTGCCGTAGGCAGCATTGTTGCGGCAGCGGGGCTCATGTTACTTGTTGCGTTCATTTTGTTCAGATTGCGCATGAGGCGCCGCATACGGGACGTCAATTCGGCCGGCAAATCCCATACAGATGATTGCACGATGAAGTGAAAAAGTAAGCATGAGCGACGAACGATTCTCTCCGGAACAAGCACAATATCTGGCTTCGCTGCCTGCGGTCATAAGTATTACTGGTTCACGTATCCGATATGCAGAGTGGTTCAAGCCTGAATGCGTTTCGAGTGCTGAAAATGGTGAATCTCCCACTGTGCTGTTCCGCGAAGCGGGGCTCGGTCCTGAGTTGATAGGCGAAAAGCGTATTGAACGGTGCATGCATCGTTGGAGGAAGACAATACGAATAGAAGATCCAGGCACGGTAGACAGAGTGAATCTCCCCGATGCTGAGGTTACTTCCAGTCGCACGAATGAAGGTAACCCTGAAACCGGTGGAAATGATATGCGTGATTTGATTATCCGTCGACAGGCGCTTTATATCAGACGTTTGGAATTAAAAGTCGATGACCTAAAGATGCAGCTCTCGCAGCAATCCCTATCAAATGATGTGCAATGAGTTGTGCTGGATAAGCTGAGAGCGTCATCATTATTGTCTCTGATTCAGTATGAGATTTGTTTGAAACATTGGTGATTCGTGATTTGCGCGTGTATCTCGAATCGATGGGTGGCACGAATCGAATCGCATATTATCGGGATGAAAAAGGCCTTGAAGTTGATGTGATTCTTGAATTGGTGGATGGTCGCTGGGCTGCGGTGGAGATTAAGCTGAGCGACTTGAAAGTCATGGAGAAAAATGTGGACAAACTACATGCTTTCAAAGAAAAAGTGTGCGGAAATCCTCTATCTCAAGTTCGTGAGCCTGAATTCATGGCATTTATTGTCGGGCGTGGTGATATTGCATACCGGCGTGATGACGGCATTCTGGTGCTGCCGATCGCCACGCTCGGGGCGTAACAAATGAACGTTGCGGCAGGTGGGACAATTGGGGGAATGAATTGAACGAAGGAGACGGTGTGCAAGGAGTGCGGCAGATGCGGGAATCGCAGGAATCGCAAAAAACACGAGAATCGCAGGAGTCGCAGAATCCTCAAGGAACGCAGCCAAAGATCGGCAGAATTCCGGCACTGATTGCTGCTGTGGCGATTGTGGGAGTGGCCATTGGTGCGGCCGCCGGTCTGCTGACGTTGATGCTGTACGGCGTCGAGCATCTTACGCTCGGCTATGTTGAGAATTCGCAGGAATCCGGCCCGTTCAACGTTCCTGCGATTCGGTGCTTGATTTCCGTGACCGTTGGCGCGACCGTCGCCGCCGTGATTTGGTGGCTGTTGCGTACGCGCAGTACGAAGGTGCCGTCCGTCAAAAAGGCGGTGAATGGCGATATTATGCCGATTTGGCAGACCGTCGTGCATGTGTTGCTGCAGATTTTCATCGTCGGCACGGGCATGTCGATCGGTCGAGAGGTCGCTCCGCGCGAGTTGGGTGCGATGTTCGGTCAGCGGTTCGCACGTTGGGTGCGTCTCGATGCGAAAGACACCCGTATGTTGGTGGCCATTACGGCCGCCGCCGGCCTTGCGGGCGTGTATAACGCGCCGCTTGCAGGCACGTTTTTCGCGGTCGAGATTCTGCTCGCCGACATAACCCTCGAAACGGTGACGCTCGCATTCGCCTGTTCCGCGCTGGCTTCGTGGGTGGCGTCGCTGGTCAAGGGCACGCACGCGTTCTACCTGATCGGCAAAGCGGACGGCCTGTTCACACCCGATTACATGGCGTTCGCACTGGTTGCGGGGCTAGTTCTCGGCGCTGCCGGCGCACTGTTCCGTCGCGGCTCGCAGTGGGCTGAGAAGTCCAAACCGTCGGGCGCGGGCATTCTGTGGATGTTGCCGCTCGCCGGCCTGCTGACTGGCGTGGTGGCGATTTGGGTGCCGCAGGTTATGGGCAATGGCCGTGCCACCGCGCAGTTGAGTTTCTCGTCCAAGGCCGATTTGGCGGTGGTGCCGATTTTGCTGGTTTCGTTCCTGGCGAAGGCGATTGTCACATTGCTGACGATCCGTTCCGGCGCTTCCGGCGGTGTGCTGCAGCCGGGTATTGCGCTCGGCGCTTCGGGGGGTGCTGTGCTGGGTGTTCTGTGGATGCAGGTGTTTCACACGAATTCGATTGGCATGTACGCTCTGCTGGGTGCGTGCGCATTGCTCGCAGCTTCCCAACAGGCTCCGCTTATGGCGATTTGCTTGGTGATGGAACTTGCGGATGCTCCGATCAATCTGTTTGTGCCCATTGGATTCGCGGTTGCGGTGAGTGCGTTCACCGCATCGCGTTTAGGGGAGCCGCTTGCCGCTTTGCGCCTATCGAAAAGTGCGGAAAAGAAGGTAATTAAGGCGAATGCGCGTTGAAGGGTGTGTTAGGCGGTAAGCTAGGGGGTCGGCGTATAGATGGTCGATGCTGAGCGCCCGATGATGAAGAAGGACGTATGACGAAAGACAACAATTTCAGGCTGGAATTTCCGACGGATACCGAGGTGATGGGGGCCGACATGTCCGAACCGCCGAAGCCTCCGACGGTCGCTTCGCAAGAAAGCGATGTGAACGGTGTAAGCGATTTCAGTGTTTTCGAGGATTACGGCGATTACAGCAATGAAATTCCGGTACCACCGAAGAATACCGGCAAAATCGTCGCTATCGTGATTGCGGCTATCGTCGTGATTGCTTTGATTGGCGGTATTGCATGTTGGATGCTTTCGAATAATTCCAAGAAATCAGCCATTACCAGCGCAGCCGCGCAATGCCAGGATTCCACAAGCCAGCTGCAAAGTGCCAATAACACGCTTTCCGACGCTTTGGAAATCGGAAAAACCGGCGCGAAGGTCACTGCCGATCAAGTCGCCGACGCCAGCACCGTCACTAAGCTCAATGCGGCCATATCTAACGCGAAGGAAGCGAAAATCCTGTCGTGCGACACGTCGCAGGGCATCAGCAAGCTGAAGAAATCCGCGAAAGCCATGGCATCCGAGGCGCGGAGCATGAACGACAAGGCCGAAAAGATTACAAATGCGGCCGAAGCCGTCGACGCTTCCAAAGTGCTGGCCACGCAGAATCGTCTGAAGGGCCAGCTCAATGACGCGATCGAGCAGGCGCAGTCCGTGCTCGACAATTCCGACGGCATGGTGGCCGACGACAGCGTGCGCATGGCATTGCAGCAGGCGATTGACTCGGCCAGAAACCTTGCCAATGGCACCAATCTCAAGGAAAACGACGTGACGGCCGCCGTTGACGCGCTGAATGCCGCCAAAGACGCCGTTCAGCAGGCGATGGACCAATACCAGGAGGCGTCGTCGACTCCCAACACCGTGACGAACAACACCAATATCGGCACTAACGGGGGCTCTAACGGTGGTGCTGCGAATAGTCCGGACAATACGGCTGGAGGTGCTGCGGCGGGCGGTGCGGCTGGCGGGTCGGCTGGAGGTGCGGCGAATGCCGGCGATGCTGGTGGCGACGCATCGGCAGGCGGTGATGCCGGTGATGCGTCTGACGGCGATGCCGCTGCGCAGAATCTTGAAAACTAGCGGAGCCGCCTTAAGCCTTATGGCCAGTCCTACATGGCCATAAGGCCGGTTTTCCGCGGAATAAGCGCGGTCAGCACAAACCAGTGGTCTTCGGTGCGAATCGTCACTTCGCCGCCATACTGCTGCGCGATATGACGAATCGACTTCACGCCGAAACCATGCCGATGCTGATCGTCGCGCTTGGTGGTGCGCAGATTGCCTTCCGCATCCTTCTTCAATCGGGAATCGTAATAATTCTCAACCCGGATAACAATAAAGCGATTCTGCTCGTATAACGCAAGTTTGATCAGACGCTGCTCACGTTTCGGCAATTTCGACGTCGCTTCGATCGCATTGTCAAGTGCGTTGCCGAACAATGATGCGATATCCATCGACGACATGCCGCTTAGCAGCGAGCCGTCCGCGACCGCCGTGAACGTAATGCCTCGATCGGCGCACGTGCGCTCTTTCGTGGTCAAAATAACGTCAAGCACGGGATTGCCGGTATGCTGCTGCGTGCTATAGCGCTGCACCGATTGCTCCAGCTGCTCGAAGCCGGCCGCGGCATGCTTCGGATCGACTTCGGCACGCAACGCCGCAAGCTGATGCTTCAGATCGTGCGCAAGACGGCCTAGCGATTCGATATTTTCCTTCGATTGCAGGTATTCCTGATGCTGGCTTTCCAGCTGCGCGTTGATCGACGCGAGTTCCGTATTCGCCTCAATACGGCGCGCCTGCTCCTGCTGCGCATATAGGATCGCGAAACCGCAGAAATCGACCAGCGTGCGAATGTAGAAGATTTCCTGGCCGACCGAACCGGAAAACGGCGTATTCGTCGACACGAAACTCAAATTGCTCATGGCGAATGTGACGATCATAATGGCCATCGTCGCAATCGCGGCGGAAGCGGTCGGCAAGGTAGGTGTGGCCTGGCTGAAATTGCCGCGTTCAACCATCCAAGCTAGACCGAAGCACAGCGCATACGTAACGACAAGCAGCGCGATCGCGCGCCAATCGTAATCGGCGAATCCGTCGCGCACGCCAATGAACGTAACGATCTGCCAATGCAGCGACGCCACCAATTCGGCCAACACGAACGCGCGCGCCGTAATATACAGGCCCTCGCGTTTGCCGGTGCCCGCGCCGAGCAGAATCGTCGCATACATGCAGGCGAAGGCGAGCAGCATACCGATGATCCAGAACCAGATCGGCATACTGCCGTCGAAATACTGCACCGCGACCAGCGATGCCAATCCGGCCGCACTGACGATGATCGACCGTCGGAGCGGCACGCGACGATACGACACCGCGATATACACCATGCACGCGGCCCATTCGCAGATCGCCGTATAAGAACGGGGGATGTCGGGCAGAGCGTTGGTGATTGGCGTCATCGGCGGCACCGAAAGCACGGTCACCAAAACGGAAGGTATGGAAGGGGAGCCTCCTGCCAGTCCTCCTGCCAATCCGGCCAGCGCATTCGGCAATATCACGCTGGTCACCTGCCACCTCCTATATAGTCGGCCAACGCGGCGAGGAACGCCTTCTTGCGTGGTCGGCTTACGCGCAACTGTTCGCCGTTCGACATCACGCAATCCTGGTCGGCGACGCCCGTCACATGCTTGAGATTCACCAGATAGCAGGAATTCGAGCGGAAGAAATGGTGGTCGGCGAGTTTCGCTTCCATGTCTTTGAGCGTGCCATTGATCGACAGTTTGCCTTCTAACGTGTGGATGACGATGGTATGCCGGATCGATTCGAGATACAGAATATCGGCAAGATTCAGCCGCATCTGCCCGTTGCTGGTTTCGATAAGCATGGAATCGTCGCCATTGCGCCTCACCATGTCGATCGACTTCTTGAGTTCCTGTGAAAACGCGAACCACGGCAGGGGTTTGAGCAGATACGACAATGCGCGCACCTCGTACCCGCTGATCGCATACTGCGGTGCGGCGGTGATGAACACGATCACGACCTTGTCGTCGCGCTCGCGAATGCGTCTCGCGGCGGCCATGCCGTCCATTTCGCTCATTTCGATGTCGAGCAGTAAAATATCGTAAACAGGGGTATATTTCTCTACGATTCTCGCGCCGTCGTCGAATACGGAAACGGTGAATTGTTCGTCATTTTCCTGCTGATATCGGTTGAGATAGTCAAGTACCAGCTGGCAGCTTGCGGGATCATCCTCGACCACGCCGATTCTAATATTGCGCACTGCAACCTCCCTGTTCTGTCTTTCGCTCCGCACCATTGTCTTGCATGATGGCGATAAAGGCGTGTATTTACTACGCCGTTAACCCCCTTTTGCCAGCGTAGGTAAACAGCGCGACTCGCGACACGCATTGACAGTTTTAGCGTTGTATGTATCATGGAACGTGGCTCAACGAAGAGAACCTTCGCCAAACCAAAGAAATAAATTAACGCTTTGAATTGTGGCTTTGTCGAAGTCGTAAGCCGCAAGGCGAGGCACCGAAAAGAAATCCCTTTACAACGGATCGTGAGGCACGTACCTGCCTCTGAAAGGATGACAAATCATGGCAGAAGTCGTATTCGACCATGTTACTCGTATCTACCCGGGCAACGATAAGCCGTCGGTGGATGATTTGAATATGGACATCAAGGACGGCGAGTTCCTGGTGCTGGTTGGCCCGTCTGGCTGCGGCAAGTCCACCACTCTGCGTATGCTCGCTGGCCTTGAAGAGGTCAACAAGGGCCGCATCCTCATCGGTGGCAAGGACGTCACCACGATGCAGCCGAAGGACCGCGACATCGCAATGGTGTTCCAGAACTACGCTCTGTACCCGCACATGACCGTGGCCGACAACATGGGCTTCGCTCTGAAGATCGCCGGCACCCCGAAGGAAGAGATCCGCAAGCGCGTCGAGAAGGCCGCTGAGATCCTCGACCTGACCGAGTACCTCGATCGTAAGCCGAAGGCTCTGTCCGGTGGCCAGCGTCAGCGCGTGGCCATGGGCCGTGCAATCGTCCGTGAGCCGAAGGTCTTCCTCATGGATGAGCCTCTGTCCAACCTTGATGCCAAGCTCCGCGTGCAGACCCGTACCCAGATCGCTGCTCTGCAGCGCCAGCTGGGTGTCACCACCCTGTACGTGACCCACGATCAGACCGAAGCTCTGACCATGGGTGACCGCATCGCCGTCATCAAGCTCGGTGTCCTGCAGCAGGTCGGCGCTCCGACCGAGCTGTACGATCGCCCGGCCAACGTCTTCGTCGCTGGCTTCATCGGCTCCCCGTCGATGAACATCAACACCCACCCGGTGGTCAACGGCAAGGCAAAGATCGGCGAAGACACCGTGGATCTGCCGGCCGAGGCCGTCAACAAGCTCACCGCTGAAGACAACAACCAGATCGTCGTCGGCTTCCGTCCGGAAGACGCTTCCCTGGCCGCCCCGGATGACGCCAACGCCTTCTCCCTCAAGGTCATGAACGTTGAGGATCTGGGCTCCGATGGCTACATCTACGGCAACATCATCACCGATGGCTCCGCTGCCGAGGCATCCACCATGATGTCCGATCAGAACAAGCTCACCACGATCCGCGTGAACCCGCGTGCTCTCCCGAAGGTCGGCGATACCGTCAAGATCAAGATCGACCCGTCCAAGATGCACCTGTTCGCTCCGTCGACCGAGCTGCGTCTGAACTGAGCTGATATCGAGTAACCAACCGTTGGCTGTTTCTTCAGGGGAATATCCTTTACGGAAATCGGCTGGCGGGTGGCTGAATAAAAACTTGGCGGAAGCTCGAACTTCCGTCAACCATTAAACGAGACGTGCTCTTCCTCTCTTATCGTCTCGTTGGAGAAGCCCCGCGTCGGTGCGGGGCTTCTTTTGTTTTCCGCAAGCACGATATCGGCTTGTAATGTCTGTTTGTAGCATCGATCGCAATATTCGATCGTAATATGAGAGGGATAGTGAGATTCCAGTATTGAGATCATCGCATATCGGCAGGTGAAACGGATTCGTCCATACTTGCTTCTTCGGGTAGGTCAACAGGTAAATTGTTGATTCATGGAATCTCTTGAATTGCCACAGATGGATCCCCGTGTGCTGAAAGCAACTTCCGTGAAGGCCGAAGATCCGGCTGCCTCATCTCCGGAGCCGCATGCGCTGAAAATCACCGCCGCAAGCTCGAATCCAAAGATGTTCACCCTGCCGTGGGAAAAGCCGCTGGCTACTTGGCCGGAAGACCTGCTGGCCAATCTTCCGCGTGGTATTTCCAGGCATGTGGTGCGTTTCGTGCACGTAGGCGACGAAGTGTACGCCATGAAGGAAATCACGCGCAATGTGGCGGAACGAGAATACGAGCTGCTGCGTCGCCTGCAGAAGCTGGAACTGCCGACCGTGCAGCCGATCGCCGTGGTCACAGGCCGTCATAGCCGTGAAGGCGAGCCGCTGGAAGCGATCCTTGTCACCAAGCATTTGAAGTTCTCACTGCCGTATCGTGCGCTGTTCGCGCGTAATCTGCGCCCTGATACCGCGGAACGACTGATCGACGCGTTGGCCGTGCTGATGGTGCGTTTGCATTTGGCTGGCTTCTATTGGGGCGATGTGTCACTGTCGAACGTGTTGTTCCTGCGCGACGCCTACGCGTTCTCCGCATTTTTGGTTGATGCGGAAACCGGTGATCTGCAGATTAATCTGACGGAAGGCCAGCGCGAGTACGACGTTGATTTGGCCCGTACGAACATTATTGGCGAATTGATGGATCTTTCGTCCGGTTCGCTGCTGCCGAGCGGTGTTGACGAAATTGCGATCGGCAACCGTTTGGTGGATCGTTACCATTCGCTGTGGAGCGCGCTGACTGATACCGACAAGTTCGGTCCGGATGAGATGTGGAAGATCGAGAAGCGCGTCAACAAGCTCAATGAGCTTGGTTTTGATGTGGATGAGCTGGAGATGAAGACCGCCGAAGATGGCAAGCGTGTGCTGGTGCGTCCGCGTGTGGTCGATGCCGGCTATGCGAATCGTAAGCTGCTGCGATTGACTGGTCTTGATGTGCAGGAGAATCAGGCTCGTCGACTGTTGAACGATTTGGATGCCTACCGCGCTTCCACATGGCGTGAGGGTGAGGATCTTGAGATTGTCGCCACTGATTGGATGCGCGAAGTGTTCGAACCGACCGTGCGCATGATTCCGCGTGAATACCGTTCGCAGATCGAACCGGCTCAGTTCTTCCATGAAGTGCTTGACCACCGTTGGTTCCTGGCCGAGAAGGCGGGTCATGATGTGCCGATGGCCGAGGCGGTGCAAAGCTATGTGGAGAAGGTGCTTCCGCAGTACAAGCTCACCACGAAGGATGTGGACGCGTTGAACGCCGAAGCCGATTCCGGTGTGATCGACGACGAATACACCTACGACGATCCCGACGACGGCTACAACCCCGACGACGATCCCGACGCAGCTGTATGGGCACATTGATAGAAAAAGCTCCAGTGGAGCTTTTTCTATCAATGTGCCCTGAGACGAGGCGATAGCCGCGCCGAAGGCAGTATTGAGTCTGCGGCGTAGCCGCAGTCAAAAATTGCAGGGCCGAGCCGTTAAGCGGAGGACCACTAATAATCCTCCGCTTTTTGTTATCCCTTCACACCCCTCACTTTCAAAACTCAAAAAAATTTTGACTTTTGAAAGTGAGAGAACGTGTTGCGAGAGATCGTTGGCGGGGGAGTGGGTCTGCGGTAAGCGCAAAATCAATCCAAGTACAGATTTGCGCAACAAAATGAGCGGATAATCCGTATGGACTATCCGCTCATATGTATTTCGGACTTGCTGCCTTGTTGTGCTTACTTCCTGTTGCTTCGTGTTGATTACTTCGCGTCAGCGGCGGCACCGGCCTCGCGGCGGGCGCGTGCGACGGAATACAGCGTGATGCCCGCTGCGACGGAAGCGTTCAGCGATTCGACCATGTTCGACATTGGGATGCCGGCGATGGAATCGCATGTCTCGCGTACGAGACGGCTCAGGCCGTTGCCTTCGGAACCGAGCACCACAACCAGCGGATCGGTTTCGAAACCGGTTTCGCCAACGAGGGCGTCGCCGCCACCGTCGAGACCAACGCTGTAGTATCCGCGTTCCTTCAGGCTTTCAATGGCTTTGGTGAGGTTCACCACGCGGGCGACCGGCATGTGCGCGGCTGCGCCTGCGGACACCTTCCATGCGGCTGCGGTGACCGAAGCGGAACGACGTTCCGGCAGGATCACGCCGTTGGCGCCGAATGCGGCTGCGGAACGGATGACCGCGCCCAGATTCTGCGGATCGGTGACGCCGTCAAGCGCGATGAACAGCGGACGTGCCGCAATGCGTGCGCTTGCGGAGTTGGCCGCTTCCATGGCGCGGGACTTCTTGTCCGCGCGTTCCACCAGCTCGGCGAGCGAGGAATACTGGAACGGCTGCGCCTTCATCACCACGCCCTGATGGTTGGAGGAGCGTGCGATACGGTCCATTTCCAGTCGGTCGGCTTCCATGAGGTTCAGTCCGTGAATACCGGCGAGACGAATGATTTCGCGCGTGCGATCGTCGTGCTCGATGCGTGCGGCCACATACAGCGTGCTCGCGGGCACGCCGCAGCGCAACGCTTCGAGAACGGCGTTGCGACCGATGACGAGATCGTCGGATTCTGAGCTGAACTTTGCCGCGCGACGGCGTGCCGCCAGTCGCGGATCAGCCATCTTACGACGATTGGTAGCCTGCTTTTCCTTGTAAGCCTTGTGATATACGCGATCTTCGGCCTTGGGGGTCGGTCCCTTGCCCCTCAGCGCGTTACGATGCTTTCCACCCGACCCCTTGGTCGGTCCTTTTTTCATTGCCATAGTTGTCCATTCTCCCAGCACCCCGGGAAAAGGCTACTGGCGTCGCGTCCGCTCGATATTGCTCGATATGATGGCAAGAATGGAGAAGAACAAAGAGATTTTCGGATTGCCCCTCATGTTCTGGGGCTTGTGGGTCACGCTGCTTATCCTGTGGATGGGCCGCTTCGTCACGTCATTCCTTTCCATGTATCTGGTGTCTGACATGCATGTCAGCGCGGGCGTGGCCGGCACCATCGTCTCCATGTACGGTTTCGGCGGCATCTTCGGCTGCCTGTATGGCGGCGCGCTGTCCGACCGCTTCGGCCGCCCGGCGATGATCGTCATCGGCAATCTCGGCTCCGCCGCGATGCTGGTCCTGCTGGCGTTCATCGGCAATCCGTGGATCATGGCGATCGCGCTGCTGGCCTACGGCGCCATCTCATCCATGCCGACGCCCGCGGTCGCGGCGTACGTGTCCGACGTGGTGCCGTTCCGCAAACAGAAGCGCGCGTATTCGTTGCAGACGTGGGCCGCGAATTTCGGCTTCGCGATCGGCCCGATCATCGCCAACCAGTTGGTGAAGATCTCCTATGCGCTGATGTTCTACGCGGAAGCCGCGGTGCTGGTGTTCGCCACGATCTTGATGATCGTGTTCTTCAAGGAAGTCGGGCTGGGCAAGCGCCCGCGGGGCGAGGTCGCGCCGGCGCGGGCGTCGCAAGCCGCGGAATCAGCTGCGGGAAATGCCGTGGAACATGCTGTGAAACAAACCGGCGAATCGCAGCGGCCGCAGCGGTTCTCCGTATGGCGCAGCTATCGTCGCGCATGCGCCGACGGCGCGCTGATGTCGATGGTGGTGCTGATGTTCCTGTACACGCTGGCGTATTACCAGATCGTCAGCGGCCTGCCGATTTCCATGACGCAGATCGGCCTTGGCACGGATGAATATTCCAGTCTGCTGACCATCAACGGCGGCCTGCTGTGTCTGCTGCAGATTCCCGCGATCGGTCTGTTCCAGCGGATGAGCAACACCCGAGTGCTGGTGCTCGGCATGTCCATCACGGCGGTCGGATACGCGTTCCAGATCGGCGCGAATTCGTGGGTGACGTTCGCAATCGCGACCGTGCTGTGGACGCTTGGCGAGCTGGGCACGTTCCCGATTGCCGCCACAACGGTGGCGAACATCGCGCCAAAGGATGTGCGCGGCACCTACCAAGGGTTATACAACCTGGTGTGGTCGCTGTCGAACGCGTTCTCGCCGTTGGTCGGAGGCTGGATTCTCAACGCGTTCGGCAGCCGTGTGCTGTGGATCTGCTGCACGGTGATGTTCGTCATCGTGGCAATCGGCTTCTACGTGACGCGCGTCCCACGCGAACGCGCCGCCGCCCGCAATCTCGCGGCCGAGGAGGGGTAGCCGGCGTACGTGAAAAGCGGGAGGCCGCGATTCCGTTTGGAACCGCGGCCTCCCGCTATGTGATTTAAGGATTGGAAAGAAGAGGGGCGAGGTGCTGTGGCGCCTGCGCCTTGCCTCCCGTCTAGGAAGCGGTCTTACTTGTTGAGGACCTTCTTGAAGAGGTCGGAGGAAGCCTTGGCGAGTGCGAACTGGCCGAAGCCCGGATCGATGGAAGCGAGGTTGGCGTTGATGACCTGGTTAAAAGTGTTGTTCTTCATGATGTTTCCTTTCGTTCGGCTTGGCGGCGCGTATCTGTTTTCTTGTCCATTCCTCTGGCCGCTGCCGTAAGTCTGTGTTTGTTGTCTATTTTCTTTTCTTCGTTCTTCTGTTGTGCCTTCATCTTACGTCGGGCAAGTCGACAATGTCATGCGACGATCGTCACTTCTTTTGTAAAATCATCGGCTAATCTTGAAGAAAAAGTAACGTTCGCTGAAAATTGGCGGACGCATCTTATAGTCCATATTCTTTGCGTCTCTTGTTGGCTTTGATGTAAGCGTCACTATCGGAACGAATGCCAACGACGATGATGGTCATGATTCCATTTCGCAGTAACGGTTTGTAAACAACGCGAATGCCGATATCCCTGAATTTGATTTTGCAAAGCCTGGAAAGTTTCGTTCGTTCGGCATTGCGTAACGGTTTGCCATACCCGCCTTGCGAGGTGGGCAGTGGGTTTGTGCGAACTTTCTCGATTCCCTTGAGTACTTGGATTTGCTCGGCTTTGCCGAGTTTGCGCATGTCTTTCTTGGCTTCGTCAAGCCATTCAACTTGCCAGTTCATGCGAGTTCCGGCTCAGGTGCCTCGGCGAGGTCGCTTGGGGAAATGCCGAGATCGAGCATGACCTCTTCGTTGCTGATAGTTGTGCCAGTACTGTTGTCGAGTCTTTTTTCGGCAAGAAGCAAGTCTTCGTTGTCTTCGATTCGTTCCATGAGAGCGCGATAGTTTTCGATATTCATGAGAACGTAGGACGGCTTGTTTCGTTTGATCAGAATGACTGGATTGTGGTCGGCCCGCTGCAACAATGCGGAAGTACGACCATTGCTGAGCTCGCTGATTGGAGCAAGGTCATCGAGTATGTCAAGTGCGCTTGCCATGATAAACCTTTCTTAAAACCGAATTTCATACCCAATTATATACCAGTATTAATACCAAGATTCATGGTTGTGCGACTTTGAATCTTGGTATAAAAAGCGATTTCGCTATGGAAAGGGCACCGAGCTGTTGCTTGGTGCCCCTGGGAAAACAGAGATAATCAGACTTTACGGCCCGCGCCGCAAAAAATTACTTGCGCTTGGACTTGCCGAAGGTGAACGCACGTACGATCGCGACGATGCCGATCGCCACAAGCGCGCATCCGCCGAACAGGATCAGCCAGGTCGTGGAGCTGACGGGGGAGAACAGCACGATGAAGCCGGCGACGATCGACAGCAGCGCGTAGATTACGGCCCATGCGGAGCTTGGCATGCGCCACGATTCCACGAGCGCCATCACGCCTTCCAACATCCAGCCAAGGCCGACCACCATGGTGATGAGCACGGCGAGTGTGGCTCCGGAAAGCGCCGCGTTCTTCAACATGACCACACCGCCGACAGACAGCATCAGGCCGATCAGAATGTCAAGCACGCGCCATCCTCCCGGAAGCCCGAGTTCCACGATTGCGGTCACAATGCGGACCACACCGGAAACCACAAAGTATGCGCCGAGCGCGATTGCGGCGACTTTCAGTGTGGCGCCCGGCCAGATCAGCAGTGCCAGGCCGAGAATGACGGCGGCGATGCCGAGCACCGCATACGTGCCGCGGATCGCGTTCTTTGCCTTCTTCGGGAGCCATTCCTCCACGAGCTTGAATGGGCTGATCGGCTGCCAATTGTTGGTGCCGTTGTCAGCGTCGGATTGGCTGTTCTGCTGTCCGTATGGTTGGCCGTACGGCTGACCGGTGGTGTAGCTCGCGTAGAAGAAGCCGTTCTGGTTGGGATTCGGGTTGGCGTTGGGACCGTCGAAGTAGCATGGGGTCTGAGGCTCGCTTTGATACGGATTGCCCGAATTGTTGGGATTGCCGCCCTGCTGCTGGGATTGCGATTGCTGGTTTGGTGCGTATGCCCCGTATTCCGGATGGCCTTGCGGCTGCTGTCCGTTGCCGCCATTTTGATTCGGATTGTTCGCATACGGGTTGTTCATTGCGTCGCTCATGATGGCCCCTTTCCTGGAAGAGCGTGCTTCGTGACGCTCGGACGCGCGCGAATTTGCCCGCCTGCGCTCGAACGTTTCGGAAGTTCTGCCCTCATTCTAGGCAATCTGTCTAATTTAAGCCATCAACAAAATCCCCCTCATCGTCCATTTTGATGGTCTGATCGCATGTTTTTTCCGAATTGTCGCACGATCTTGCGAAATCGTGAGACAGAACTGCGAATCGTGAGGTCGAAAGTCAACTTGCGGCAAAACGAATGCCTCCCGATCCTTGAAATCAAGAATCGTGAGGCATTTCGCACGTAGGAATCGACTGAATCCTTGAAACTAGAACAGGTCGAGGGCTACGTCGAGGTTGAGCGGCTGGTCGGCGGGCAGCTGATACTGCTCGTGCACCGGGCTCATCCAGGAATCGTCGCCGCCGACACCCATCTGAGCGGCGAGCACGCGCAGGAACATGTGCTTCGGCTCCGGAAGCTCGTCCTGATGCAGCGCCTCCTCAAGCATCGTGCTCGAATACGGCAGCAGGCTCATCGCAAACGGCTTCGTAACGCCGGTTTCAGTATTCGCAGTCTGGCTCACGCGCAAGCCATGACCGGAATCGTCCGTAATCTCAGCCCAACGCACGTCCTCATGGTTGCCGGTTTCCTGCGGCAGCAGATACGGCGCGCGATCGCGGAAGGCGTTCGTATCCCAAATGCCCAGCTTCGCATGCTTGCGGTCGGCGTACGTTTCCTCCGGGCCCACACCGTAGAATCGCAGATTCGAATACTCGACCGGCAGCGTCCATTCAATACCGAATGCCGGAATCGTCGGCAGATCGCCGTCCTTTTCACCCGGATACGCAACATGCAGGTCGACGTGACCGAGCACATCGGCAACGTAACGAATGGTGACCTTCGTGCGCTGCGCAATCGCAAGCTCGTACGTGTAAGTGACGGAAACTGCGGTTTCGCCAATCGGCTCAACCTTCGTATCAACGCAACGCGCATACTTTCCGGCAACCGCCCATTGCGCACGCTCGAACGCATGGCCCGCGCCGCGATCATTGTCGGTCAGCGCACGGAACGTGGTGATCAGCGGCTTGCGCAACACGAATTCGCGCTCGCCAAGCTTGTACGACACCATGCCACCCTGTGCAAGGGAGAACAGGGCTTCACGGCCCGCACTGCGTGCGCCGATATTCCAGCGGCCCAAGGTGATCGCTCCATCGGAAGTGGTGTTAACTGCATCGCCCGCAGAGACGTTCTTGCCACCTGCAACCACGCACTGGCCGAACGAAAGCTCATACCCAGCCGGAGCCCAATCGCAAGCGGAAGTCAACTGCTGGGACGCCTCCAAAACCAGCTCCTGCGCACTTGCACGGTAATCGTCAACTGGCCAATCGATCTCAACATGTTCACTTGCTCCTGCAGCAACATCGAAGCGGCGCGAAGAAGACCAAACCGGCTTGCCATCAGCCAAAATACGCAACACAAACGTGGAATCAGCCGTCGAAACAAACAGATTGTCGTTGATGATCGTGATGCCGGAAGCATCGACGGCAATGTGCACATTGAAAAATGCAAATACCGTCAGGGCCGTTCCGTAATTCTCGTATTTATACACGCACAGCAGCGCCAGAAGGCCTCCCAGCACTTCTATCAGCGTATCCCTGATTCCGATGGATGCCTTGCAGTAACGGCATTTCCCATTCAGGAACAGGTAACTGAATACTGGCACCAGATCCTTAGATTCCAGCCTCTTCCCGCAGGAGGGGCATATAGAGAAGCACTTTATAAAGGACATCTGCCTTGGCACCCGGTAAATAATCACATTTAAAAACGAAAAAATGCAAGTTCCTGCAATGATCACCAATATGCCCATTATAATTTCACATATCAATACTCCCATACATTCCTCCTTGCATAAATTATATAGTGAAACCTTTTGTTCTTACTTTTGTCTCCAATTCTTAATCATTAACTATTATCCTCCTATTCTGATTATGAACCTTAGTCTTGGGCCTGCACTTGTTTTATGTAATCTGCCCTCTGGCTGGAGAAAAGTTCCTAACCCCGTCATTTCAGCATTTCATGACATCTTTATTAATAATATGTTTAATATACACTTTTCTTCAAATATTATCAATAATCAACAAACCAATCCTAATCATACATTCTTATGCATTTTCCTGAAAATTTAGTTTGATCATGGCAGATGTGTCAAAAAATAAACTTTATCCTAAAATTACATATTAAAATTGCATAAACAATTCCCCTATGCTATAATTTTTCCAACACGTACTAATCACAAAGGGTAACGCCTGCGTGAAAAGGCGCACAGATTCGTATGATATATAGGGGCAGGGGAATTCTGCCTTTTTTAGGACCTGACGCCATAGGCGCCGGGTCTTTTTTATTCGGTTTCATCATGAAGAAGGCGCGGTAGAACGAATACTAATAGGATGGGGTGATCTATGAAAGATTTAAAGTATTTAATTGATAAGCTGAAGACACAAAGATCCCTGACTAGGGATGAATGGACAGCGCTGATTGTCGGAAGGACGCCGGAACTTGCCGGATATCTCTTCGAACTCGCCCGCAAGGAGCGCCACCTGCACTACGGACATGACGTGTATGTCCGGGGGCTGATCGAATTTACCAACTATTGCAGAAATGACTGCCTCTATTGCGGCATCCGCAAAAGCAATCCCCACGTCAGCCGCTACCGGCTTAGTGAGGAACATATTCTGGACTGCTGCCGGATCGGGTATGATCTGGGATTTCGCACCTTCGTGCTGCAAGGCGGGGAGGATGGCTATTACACCAGGGAGCGGATGGTACATCTGATTGAGCGCATCCGGTTCAGACATCCGGATTGCGCCATCACGCTTTCCATCGGCGAGAAATCCCGGGAGGACTACCAGGCATTCTATGAGGCAGGCGCCAACCGGTATCTCTTACGGCACGAGACATTTAACGCCAACCACTATTCCAGGCTGCATCCGCCGTCTTTAAGCGCTGCGGCCCGGCAGAAATGTCTCTGGGATCTAAAAGACATTGGCTACCAGACAGGCACTGGATTCATGGTGGGCTCGCCTTACCAGACGCCACAGGATCTGGCCGAAGATATGCTCTTTATCCGGGAACTCAATCCGCAGATGGTGGGCATCGGGCCATTTATTCCCCACCATGACACGCCGTTTTCCAACGAGGCGGTCGGAACTCTGGAACTGACTTTGTTTATGCTGGGGCTTCTTAGGCTGATGCTTCCTAAGGTCCTGCTGCCATCCACCACGGCGCTTGGCACCATCGATCCGAAGGGGCGGGGAACTTGGAATTCTGGCGGGGGCTAATGTGGTCATGCCCAATCTGTCGCCTACCGGCGTGCGAAAGGACTATGCGCTGTATGACAACAAGATCTGCACCGGGGACGAGGCCGCGGAATGCCGCCAATGCCTGGAGAGGCGCATGGAATCCATCGGCTACCGCGTCGTCACAGCCAGGGGCGATTCACTGAACCTATAAACGATTATGCTATCTGATATCAGGAGGAAATAAGTTATGTATGATGTAAATTCAAAACACGCTGAAGACTTTCTCAACCACGAGGAGATTTTGGAGACTCTCGCTTACGCGGATGAGAACAAGGATAATCTGGAACTGGTGGAATCCTTGATCAATAAGGCTGCCTTAAGAAAGGGACTTTCCCACAGAGAGGCCTCCGTGCTTCTTGCCTGTCAGGACCCCGCCATGAACGAGAAGATATTCAAGCTGGCAGAACAGATTAAGAAGGATTTCTACGGAAACCGTATCGTCATGTTCGCCCCTCTGTACCTTTCCAACTACTGTATCAATGGATGCACCTACTGTCCTTATCATATGAAGAACAAGCATATCGCAAGGAAGAAACTGACCCAGGAAGAGATCCGCAAGGAAGTCATCGCGCTCCAGGATATGGGGCACAAGCGTCTGGCTCTGGAGGCCGGCGAGGATCCGGTGCACAACACCATGGATTATTACCTGGAATGCATTGACACCATATATAAAATCAAGCATAAAAATGGGGCCATCCGCAGGGTAAATATCAACATCGCAGCCACGACGGCGGACAATTACCGCCTTCTGAAAGAAGCAGGGATCGGTACATACATCCTGTTCCAGGAGACCTATCATAAGGAAAGTTATCTGCAGCTCCATCCCACGGGTCCGAAGCATGATTACGACTATCACACTGAGGCTATGGACCGCGCTATGGAAGGCGGCATTGACGATGTGGGAGTAGGCGTTCTGTTCGGCCTGGATAAGTTTCGCTATGAATTTGCAGGACTTCTGATGCATGCAGAGCATCTGGAAGCAGCATTCGGCGTTGGCCCGCATACCATCAGC
>ENA-OQHL01000847-OQHL01000847.1-human-gut-metagenome-genome-assembly--contig:-NODE-847-length-18426-cov-4.150992_pt1 | contig 18426 bp, 18 predicted proteins | sample MGYA00242565_ERZ504723 | MGnify/ENA primary metagenome ERZ504723 (study PRJEB26092, sample SAMD00036211) | human gut metagenome | host: Homo sapiens | study: EMG produced TPA metagenomics assembly of... | reverse complement strand
ATGAAATGCAGTTCCATAATACGGAACAAAAGGAGAGGAAAATATGAATGAAGTATTAGAACAGATCCAGAAAATCGGAATTGTACCGGTAGTCGTTTTAGACGATGCAAAGGATGCAGCACCTCTTGCAGAAGCACTTTGTCAGGGTGGTCTTCCGTGTGCAGAGATAACCTTCCGTACCGATGCAGCAGAAGAATCCATCCGCATCATGACGGAGAAATATCCAGATATGTTAGTTGGCGCAGGTACAGTTCTCACCACAGAACAGGTGGACCGAGCGGTTGCTGCAGGTGCAAAATTTATTGTTAGCCCGGGCCTGAATCCGAAGGTTGTAAAATATTGTGTTGAAAAGGGAATTATCATCACACCAGGCTGCGCAAACCCGAGTGATGTAGAGCAGGCCATTGAGAACGGTCTCGAGGTTGTAAAATTTTTCCCGGCTGAGCAGGCTGGTGGTCTGAACTATATCAAGGCCATCGCAGCACCATATGTTGGTATGAAGTTCATGCCGACTGGTGGTATCAATGCAAAGAATGTAAGAGATTATCTGGCTTGTGATAAGATTTTTGCCTGTGGCGGAAGCTGGATGGTAAAAGGTGATCTGGTAAAATCCGGACAGTTTGACAAAATTCAGGAATTAGTAAAGGAAGCAGTAGAAATCGTAAAAGAAAGCAGGGGGAATTAAGAAATGGCTAAGAAGGTAATTACACTTGGGGAAATTATGTTAAGACTGGCTCCGGAAGGATACTATCGTTTTGTACAGGCAGACACATTCGGGGCAACCTATGGTGGCGGCGAGGCAAATGTAGCAGTATCAATGGCAAATTATGGCTTCGATGCAAAATTTGTTACAAAGCTTCCGGCTCATGAGATCGGACAGGCTGCGGTGAACGCACTCCGGAAATACGGGGTAGATACCTCTTACATTGCTCGTGGCGGAGACCGTGTAGGTATTTATTTCCTGGAAAAAGGTGCATCACAGCGACCTTCCAAGGTGATTTATGACCGCGCAGGATCTTCCATGGCCACTGCATCTCAAGCTGACTTTAACTGGGATGAAATTTTCGCAGGTGCAGAGTGGTTCCATTTTACAGGTATCACCCCGGCACTGAATGATGAAGTTGCAGCTATCTGCCTGGATGCTTGTAAAGCAGCAAAGGCAGCAGGCGTAAAGATTTCCTGTGACCTGAATTACAGAAATAAGTTATGGTCTAAGGAAAAGGCCGGAGAGGTTATGGCCGAGCTGTGCAAATATGTAGATGTATGTATTGCAAATGAGGAGGATGCTGCGGATGTATTCGGTATCAAGGCAGCAGATACAGATGTCACCAAAGGTGCAGTAAACCATGAAGGCTATAAGGACGTGGCAAAGCAGCTTGCTGATCGTTTTGGTTTTGAAAAAATTGCAATTACACTGCGTGAGTCTCTTTCTGCAAATGATAATAACTGGTCTGCCATGTTATATGATGGCACAGACTATTTCTTCAGCAAGAAATATAAAATGCACATTGTTGACCGCGTAGGTGGTGGTGACAGCTTCGGCGGCGGCCTGATCTGTGCATTATTAAATGGTTACGATTCTCAGAGCGTGATCGAATTTGCAGTCGCAGCATCCTGCCTGAAGCATTCCATTGAGGGAGATTTCAACATGGTTTCCATGGAGGAAGTACAGAAGCTTGCAGGAGGAGACGGTTCAGGTCGCGTCCAGAGATAACACGCTCTCAAAGGGCCTGATAGCGAAGGAGACGGAATGATGGAAAAGGAATTTGATTTATTATCTCTTGGTGAAGTGTTACTGCGTTTATCACCGCCCAGTAATGAGCGGCTGATGCGCGGGGAAAACTTTCAGAAGCAGGTTGGTGGTGCTGAGTTAAACGTAGTATCGGGAGTCTCTCTTTTAGGACTGCGTACAGGTATTATTTCCAAGCTTCCAGATAATGATATCGGGACATATGCCAAGAACAGAATACGGTTTTGCGGAGTCAGCGATGATTATCTGGTTTATGATGACACGAATGATGCAAGACTTGGCATATATTATTATGAAAATGGTGCCCAGCCGAGAAAACCGAGAATTGTGTATGACAGAATGCACACTTCCATGAATAAGATAAAAACCGAAGATTTCGACCAGTCTCTCTATCAGTCCGCAAAGTGTTTCCATACCAGCGGAATTACACTGGCACTGGGAGAGCAGTGCTGCAGGACCGCCATAGAAATGATGAAGCGTTTCAAAGAGCAGGGAGCAAAGATTTCTTTTGATGTGAATTTCCGGGCAAATCTTTGGAGCGGTGCCCAGGCCAGGGCATGTATTGAAAAGATTCTGCCATATGTAGACTGGTTTTTCTGCTCGGAAGATACTGCGCACCTGACGTTTGGTAAGACCGGAGATGTGAGAAGCATGATGAAGAGCTTTACGGAGGAATATCCGGTTTCCGTGGTAGCTTCCACGCAGCGGATCGTGCATAGCCCGAAGGTCCATACCTTTGGCTCGGTGATCTATAGCAGGGATACTGACCGTTATTATGAAGAAGAGCCATATCGTAATATAGAGGTGGTAGACCGTATTGGCAGCGGGGATGCGTATATTTCAGGCGTGCTGTATGGGCTTCTCTCAGAACCGGGAAACTATCAGCGGGCTCTTGAATACGGAAATGCCACAAGCGCGGTGAAGAATACCATACCGGGAGATCTGCCTTCTTCGGATCTGGACGAGATTGAATCGATCATTCAGGCACATAAATCAACTGGACCGCAGCTGGAGATGAACCGCTAGAAGATTTTTGTTAATTTGTTTTTATTCCTATGGATTTTTGTGATTTTTATTGTTGTATCTGATAAAAAAATCTGCTATAGTGTTAACATGCTAGCATTGAGGCTTGGAAGGAGCAGATCATGATTGAACGAAAATCCATACAAACATTGGTGTATGAGGAATTAAAACGTAATATAATGTCCATGAAACTGGAGCCGGGACAGACTATGAGTACCCAGGAGATTGCAACAAAACTGAATGTGAGCCGTACACCTGTGCGTGAGGCATTTCTGCGTCTGCAGTCAGAAGGACTGGTAGAGATGATCCCGCAAAGAGAAACAATGGTTTCAAAAATTTCTCTCAAAAGGGTAGAGCAGGAGAAATTTATCCGTGAATGCCTGGAAATGGGCGTTATCCGCAAATTTATGGATAAAAGTGGCTGTGAAGTTGAGGAAAATATGGCTGAGCTGATCCAGCTTCAGAAAAAATGTGGCGAAGAGAAAGACTTTGTGGGTTTTCTGGAGGCAGATGATCAGTTCCATAAGGTTCTGTTTGATGTGACCGGGCAGGAAATGGCATGGGAAACGATCGCGTCCCGCAATGGCCATTATAACCGTTTAAGAATCCTGTATGTACAAAGAGACACTGCAATGCAGGAGTCGATCGAGCAGCATCATAAGATTGCAACGCTTCTGGAATCTGGTTCCAGGGAAGAGGCAGCCAGGGCGCTGTCTTCCCATGTGCGGAGGCTGGATATCGACGAAGCGGGGCTTATTGCACAATATCCGGACTATTTTGAGTCGGAAGGGGAACGGAGCTGGGAAAACCGGATAGGATCCCTGTAGATATAACCTATAAAATAAGAAGAAATGAAAAGGTCTTGTGACGGCTGGCTGAAAATCTGTTGCAGGGCCTTTTTGTGTATCAGAAATAGAATGGTCTTAAATGAGACTGGTAAAATACACAAAAAAGATTCTATAAAATTATAAAAAATGACAGTATTGACACTAACATGCTAGTGTGCTATCATATCAATATGCAAAGATTACAAAAGCTATATAAATCTAGGAGGAATAAAAAATGAAAAAAACACTGTCCGCATTACTGATCTGTGCAATGGCAGCATCTCTGGCTGCCTGTGGAAATTCCACAGCTACAACAACTACGACTGCAGCAGGAGAGGCAAAGGCAGAAACGGCAGCATCCAATGGTGGCGGTAATTACATTTTAAAGGTAAACACTGCATTAAGTGAGACCGACCCATTATTTGTGGCTTTAACAGATGTTTTCAAAAAGAACGTGGAAGAAAAAACAAATGGAGACATTCAGGTTGAGCTGTATTCCGGTAGCCAGCTCGGCAGCGATGAGGATGTGCTGGAGCAGGCGCTGGTTGGAGCAGGCGTAGGTGTTATCACAGACCCAGGCCGTCTGAGTAACTATGTTTATGATATTGGTGTGCTTCAGGCACCGTACATTGCAGAAAGCTACGATGAAGCATTACACCTGTTCGAGACAGAAACCTACAAAAAAATGAAAGAAGAAGTTGAAAACTGTGGTTTCCAGATTCTTTCCTTCAACTACTATCAGGGCGAGAGAGAACTCTTCACAAAGAACCCGGTTAAGACCCCGGCTGATTTAAAGGGTCAGAGAATCCGTTCTTCAGGATCCCAGGTAGTTACAAGCACTCTGGAAGCAATGGGAGCAAATACCTCCGTTCTTCCGTGGTCTGAATCCTATCAGGCATTACAGCAGCAGGTAATCGAGGGCGTTGAGGTACATCTGTCTGCAGCAGTCGGTTCTTCCATGCAGGAGGTTACCAAGTATCTGGCATTTACCGGACATCAGCAGCTTCTTACAGGTCTTGTGATCTCACAGGGCTGGTACGACAAGCTTCCGGAGGAATATAAGACCATTTTACAGGATGCCAGCTTTGAAGCAGGTAAAAACGCTTCTGAGAATGTAATCGCAAAGAACGACGAATACTTAAAGACTCTTACAGACGGTGGAATCGAAGTAGTAGAGTGCGACAAGGAAGCCTTCAAAGAGGCTTGCAACAAGGTTTACGACGAGCTGAAATATACAGAGATCAAGGAAGCGATTGATAAAGAACTTGGAAGATAAGGCTGTTTGCTATTAGGAGGGGTGACTATGTTAAAAACTTTAGAATCCGGTCTGAATAAGGTGGAAACCTGGTTAGTGTGCGCCGGACTTCTGATCCTGATTTTTACGGTGTTCGCAGCAGCAGTTTTGCGTTTCTTTGGAGTGGACATGTCAGTATCCACAGACCTGGCGCAGCTGGTATTTGCCTGGGTAAGCTTTATTGGTGCAGACCTGGCTATGAGAAAAGACAAACACATGGGCGTGGATATGCTGATCACCAGATTCCCGGTAAAGCTTCTCAATGCGATCTATCTGTTTAATTACCTGCTGATCTTATTCTTCTTACTGTTTGCAGTGCGTTATGGAATCAACTTATGTATTGTAAACGCGGCAAGAAAATACCAGACACTTTATATCAGCTATTCGTTTGCTACGGCAAGCTGCCCGGTTGGATGTGGCCTTATGTGCATCTCATCCATTAAGCACATTGTGCAGTATGTAAGAAACATCATCACGAATGATTACAGCAGTCTGACGAAAAAGGAGGTTGCAGCATGATCATCCTTGGAATTACATTTGTTGTTCTTTTAGCGATCGGACTTCCGGTGGCGTTTACAGTAGGTCTGTCAGCACTGTCCTTCTTTGTGACAGAGCAGGTTCCGGTACAGATCGTTGTACAGAAAATGGTCAGCAGTACCCAGTCCTTTTCCCTGCTGGCAGTTCCGTTCTTTGTATTAGCAGGAAACCTGATGAACGAAACGGGTATTACCTCCCGCCTGATCAAGTTCTGTAACCTGTTGACCGGTCATATGAGAGGAGGTCTTGCCCAGGTATCCGTGCTTCTTTCCTGCCTGATGGGCGGTATCTCCGGCTCTGCTACAGCAGATGCGGCTATGGAAAGCCGTATTTTAGGACCGGACATGGAAAAAAGAGGATATTCAAAAGGCTTTACCGCAGCAATCCTGGCTATGGGCGGTCTGATCACATCGACGATCCCGCCGTCCTTAGGGCTGATCCTTTATGGTGTTACCGGTGAGGTATCTATTGGACGTCTGTTCCTGGCTGGTATGATACCTGGAATTTTAATGACAGCAGCCCTTATGATCTCTGTAGCGTTTATTTCCAAAAAGAGAGATTATAAGCCGGAGCATGAAAGCTTTCCGAGCATGGGCGAGGTCCTGAAAGGACTTGTGGAAAATATCTGGGCATTGCTTTTCCCGGTTATCCTGATTGTAGGTATACGTTTTGGTATCTTCACACCGTCAGAGGCAGGTGCATTTGCGGTTGTGTACGCCCTGTTTGTTGGCTTATTCATTTACCGCGAGCTTACTATCAGTAAGCTGATGGAATGCCTTTCCACCACTGCAGTAGACCTGGCAGTTATCATGTTCATCATTATCTGTTCCAATGCATTCGGTTATGCCATTGTAACAGGACAGCTGCCGCAGACACTGGCCCGCATGATTACAGCGGTATCCGATAACAAGTATGTGATCCTGCTGATCGTAATGTTATTTGTATTCTTTGTAGGAATGTTTATGGAAGCAACCGCAAATGTATTGCTGCTGACTCCGATCTTCCTGCCGATCATCACATCCTATGGTTTCGATCCGGTACATTTTGGCGTAATGTACATGATCCTGATCACAATGGGAGGTATGACCCCGCCGATTGGTGTAACCATGTACACGACATGTTCGATTCTTGGTTGTCCGATCGAGGTATATACAAAGGAATCTATTCCGTTTGTAGCATCCATTATTGTGTTGCTGATCCTTTTGGCAGCATTCCCGCAGCTGGTACTGTTCCTGCCGAATCTGGTATATGGCGCAGCATAAATATAAAGAAGAAGGAGATTTGACATGAGATTATCATTTGATGAGATCCAGAGTGAGATCAAACGCGTATTCATGAAATACGGTTTAACTGAAGAAAAAGCAGATATCTGTGCAAGAATCCACACAGAATCTACCTATGATGGTATTTATTCACACGGAACCAACCGTGTTGCCCGTTTTGTAGATTATATCCAAAAGGGCTGGGTTGATGTAAACGCAGATCCGGTTATCGAAAAAGATTGCGGTGCTGTAAAGGTCATCAACGGAAATATGGGACCTGGTATTTTAAATGCACTTTATTCTGCTGACCGGGCAATGGAGATGGCAGATCAGTATGGTATTGGTATGGTCGGCTTAAAGAACACCACCCACTGGATGCGCGGAGGCACATACGGACTGTATGTTGCGAGAAAAGGCTATGTGGGCATCATGTGGACCAACACAGAGGCATGCATGCCGCCGTGGGGCGCAAAGGAGTGCCGTCTTGGTAATAACCCGTTTGTAATGGCATGCCCGGGTCCGGATGGTGGTCCGGCTTTACAGCTGGATATGGCAATCAGCCAGTATGCTTATGGAAAACTTCAGGTAACCCGTCTGGCAGGCAAGAAGCTTCCGTTCCCTGGCGGATTTGATAAGGATGGCAATATTACCGACGATCCTGGCGCAATTGAAGAATCCATGCGTATTATGCCGATCGGCTACTGGAAAGGCTCCAGCTTCTCCTTTATGTTAGACATTCTTGGATCAATTCTTTCTGATGGTGTTGGTGCGGTTGATCTGGATGCTTCTAAGAAAGGCTCTTGCGGCGGCTGTTCTCAGGTAATGATCGTAATCGATCCGAAGAAGATCACAGATGGAGATAAAATGAGTGAGACGATCCGCCGTGCGATCGAGTACTTAAAGAGTGCAGAGCTGGCAGAGCACAGCAACGGCATTATGGCACCTGGTGAAGACTATGTACAGTTTAACAAAGAGCATGATGAAAAGGGAATTTTCGTAGATGATTCTGTTTGGGCAGAAATTAAAGCTCTGTAAAAAGTAAGAGTACTCCCGGAATGACAGACTTTCAGCAATGGGAGCATGGATATTCCGGGAGTATCGTTATTTAGGAGGGATATCATGATCGTTGATCATATCAAAAACCGCAGCCGCTATGAGCACTGTCATAAAAATATCGCAGCCGCTTTGCAGTTTATTGCAGAACATGCAGATGATCCGGAATTAAAAGATGGAAGCTATCCGGTCATTCCGGATGAAGTGATCGTCCATGTCCTTACAAAGGAAACCCATGGAAGGGATGAAGCTAAGATGGAAATCCATAAGAACTTTATGGATATCCATTATATCATAAAGGGCGCAGAAAGCTGTGCGGTAGCACCGCTTGCACCGGAGCAGGACATCGCTTATGATCCGAATACAGATAACGCATTCTGGGATTGTAAAGATAGCTACAGTGTTGTGATCGGGGAAGGCGAATTTTATGCAGTCTGGCCGATGGAGCCTCATTGCCCATTGTGCAATACCGCAGAGGCACCAGAAACGATCCGGAAGATTATATGCAAAGTGAAAGTTGATTAGAGGTAGAACAGATGAAAGCAGTAAAGATTGTAAAACCAAATGATCTGCAGATCATTGATATGGAAAAACCGGTTCTGGATGAAAAAAACAACGTGTTGGTAAAAATCCGTGCAGCAGGCATTTGCGGATCTGATGTAGGAATTTATCATGGAAAAAATGCAGCAGCTACTTATCCGAGAGTAATCGGCCATGAAATGGTCGGAGATGTAGTAGAGGTTGGTGAAAATGCCACAAAATTCAAAGTGGGTGACCGTGTGATCATTGACCAGGTGACTGCCTGCGGACATTGCTATGCCTGCCGTAAGGGAAGACCAAATGTCTGTGCAAACCTTAAGGTGCGCGGCGTTCATATCGATGGTGGTTACAGGGAATTTATGGCAGTTCCGGAAAGTGACTGTTACCGTCTCCCGGATAGTCTCTCCTATGAGGATGCGGTTATGATCGAGCCGACCACCATTGCAGTACAGGCCTGCAGCCGTGCACAGATCGAATTTGAGGATAATGTTTTGATCATCGGTGCCGGTGCACTTGGAAACAGCATTTTACGTATTGCTCGTTTATACCATCCGCAGAACATTATCGTGGCCGATATCGAAGACGGAAAGCTGGAAGAGGCGTTAAAGCATGGTGCTACTTATGTTGTAAACAGCCGTACCGAGGATCTGGTAGAGAGAGTCCATGAAATCACAGATGGTTATGGACCTACCGTAGTGATCGATGCAGCCTGCTTTAAGGGAAGCTTCTTGACTGCCTGCCGCTGTGCCGGAAATGCCGGAAGAGTGATCACCATGGGCTTTAGTGTGGATCCGGATGATATCAACCAGTTTGTCATCACCTCTAAGGAGCTGGATGTAAGAGGCAGCCGCCTGCAGAATCGCAGATTCCAGACTGTGATCGATTTGGTTGAAAAGGGACAGGTAGATCTGAAGGGAAGCATCAGCCATAGATTTTATTTCCAGGATGCACAGAAAGCGTTTGATTTTAACGATACCCATGACCCATCTATCAGAAAAATTGTTCTGACGTTTGACGAATAAAAAAGTGGAGGAATGAAATTATGCCTATGCAAATGGGGTTTCGCTGGTATGGCGAAGGGAATGATATGATTTCCCTTTCCGATATCCGACAGATTCCCGGTGTGACCAGCATTGTCTGGGCTTTGCACGATAAGCAGCCGGGAGAAGTGTGGGAAAAGGAAGAAATCCGTAAAGTACAGAAACAGCTGGAACCATACGGATTTAATATGGATGTAGTAGAATCTGTAAATGTACACGATGATATCAAGATTGGTCTGCCTACCAGAGACAAGTATATTGCCAATTATATCCAGACGATCCGTAATCTGGCTGAATTTGGCGTAAAAGTAATCTGTTACAATTTCATGCCGGTATTTGACTGGACAAGAACGGATCTTTACCATCCGGTAGGAGACGGATCCACTGCAATGTTTTATGAGACCAGTAAGATTCATGAAGATCCGAAAGAAATGGCGGATTACATTTTGAAGAATGCAAATGGTCTTACCTTCCCGGGCTGGGAACCGGAGCGTATGGCAAAGCTGGATGAGCTTTTTGAAAAATACCGTCTGGTTACTAAAGAAAAACTCTGGGAGAATCTGAAATATTTTCTGGAGGCTTTAATGCCAGTCTGCAAAGAAACCGGAATTGTGATGGCAATTCACCAGGATGATCCGCCGTGGGATATTTTCGGACTTCCGAGACTGCTCGTAGATGAAGAATCCATTGACCGCTTTTTAAAAATGGTGGATGATCCACATAACTGTCTCACCCTTTGTTCCGGAAGCTTAAGCTCCAATCCAAAGAACTGCGTGTCTGATATCGTGCGGAAGCATTGCGACCGCATTGCATTTGCGCACATCCGCAATGTGCATCATTTCCCAAATGGTGACTTCATCGAAGCAAGCCACCGTGATTGCGATGGGGAAACCGGTATTCTGGATATTGTGAAGGCATATCATGACTGCGGATTCGAAGGCTATATCCGTCCGGACCATGGCCGCCAGTTGTGGACAGAGGGACCTGGCAATGTACGTCCTGGCTATGGTCTTTATGACAGGGCACTGGGAATTATGTATATCTGGGGAATCTGGGATATGCTGGAAAAACAGAAAAATGAGCAGGAGGGGAAGTAATCATGAAAGCTTTCTGAACTGAAACATGAGGTGACTTCCGAATGGAAGGAAAAGGGATATGAATTACCTTCCTTTGATGTAGAGGCAGTTAGAAAAAAAACATATGAAAATCCGACCTGGGTACATTTTGGTGCCGGAAATATCTTCCGGGCTTTCCCGGCTGCTGTATTGCAGAAAGCGCTGGATTCCGGCAAGTATGACCGCGGCGTGGTAGTTGCGGAAGGCTTTGACTATGAGATCATTGATAAAGCTTACCGTCCGTATGATAACCTGAGCCTCTTAGTTGTCCTTAAGTCCGATGGAACGATCCAGAAACAGGTAATTGCTTCCGTGACAGAAAGTCTGAAAGCGGACAAGTGCTTTGCTGATGACTGGAAACGGTTGGAGGATATTTTTGAAAACCTGTCCTTGCAGATGATCAGTTTCACGATTACAGAAAAAGGATATTCTGTTTCTGATGCAGATCTCGAAAAAGGACTGAACCCGGGCCTGATCATGGGCAAGGTAACCGTTTTATTGTATAAACGTTTCCAGGCTGGAAAATACCCAATTACGGTTCAGAGCATGGATAATTGCAGCCATAATGGAGATAAAGTAAAGCAGGCTGTGACTGCTTATGCCAAGAAGTGGGAAAGCATGGGTCTGGTTCCGGCTGAATTCCTGGAGTATGTGCAGGATGAGAGAAAGGTATCCTATCCGTGGAGCATGATCGACAAAATCACCCCACGCCCGGATGAAAAGGTGAAAAAGCTTCTGAAAGAGGACGGCTTCGAGGATTGGGAAACCATCATTACCGATAAGAAGACCTATACGGCTCCTTTTGTAAATGCAGAAGAGACTGAATATCTGGTTATTGAAGATAACTATACCAATGGGCGTCCGCCGATGGAGTTAGGCGGAGTGCTTTACACAGACCGGGAAACTGTAGATAAGGTAGAACGGATGAAGGTGTGCACCTGCCTGAATCCACTTCATACAGCAATGTCCATTTATGGATGCATGCTGGGCTATAGCCTGATTTCGGAAGAAATGAAGGACGAGGATATCCGCGGACTTATCACGAAGCTTGGATACATTGAGGCAATGCCGGTTGTGATCGATCCAGGAGTATTAAAGCCGGCGGACTTTATCAAAGCAGTTTTAGAGCAGCGTCTGCCGAACCCGTTCATGCCGGATGCACCACAGCGTATTGCTACCGATACTTCCCAGAAGCTGCCGATCCGTTTTGGTGAAACGATCAAGGGATACCAGAAGGCAGGCCTGAAAACAGATGATCTGGTGCTGTTATCGTTGGTATTAGCAGGATATTCCAGATATCTGAAAGGGATCGATGATGAAGGAAAGAGCTTTGAGCCTTCTCCGGATCCGCTGTTAGAGGAATTGCAGTTCATCGTTGCCGGATTAGAAGTAAAAGAGGGCGAACAGGACTTCTCCTGCTTAAGAAAATTATACAGCAGAACCGATGTATTTGGTGTGGATCTCTATGAAGCTGGTATGGGAGAGCGCATTGAAGCAATGGCAGCAGAATTGTATGGCGGTGTTGGCGCTGTCCGGAAAACACTGCATAAATATGTAGCAGGCAGATAAGGTGACGGCTATGAAATCTTTTATGGATGAAGAATTTCTTCTGTCAACAGAAGCGGCAAGAAAGCTTTATCATGAGTATGCTGAGATAATGCCAATCATAGATTACCATTGCCATCTGAGCCCGCAGGAAATCTACGAGAACAGAAAGTACGAAAATATCACTCAGGCATGGCTTGGTGGAGACCATTACAAATGGCGTCTGATGCGGGCAAACGGAGTGGAAGAAAAATACATTACAGGAGATGCCTCCGACAGGGAAAAATTCCAGAAGTGGGCGAAAACTCTGGAAAAGGCAATCGGAAATCCACTGTATCACTGGAGCCATTTGGAATTAAAACGATATTTTGGCTATGATGGCTATTTGAATGGATATACAGCTGAGACGGTGTGGAATTTATGTAATGAACAGCTTCAGGCAGATGGAAGACGGCCAAGGGATCTCATAAAAATGTCTCATGTCAGACTTTTGTGTACTACAGATGATCCAGTCGATACGCTTGAATGGCATCAGAAAATAGAAGCTGATCCATCGTTTGATGTGCGTGTGCTTCCGGCATGGCGTCCGGAAAAGGCCATGAATCTTACCGGACCGGATTATCTGGATTATCTGGAAAAACTGGAAACGGTAGCTGGAGTCAAGATTGACAGTTTTGACAGTCTGATCTGTGCATTGAAGATCCGAATGGATTTTTTCGAGGCAAACGGATGCCGGATTTCGGATCACAGTCTGGATTATGTTATGTACCAGCCTGCCACGGAAGAAGAAGTGGAAGCTATTTTTGCAAAGAGGCTGGCGGGAGAAAATATCACTGGACAGGAGAAAAAGCAGTTTGAGACAGCTTTTATGCTTAGGATGGGCAGGGAATACCATAAAAAAGATTGGGTAATGCAGCTGCATTATGGCGTAAAGCGGGATGTGAACATCCGGATCTATGATAAGCTAGGGATAAACGTAGGAACAGACTGTATCAGCAATTACGCGCCTGCCGCAGAAATGGCAGATTACCTAAATGCTTTGGCCCAGACAGGAGAGCTGCCGAAAACAGTCTTATACTCCTTAAATCCGTCTGACAATGCAACGATTGGGTCCATAATGGGATGCTTTCAGGACGATAGCGCATTCGGAAAAATACAGCAGGGGAGTGCATGGTGGTTCAATGACCATAAATCCGGAATGATAGAACAGATGACATCTCTTGCTAATTCTGGTGTGCTGGGCAATTTTATTGGAATGCTGACTGATTCCCGGAGTTTTCTTTCCTATACAAGGCATGAATACTTTAGAAGGATCATGTGTGACCTGATCGGAGGTTGGGTAGAGAATGGAGAATACCCGGCAGATTATGAGGTTTTGGAAAAGATTGTAAAAGGAATTTCATATTATAATGCTGTCAGGTACTTTGGTTTTGAAAAACAATTAAGATAAATCCTGACATTGTGCAGCAGAAAGCAAAAAAAGAAAACGCCTCACCGGTGGACAAAACACCGGTGGGGCGCTTTCTTTTGGTTGCAACCCTAATTTTTAAGGTTTTTTGAAAATAGCCATATCCGGAAAAGAAAACGCAGCGGGTGTGATAGAGTGTAATGCATCAAAGGATTTCGTAAATAGTTTGATTTGTGATTGGTTTTGCCTTGTTTTCTTTTACAGAACAGGACTCTTTTCATCCGTTCATAAGGTTAATGCAAAAGATCGTTGTTTTATTGCATGGTCAGGAAAAAAGTTTGAAATTTTTTGTGGAAGCGTGAAAAAGTAAGGAGCCGGTCTGAAAAGAGGCAGTCTGAAGGAACCAGGGGCTGTGAAAAATCCAGAACGTGCAAGGAATCATAATGCTGGGACTGTATGGGAGATAAGTGTACACTTATAAGCACAACGAATAATATATATAAGTAAAAACTATAAATACTAATAAGCAGAAAAAACACGCTATTCTTCGACGAAAAATTAACAAATCGAAACGCAACTGAATTCTGACAAATTCCAGCCTGATTCCGGCAGAATCCCATTATTGAACGCTATAGGAAACATGTCGAAATATTCATGTTTTTTTACAAAAACAAGCGGCGGTTTCACTCTGCTAACATCGTTCGCGAATTAACAAAAATTTCGGCCAAAAACTGTGAATCTGACATGTTTTCAAAGGAAAAAACGATTGTTATATTGTATACAATATGTAATTTTTGATTGTCGTAAACCGCGAATTATGTTATACTGACCATGATGGCAAAACGAGAGATTTTGTCGATAGCAAGTTGAAAATGTATAGAAAGAGGGTAAAGGAAAATGGGATTGGCTACATTTAAAGGCGGCGTTCATCCTTACGAGGGTAAAGAACTGTCCGAGAGCAAGCCGGTACAGGTCCTGATGCCGAAGGGAGATCTGGTATTCCCGATGTCCCAGGGAATCGGCGCACCGGCGAACCCGCTGGTAAAGAAGGGCGACAGAGTCCTGGCTGGTCAGATCATCGGTGAAGCAGGCGGATTCATTTCTGCAAATGTCATCTGCTCCGTATCCGGTACTGTTAAGGCTGTAGAGCCGAGACGTGTTGCCAGCGGCGGCATGGTAAATTCCGTTGTAGTGGAAAATGATGGACTGTATGAGGCAGTAGAAGGCATGGGCGCAGACCGTGACCCGTCCACTCTGTCCAAGCAGGAAATCCGCGATATCGTAAAAGCAGCTGGTATCGTAGGTATGGGCGGCGCTGGTTTCCCGACCAACGTAAAACTTGCACCGAAGGATGACAATGCGATCGATCACATTATCGTAAACGCGGCTGAGTGTGAGCCGTATCTGACAAGTGACTATCGCCTGATGATGGAGCAGCCGGAGAGACTGATCGGCGGCATCAAAGTCATGTTAAGCATGTTCCCGAACGCGAAAGGCGTGATCGGAATCGAGGAGAACAAGCCGGAGGCGATCAAGCTTCTGGAAGGTCTCGTAAAAGACGAGCCAAAGATCACGGTATGTCCGTTAAAGACAAAGTATCCGCAGGGCGGCGAGCGTTTCCTGATCTATGCGGTTACAGGCGGACGCGAGATCAACTCCACGATGCTTCCGGCGGATGCAGGATGTATCGTAGATAACGTAGATACCGTTATCTCCATTTACAATGCAGTCTGTGAGAGCACACCGTTAATTCGTAAGATCATTACCGTTACCGGTGATGCGGTTAAGAATCCGCAGAACTTCCAGGTTCCGCTCGGTATGTGCTATCGCGAGATCCTTGAAGCTGCAGGCGGCTTTAAGGAAGAGCCGGAGAAGATGATCTCCGGTGGTCCTATGATGGGACAGGCATTGTTCTCACTGGATATTCCGGTAATGAAGAACTCCTCTGCCCTGACCTGCTTCACAAAAGATCAGGTTGCGGCAAATCCGGAATCTCCGTGTATCCGCTGTGGACGCTGTATCGAGGTATGTCCAGGTCATGTTGTTCCGCAGATGATGATGGCGGCAGCAGAAAGAAATGATCTTGCCCTGTTCGAAAAATTAAATGGTATGGAGTGCTGCGAATGCGGCTCCTGTACTTTCATCTGCCCTGCACACAGACCGCTGACACAGGCATTCAAAGAGATGCGTAAAGCTGTCATGGCAGCCAGAAGAAAGAAAGCGTAGGAGGTGTGACAAATGAGTAAATTATTAAACGTATCATCATCCCCTCATGTACGCTGCGGTGTTTCCACAAAGAACTTAATGTACGATGTGGCGATCGCAATGCTTCCGGCTACGATCTGGGGCGTGATGCAGTTCGGTATCTATTCCCTTATCGTTGTTGTTGCAACGGTTCTTTCCTGTGTACTCAGTGAGTACCTTTTTGAGACACTGATGCACAAGCCGGTTACCATCAGTGACGGCAGTGCCCTTGTCACAGGTATGATCTTAGGCTTAAATATGCCGCCGGCAATTCCGTTATGGATGCCGATTCTTGGCGGTGTATTTGCAATCATCGTCGTAAAACAGCTTTACGGCGGACTTGGTCAGAACTGGATGAACCCGGCTCTGGCAGCGAGATGCTTTATGCTGATCTCCTTTGCACAGGCTATGACAAAGTTCACAGACCCGGTAACAGACGCAGTTGCGAGCGCAACTCCTCTTGCGGCGATCAAAGCCGGTGATACATATGATCTTGCAGCTATGTTCATTGGTAAGATTCCGGGAACCATCGGTGAGGTTTCCGTAATTGCCCTTTTAATCGGTGCAGCTTACCTGCTCGTTAAGAAAGTAATTACGATCCGCATCCCGGCAGCATACATCCTTTCCTTCGCAGTATTCGCATTTATCTTCGGCCAGCACAATATTAACTACGTGCTCGCAGAGGTCTGCGGCGGCGGACTGATCTTCGGTGCATTCTTCATGGCTACCGACTATGTAACAAGCCCGATCACTGCAAAAGGACAGATCGTATTCGGTATCTGCCTTGGTATTTTAACAGGACTGTTCCGTATCTTCGGAAGCGGTGCAGAGGGCGTTTCCTACGCAATTATCTTCTGCAACATGCTTGTTCCGTTGATTGAGAAGGTAACTCTCCCGACAGCATTCGGAAAAGGGGGTAAGAAAAATGGCAGCAAGTAAGTCTGGATTTATGAAAGATGCCCTGATCCTTTTTGCGATCACCCTGGTTTCCGGTTTATGTCTCGGTGTTGTCTATGATGTGACAAAAGCTCCGATCGAGGCGGCTACCATCGCAGCCAACAACGCAACCTACAAACAGGTCCTTCCGGAGGCAGAGAGCTTCGATGATGTGGAAGGTTCCACAGAAAAGATCGCTGAGACAGCAGATGAGATCGCAAACCTCGGCTTCGGCGGCGTTGCGATCGAGTCCGTTCTCGAGGCAAAGGACGCAAACGGCGAAGTAGTAGGACATGTGATCAACTCCCTGTCCAACGACTCCTACGGTGGAGCTGTCAAGCTCTCCATCGGCTTTGATGCAGACGGCACTATCACAGGTGTTGGTATCCGTGAGACAAGTGATACTCCTGGTCTTGGCTTAAAGGCAAAAGATGATGACTACAGAAATCAGTACGTTGGAAAGAACTGCGAGAGCTTAAGCGTAACAAAATCCGGTTCTGCGTCTGACACTGAGATCAATGCCATCAGCGGTGCCACCATCACATCAAACGCTACAACAAACGCAGTCAATGCAGCTTTATACTATCTGCATAACTGCTTAAACTAGGAGGTGGGCATTCATGAATAAATGCGTAGAACGTTTATATAACGGTATTATCAAGGAAAACCCAACCTTCATCCTGATGTTAGGTATGTGTCCGACTCTTGCGACGACAACATCCGCCATCAACGGTCTCGGCATGGGACTTTCCACAACAGCCGTACTGATGTTTTCCAACCTGCTGATCTCCGCACTGCGTAAGATCATTCCGGACAGAGTCCGTATTCCGGCCTTCATCGTAGTCGTAGCCAGCCTGGTTACAGTCGTACAGCTCTTAATGCAGGGTTATGTTCCGTCCCTGTATGCATCTTTGGGTATTTACATCCCGCTTATCGTTGTTAACTGTATCATCCTTGGCCGTGCCGAGGCATATGCCTGCAAGAACGGTCCGGTTGAATCTTTCTTCGATGGTCTTGGTATGGGACTTGGTTTCTCTCTTTCCCTTACCGTCATCGGTATGTGCCGTGAGCTCTTCGGTGCAGGTGCGATCTTCGGACACACCATCATTCCGGAAGCTTACCACATTTCCATCATCATCCTTGCACCGGGTGCTCTGTTCACTCTGGCTATGCTTTCCGCGATCCAGAACAAGCTCCGTCTTCCATGCGCGACCAACGGTGACGCACCGAAGTCTGACCTTGTATGCGGCGGTAACTGTGCAAGCTGTGCAGGCTGTGTCAGCATGACAAACCATGCTGCTCTTGCTGAGAAGAAGGCAGAGGAAGCAGCAGCCGCAGCGGCAGCAAAGAAGGCAGCAGCAGAGAAGGCTCTCGCAGCTAAGAAGGCAGCTGAGGCTGCAAAAGCGGCAGAGGCAGCTAAGACTGAAGCAGCAGATGCCGGCAAAGAAAATTAAGGAGGAAATGGAGAAATGAAAGAACTTTTATTGATCGCCATCGGTTCTGCCCTGGTGAATAACGTTGTTTTAAGCCAGTTCCTCGGTCTTTGCCCGTTCCTTGGTGTATCCAAGAAAACAGAGACAGCAGCTGGTATGGGCGCTGCAGTCGTATTCGTTATTACGATCGCATCTGCCTGCACAAGCCTTGTTTATGATTTCGTTCTCGTAAGCTCCATATCGAGTATTTACAGACGATCGTATTTATCCTTGTAATCGCGGCTCTGGTTCAGTTCGTTGAGATGTTCTTAAAGAAGAACATGGTAAGCCTTTATGAGGCACTCGGCGTATACCTTCCGTTAATTACAACAAACTGTGCGGTTCTCGGTGTTGCGCTGACAAACGTACAGAAGAGCTAC
>ENA-OQHL01000846-OQHL01000846.1-human-gut-metagenome-genome-assembly--contig:-NODE-846-length-18428-cov-5.420469_pt1 | contig 18428 bp, 23 predicted proteins | sample MGYA00242565_ERZ504723 | MGnify/ENA primary metagenome ERZ504723 (study PRJEB26092, sample SAMD00036211) | human gut metagenome | host: Homo sapiens | study: EMG produced TPA metagenomics assembly of... | reverse complement strand
AACATTATTTTTAATAAGGCCCGTAGTAGAATACGCGAAGATATGTTCAAGATGACGATATTACGTTCCATTGAGAATGAAGAGCCGTACAATCAAGAAGACTGTATGGTGGCTGAGGATTTGAAGGAATATATTGACCGGTTGATAGCCGTATTACCCAAAAGACAGCGTGAAATTTTTTTAATGAGCAGGGAGGAAAATATGACTTATCGGGAGATTGCCCTTCGTTGTGGGATCGGTGAAAAAGCCGTAGAACGGCATATTCACCTCACCTTGAAATTTTGAAAAAGAATCTTCTTTTATTATGTTGTTTCCATGCTCCCCGAGTGAAATCAGGTATAGCCATCGGTGTGCTTCCATTTAGTACCGATTTCTCGCTTAATTCTGTAATACATGACCATTCGGCGGCATCATATACATCCATGTCGAGTGGAAGTCCGTTGCGCAGGCAGTAGATAAGACGATAGTCCATTACATAGTTCATTTCATTGGGTAATCCTTTGCGGTGCGCTTCTTCGCCGATGGTCGCACTGAAGGGGTGCTTATAGCGTGCCAGTGTTTTCTCTAGCCTTTCTCCCGCGAGCGGTGTGTCACCGTTCGGGTCCAGTGCTATGCATGGAACCGGATATTTCTGCGCGAATCCCAGTGTTCCGCATACTGTTTGCAGGCGGCTGTAAGGACGTGGAGTGGATACGTTATATTGAAGCATGATTGTTTTTCCCTTGACTGTATGGATAAGCGTCGTATTGACATCTCCCAATTGATATTGTTGACGGGCTTCCGGCGAATACTCACCGAACATCCGGCGGGCATATTCGCTCATTCCTGCCTGATGGGTAGACATGGAAACAAGATATTCCATCCGGTCACTACGGTGAATGTCGAGAATCTGGCACGCGGGTCCCAGTCCATGAGTAGGGTAGGGATTGCCGGTATGTTCGATGCTATATCTTTTTCCCCAGTGGTTGTGATAGCCCCCTTCGCTTTCTTCAGCAAAATACATCGAACGAAGGTCGTGGATATAAGCTCCTTCTACGTGCATGATCTCCCCGAGTATTCCCCGGCGAGCCATATTGAGAGTAGTCAGTGCGAAAGGATCGTAGCAGCAGTTCTCTAACATGATGCAGTGGCGTCGGGTTTTTTCTGCCGTATCGACCAGTTGCCAGCATTCTTCTACGCTCATGGCTGCCGGAACTTCGATGGCTACGTGCTTGTTACATTCCATGGCAAAGGTAGCCATTGGTGTATGCATCAGCCAATCGGTGCAGATGAAAATCAAATCCAGCCCGTCTGATTCACACATCTTTTTCCAGCCTTCTGTACCGGTATATCCGGTGGCTTTAGGGCGGTTTGCTTCTTTTAATTGCTGCTGGGCTTTGTGAAGGTTCCCTTCCCTGATTTCACAAAGGGCTTTGATTTCTACACCCTCTATTTGCAGATAGCGTTGCAGGGTGAGCAATCCCCGATTACCCAATCCTATGATTCCGATATGGACGGTAGGGATAGGAGAATGTGCTAACCGGAGTACGTGAGTTTGTGTCAGAGAATCTTTCATAATCATAGTGCTCTAAAGTAAAACAAAAAAAAGAGAATCTAATTTCTCAGATTCTCTTTGGAGAGCGGAAGACGGGGCTCAAACCCGCGACCCTCAGCTTGGAAGGCTAATGCTCTATCAACTGAGCTACTTCCGCAATTTTTGTGGGCAAAGATGGATTCGAACCACCGAAGTCGAAAGACAGCAGATTTACAGTCTGCCCCATTTGGCCACTCTGGTATTTGCCCTTTTTTGCTTTTGAGGAGGTTTGTTTCTCAATTGCGGTGCAAAGATACAACTATTTATTTAAACTCCAAACAAAATCGATCATTTTTATTGCAGTAATTGCACATTCGTCTCCTTTGTTACCCAGTTTGCCACCGGCACGATCCTCTGCTTGCTCCATTGTATTTGTGGTAATTAATCCGTAAATAACTGGTATATCGCCAGTTGCGTTTAATTCGGTAATTCCCTGGGTTGCTCCCATACAAACATAATCAAAATGTGGAGTATCTCCTTTAATTACGCAACCAATTGCAATAATTGCATCAAGATCGCAATTTTCCATCATTTGATTGGCACCAAAAGTTAGTTCGAAACTTCCCGGTACAGTTTTTACCAGAATATTTTCGTCTTTTGCTCCATGTTTTTTTAATGTATCGACTGCGCCTTTCAGTAAAGCACCGGTAATATTGAAGTTCCATTCGGATACGACAATGCCAAATTTCATTGCTTCTGCATTCGGAACGGAATTGAAATCATATTCGGATAAGTTATGGTAAGCTGTTGCCATAGTAAATTAAAAGTTGAGAATTATAAAATGAAGTTTGAAAGTATGGGAAATTAAGAAGAAAGGCACGGATTTCACGGATTCCACGGTTTTAATAGATAATCCGCTTAATCCGGTGTAATCCGTGCCTCGATCTCCTTATATAATAAGGTATTATTTTTTCATCAATTTAGCCTGTTCGATATATTTGTCGATGTCCATAGCTTGATAAGACTGGAAGTATTTATCCTTGATCTTAGTGTAAGCGTTTACTGCATCGTCATATTTTCCTTGTTTTACCAAGATTTCTCCGGCTTGTATCAGGAAAATCGGGCTTAATGTGTTATTGTCAGCTTTGTCTGCTGCCGACAGTAAAGTAGAGGCAGCTTTGTCCAGTTGACCAAGTTGTGCATAGCAGTTACCTGCAGCACCCAAGATTGCCGGAGCAACCATTTGGTCTTTTCCATTGAAGCTATCCAGCATCTTCACTGCTTCTTCATATTTGCCAAGTTGTGCGTAGCAAATACCAGCATAAGCTTTTGCCAAATTAGCAGCTTTTGTTCCGCTGTACTCATCAGCTACTTTCAGGAAACCTGTGTAACCGATGCTGTCACCGTTTAAAGCCTGTTCAAAAGCATCCTGTTCAAAGTATTCCTGTCCTTTGAAAAGAGCTGCTTGTGCTTTTTCTTCACGTGGTTCAGCATAGAGGTTTTTGTACATGATAAAACCTGCTACAATAATAATCACAGCAACAACACCGCCAATAATTGCGTTTTTGTACTTGATAAGAAATGCTTCCGATTGTGTCAGTGCATCTTCTACGTTCAGATGTTCGTTCTGATTCTTTTGTTCTGCCATTTTATATGATTCTTTTTGTTATTATTCACAGTTTGATATTTCGACTCGCAAAAGTAGTTTTTTTATATCTACAAATGAAATTTAGAAGCATCTTTTTTTGTTTTACACCCGAAAACCACGAAAATCTTGCTACTTTTGTGAACAAATTAACGTGTGCACAATGATACTGAAACGAATATCTATATTAAATTATAAGAATCTGGAAGAGGTGGAGCTGGGATTCTCTGCCAAACTGAATTGTTTTTTGGACTGAATGGGATGGGGAAGACGAATCTGCTGGATGCAGTGTATTTCTTATCCTTCTGTAAAAGTTCCGGCAATCCGATTGATTCTCAGAATATTCGTCATGAACAAGACTTCTTTGTCATCCAGGGTTTCTATGAAGCGGAGGACGGAACTCCTGAAGAGATTTATTGTGGAATGAAACGCCGTTCGAAGAAACAATTTAAACGGAATAAGAAAGAATATAGCCGCTTCTCGGATCACATCGGCTTCCTGCCTTTGGTGATGGTTTCACCTGCCGATTCTGAATTGATAGCCGGAGGGAGTGATGAACGTCGCCGGTTTATGGATGTAGTGATTTCGCAGTATGATAAAGAATATCTTGAAGCACTGATACGGTATAATAAAGCATTAGTGCAGCGTAACACATTGCTGAAGAGTGAGTTCCCGGTGGAGGAAGAATTGTTTCTTGTATGGGAGGAAATGATGTCTCAAGCCGGTGAAATCGTTTTCCGGAAGCGTGAAGCGTTTATCCGGGAGTTTATTCCTATTTTCCAATCTTTCTATTCTTTTATTTCTCAGGATAAAGAGGCTGTGGGATTATCTTATGAGTCTCATGCACGGGATGCTTCTTTGTTGGAAGTGTTGAAGCAGAGCAGGGAGCGGGATAAGATAATGGGGTTCTCTTTGCGGGGGATTCATAAGGATGAGTTAAATATGCTGTTGGGCGAATTTCCGATAAAGAAAGAAGGCTCGCAGGGACAGAATAAAACATATCTGGTGGCGTTAAAACTGGCACAGTTTGATTTCTTGAAACGTACGGGCAGAACTGTTCCTTTATTATTATTAGATGATATTTTTGATAAACTGGATGCTTCCCGCGTAGAGCAAATAGTGAAGTTAGTGGGCGGAGACAATTTCGGGCAGATATTTATAACGGATACGAACCGGGGGCATCTGGACCGTATTTTACATAAGGTAGGTAGTGATTATAAGATATTTCGTGTAGAAGAGGGTACAATTCAAGAAATGGAGGCTGACGATGAAGCGCAATGATGCCGAACAAATAGGAAAACTGATTCAACAGTTTCTTCGTCAGGAGAGTTTGGAGTCTCCGCTGAACGAACAAAGACTGTTGGATGCCTGGCCTCAAGTCTTAGGACCGGCGGCGGCTTATACCAGCAATCTTTATATTCGTAATCAGACATTGTATGTGCATCTTACTTCTGCTGCTCTCCGGCAGGAGTTGATGATGGGGCGTGAAGTATTGGTGCGCACACTCAATCAGAGAGTCGGTGCTATGGTTATTACAAACATTATTTTTCGTTGAGGAAAGGGATTCTGTCTATAACCTTTATACCCAGCTTGCGAAGTGTTTCGGTTGCACGGCTGTAATAAAAAGGATTTTCCAGATATTGATTATTGTGAGCATCTACACCGATGATAGCGGTGCAACCTTCATGGGCGGCTACTTTCCAGAAATCCGGGTAAGGAATGGTGGTGATTCCATGAATGTCATTATACTCTTCATAACCAAGATTATATTCCAACGGTAGGTTTAACCGTGCTGCTGTACGACAGATATGTCTGCTGACCAGTTTGCAATGATGATCGAATTCCGGGTAGGAACGCATGAATAAATCCGGATGGGCAAGGTAGGCAAATAGTCCGCTTTCCATCCCTTCAATAGCACTCTCTTCGTAGAGCTCGAGCATGTCTACCGAATCTGTATTCCGGCCGAAATAGGGAAACTTCTCATCTGTATGAAAATGGTGATTTCCGAAGATGATGTAATCCAGCTTATATTCTTTGATGATTCCTTTTAACCAGTGTATATATTCAGGAAAGTATTCACATTCCAATCCTATTTTTATACTGATTTGATTCTTGTATTTTTCTTGTAGCGAACGGAGGCTTTCCACATAGCCCGGCAACTCTTCAGGGAGCATGCGGATGTCGGAGATATAATTGGTGTGGTATTTCCACGGAGTGTGGTCTGAAAAGCCTATTTCTTGATAGCCGCCTTTGATGGCACTTAAAACAAATTCTTCGTCACTCCCTGTCGCATGATGGCAGCGGGTGGTATGGGTGTGATAATTCGTCTTCATTGATTGTTATAATTATATCCATGCGGACGTCGAATGATTCCGCAGGAACTTCTTCTACTAGTTGAAACGGGAAACAAATCCCAGCTTTATAGGCTGATGGTATGCGTGGCAAGAGGCGGTCGTAGTATCCTTTTCCTCGTCCCAAACGGTTACCTTTAGCATCAAAAGCTACTCCGGGAACGACGATGAAGTCGATGGCTGCATAGTCTGTGAATGCTTCCCCGGTTGGTTCTTCTATGCCATAGACACCACAGATTGACATATTTTCAGGCCCGGTATATATCCGAAGCTCCAAATCATCGCCTACCACTACGGGGAGCAAGATTCGTTTCTTATTGCTCCATTTTCGGATAAACTCATGTGTGTCTACTTCATCATTTAGCGAATGGTATAGTAGTACGGTATTGGCCGCCCTGAAAGCCGGGTGGGCTTCAAGGGCGGTCAGTATGTTAGCTGATTGCAGCTTTCGCATAGTCGAATCCGCGTGTTGGGTCTTCAGTAATGCTATACGCTTGCGCAGTTCTTTTTTTCTTTCCATCTTTTTTGTCCTTCGTCACTTCTTCCTCTTCAACGGCTACCGGAGCTTTTGGGAAAGCTTCTCCTTTTTCGAGTATCTCAATGCCTTTAATGACGGTAGCATCTGTCTTGTTAAAATATTGAAGATAAGCTTCCAGTCCAAGCATATTGTAGATGATGTTACCAAAGAGGTTCTTCTCCAAAAGTTTGTATGACTTCTGAATGAGGATATTTCTTCTTTTCACTCCTTTGCTGTCGGCAAAACGGACAAACTGTTCTACCAATCCCTGATGACGAAGGTAATTCAGCAATTCTTCCTCTGTTTCATATTGGCTAAGTTTCTTCCGGTTATTGTCGGTGTACTGGAATGTGAATTGAATAGTCAGTCCCCGGTTAATAACAGTAGAAAGATAAGAGGTGACTCCCGTTGTATCTTGCGGTACGAATATATCCGGCATGATACCACCACCGCCATAAACAGTACGTCCCAGGCTGGTGTTATAGCGTTCGCTCTCATTCTGCTTGATACTGTCGCGTGAGAAAAATTCCCCATGTTCGTAACGGGTATATAAATCCAGTTCGTAGTTACGATCTTTACCGCTTTCGTATGGGCGTTGGATACAACGTCCGGATGGAGTGTAGTAGCGGGCGATTGTCAGGCGGATAGCCGAACCATCACTGAAGTCGATCGGTTGTTGCACAAGCCCCTTACCAAAGGAACGGCGTCCTACAACTGTACCCCGGTCGTTATCCTGAATAGCTCCGGTGAAGATTTCACTGGCAGAAGCAGAACCTTCGTCAATCAATACGACGAGTGGCATTTTCTGACAGCTACCTGTACCGTTGGCGAATTCTTCTGCACGTGGATATTTACGGCCTTGAGTGTATACGATTAATTTGCCTTCGGGCAGGAACTCATTCACCATGCGGATGGCTGCTTCCATATATCCTCCGGTGTTACCGCGGAGGTCAATGATCAGACCTTTGCATTTTTTATGGTTGAGTTGTGCCAGTGCATTCAATAATTCTACATGGCTGGTACGTCCGAATTTGCTGACTTTCACGTAACCAATGTCATCGTTTAGCATATAAGCTGCATCAACGGTATTTTGAGGAATGTCTCCACGGGTAATGTTGAAATGCAATAAGTCTTTTTCTCCTGTTCGTTTGATACCTAATTTCACTTGTGAACCTTTCGGGCCTTTCAGAGTGCGCATAGCCCGTTCGTTGGTTACTTTCTTACCGACAAACAAACTGTCGTCCACGGTAACAATACGGTCGCCCGCCATCAATCCTATCTTTTCAGAAGGGCCACCCTGAACGACTGCATTCACATGAATGGTGTCGTTCTGTATGGTAAACTGGATACCGATTCCGCTAAAGCTACCTTCCAGTTCCGAGTTGACTTCTTCGAGATTTTGGGCAGGGATATAAGTTGAATGTGGATCTAATTCGGCCAGAATCTGCGGCATGGCTTTTTCCACTAAATCGGCCATGTTTACGGTGTCGACATATTGATCGTCTACAATGCGTAACAATGCGTTTAGCTTATTGGAGGAACCGTTGATAATACCCAAACGGTTGCCGGCAAAATGCTTGGCATAAAATGTACCGATAAGAATCCCGACTACCACGCTGACTGCTATGATGACAGGTGTAAAACGTGAAGAGTTTTTTGTACTCATGTCTATTCCTTTTTTTAACGTTCGTCTTCTTATATATTCGGAGAGGAATGGTTATCTAATTCTGTGTAGATAACTTCGATTCCCGCCCGTTTTAATAACTCAATTCCATCTTCCAGGCGGTAATGTTCGGAGTAAACTACCCGTTTGATCCCTGCCTGTATGATTAACTTTGCACATTCGATGCAAGGAGAGGCGGTGACGTACATGGTAGCACCGTCGCTACTGTTGTTTGAACGTGCTATTTTGGTAATGGCATTTGCTTCCGCATGCAGAACGTATGGTTTTGTCAGATTGTTTTCATCTTCGCATACATTCTCAAAACCGGAAGGAGTTCCGTTATATCCATCGGAGATAATCATTTTATCTTTAACAATTAAAGCTCCTACTTTGCGGCGTTGGCAATAGGAATTTTCAGCCCATATACTGGCCATGCGTATATAACGTTTGTCAAGTTCTAATTGTTTCTTTTCAGTGTCCATGTTGTTTACTATTTATTACTAACTACCCGGAAAACCATACGGAAAGTTTGTTTACCGGATGCCGGTTTGTATAAAAGGTATAAGTTATTACTATCTCCTTCGTAAGATGTAGCAGCATTAAGCCCCTCTATAAAATTTCTGGCGAGTTGGTCGTTACCATAATTACCTGCAGTGGTAACAGTAGCTTTAAAGCTGTTGTTTTTGGCATTGGCGCTCCATTTTCCTTCAAAAGTACTGGTTGCAATGACAGTTCCTTTTATATTTCCGTTCATAACATCTCCATCTACTGTACCATCAAATACGATATTGTATGTACCATTCTTATTAAGCTCTTTGATACTTGCTTTTTCTTGTTCCTCATTCTCCCAAAAGCCAAACATCTCATGACCTCCATCCACAGTGATATAATTTAGTTTCCACGTTTTTCCTGTAAAGATAGCGGCTACATCGTCCGAATCATTACACCCTGAAAATAAAGGAAGCAATAGTAATAATCCTACTATTTTATAGATATTCTTCTTCATACGGTTATGTTTAATACTTAATACCTTATACTTAATACTTATTTCTTTATTCCATTTCTGATTAATAAAGCATCAATACTTGGTTCCTGTCCGCGGAAACGTTTATAAAGTACCATTGGATGTTCCGTTCCTCCTTTCGACAGAATATTATTGCGGAACGAGTCTGCAACTTCCTGATTGAATATTCCTTTTTGCTTGAACAATGAGAAAGCGTCAGCATCCAGTACTTCCGCCCATTTATAACTATAGTATCCGGCGGCATATCCACCAGCAAAGATATGGGAAAACTGCGTACTCATGCAAGCTTCTGGTACAATCGGCAATATTTGTGCATCCTTCCAGGCTTCCTGTTCATAAGCTTTCACGTCTCCTTCAAAAGGAGTGTTGCGAGTATACCACGCCATATCAAGTAAACCGAAACTTAGTTGCCGCAGACAAGCATAAGCAATATTGAAATTAGAAGCGTCTACAAGACGTTTTATTAATTCATCCGGTAAAACTTCTCCTGTCTGATAATGACGGGCAAATGTATTTAGGAAATCTTTCTCTATGGCGAAGTTCTCCATAATCTGCGAAGGAAGCTCCACAAAGTCCCAATATACATTGGTTCCGCTTAAACTTCTGTAAGTGGAATTGGCAAACATACCATGCAGGCTATGTCCGAACTCATGCAAGAATGTTTCTACTTCATTGAATGTTAATAAAGCAGGCTTATTCTCGGTTGGCTTGGTAAAGTTCATCACAACGGATACATGCGGACGGCTGTTTTCGCCAGTCTTTTTATCTATCCATTGGTCTTTGTAACTTGTCATCCAAGCTCCGGCGCGCTTACCTAAACGCGGGTGGAAGTCAGTATATAAGACGGCTAAGAATTTTCCGTCTTTATCAAACACTTCAAAGGCTTCCACTTCTTTATGGTAAACCGGAATTTCTGTATTTTTCCGGAAAGTAATTCCATATAACTTTTCAGCTAGTCCAAACACTCCTTTTTTTCACTTGTTTCCAATTCGAAGTAAGGACGGAGCATTTCTTCATTGATATTTGAATTTTTTGTCTTTCAGTTTGTTTGAGTAATAACTCCAGTCCCAAGGCATTTACAACGAAATCATCTCCCTGCTCTTCGCGGGCCAGTTTTCTTGGATTTCTTTGTATTCTTGTTGTGCGGTAGGAGCATATGCTTCCAGCAGTTGGTTAAGCAGTTTGTATACAGACTCACTGTTTTCAGCCATTCTTTTCTTTAGCGTATATTCCGCATAATCTTTGTATCCCAATAGCTGGGCTATTTTCATACGTGTATTGGCTATATTTTTTACGATATCGATATTATTGAATTCGTTATCGTGCGTACATTTTGTATTGTAAGCCATATACAATTTCTGGCGTAAATCACGATTGTCGGAATACGTCATAAAAGGAACGTAGCTTGGAGCATGAAGCGTGAACGCCCATCCTTCTTTTTCTTCGCTCTTGGCTGTTTCAGCAGCAGCTTCTATGATAATTTCGGGTAATCCGGCGAGACTTTCCTTTTTTGTCAACAGCATCTGATAGGCATTTGTCTCTTTCAGGTTGTTTTCACTGAAAGTAAGCGTCAGTTTACTCAACTCGTTAGTCAGGCGGCGGTACTCTTCCCGCGCTTCTCCTTCCAAATTGGCACCATGACGAACAAAACTGTTGTATGCATTTTCCAGTAACTGTTTTTGTTCCTGTGTCAGTTGCAAAGTCTCTTTTTGGTTGTACACTTCTTTCACACGTGCGAATAACTTTTCATTCAGTGTGATATTATTGCTGTGTTCACTAAGCAACGGCATAATCTTTTGAGCGAGTTCTTGCAGATCGTCATTCGTTTCTGCGCTCAACATATTACCGAAGACGGCAACTACTTTATCCAGTAATTCCCCTGATTCTTCGAAAGCTTCTATCGTATTGCTAAAATCAGCCTTTTCCGGATTCTGTATGATAGCCTCTATTTCAGCATTTTGCAGCTTGATTCCTTCGAGGATAGCAGGCTCATAATGTTCAGTTTCAATCCGGTCGAACGGCACGGTTCCGTGCGGCGTATGGTATTGCCCGTAGAAAGGATTCTGGGCGTTTGTTATATTGCTCATAGTGCAAACTAGTATCAATGTTATTAATAATCTCTCCATAGAAGTACAAAACTACTAAAATTGTTGCTTATTCAACGGATAACACGTTGCTTTTTAACAATATATAAAATGAAATGTATAAAAAAACCGCTACGGTTTCCCGCAGCGGTTTTCTATATGGTTCAAGCTTCTAATTAAGCGTTAACTGATGCCATGTGAGCGATCAAGTCAAGTACTTTGTTAGAGTAACCGATTTCGTTGTCATACCAAGATACAACTTTAACGAAAGTATCAGTCAAAGCGATACCTGCTTTAGCGTCGAAGATAGAAGTACGAGCGTCACCTAAGAAGTCAGAAGAAACTACTGCATCTTCAGTGTAACCCAGGATACCTTTCAATTCGCCTTCAGAAGCTTCTTTCATTGCAGCGCAGATTTCAGCGTAAGTAGCCGGTTTAGCCAAGTTAACTGTCAAGTCAACTACAGATACGTCCAAAGTCGGAACACGCATAGACATACCAGTCAATTTGCCGTTCAATGCAGGGATTACTTTACCTACAGCTTTAGCAGCACCAGTAGAAGAAGGGATGATGTTGCCAGAAGCAGCACGACCACCTCTCCAGTCTTTCATAGAAGGACCGTCAACTGTTTTCTGAGTAGCAGTTGTAGAGTGAACTGTAGTCATCAAACCGTCAAGGATACCGAACTTGTCGTTCAATACTTTAGCGATAGGAGCCAAACAGTTAGTAGTACAAGAAGCGTTAGATACAAATTGAGTACCTTTTACGTATGTCTTTTCGTTTACACCGCAAACGAACATCGGAGTGTCATCTTTAGAAGGAGCTGACATTACAACATATTTTGCACCAGCTTCGATGTGAGCCTGAGCTTTGTCTTTGCTCAAGAACAAACCTGTAGATTCAACAACGTATTCTGCACCTACTTCGTTCCATTTCAAGTCAGCCGGATTTCTTTCAGCTGTGATACGGATAGCTTGACCGTTAACGATCAATTTGCTGTTTTCAACATCTGCTTCGATAGTACCGTCGAATTGACCGTGCATTGTATCATACTTCAGCATGTAAGCCAAGTAATCAACCGGGCAAAGGTCATTGATACCTACGATTTGAATATCGTTTCTTGTCATTGCAGCGCGGAAAACGAAACGTCCGATACGTCCGAATCCATTAATACCTACTTTAATCATTTTGTTTAAACTTTTAAGGGTTTTATAATATTTGTTCAAATATCTCTCTACCTCCGCACTTGTTTTATTTTCAAATGCGGTGCAAAATTACAAAAATGTTTTTATATTCGCGCATTAAATTCACATTAAATATTGAAAAAAGATGGGAAAGAGTACATTTTTACAGGACTTTAAGGCGTTTGCCATGAAAGGTAACGTCATAGACATGGCTGTCGGTGTTGTTATTGGTGGTGCGTTTGGAAAAATCGTATCATCATTGGTTGCTAATGTTATTATGCCTCCGATTGGTTTATTGGTTGGCGGTGTGAACTTTACGGATTTGAAATGGGTGATGAAAGCGGCAGAGATCGGTGCTGACGGTAAGGAGATAGCTCCGGCTGTGACATTGGATTATGGTCAGTTTCTGCAGGCCACCTTTGATTTTCTGATTATCGCTTTTGCTATATTTTTATTTATACGTTTGATTACGAAACTGACAACTAAAAAACAGGCAGAAGTGGCGGCTGCTCCTCCAGCTCCTCCTGTGCCAACGAAGGAAGAAGTTTTGTTGACGGAGATACGTGATTTGCTGAAAGAAAAAAATAATTGATTCTAATTAAAATGAAGGAGATTTCGGGTGTAAACTTGTGAATCTCCTTTATTTTTCTCTTCATTATTAATATAGATTGCGTACTTTTTTCTACTTTTGCAACTCAATTTATTCAAAATCCAACCATTGATATGCAGGAAAAAATAATAATTCTTGATTTCGGTTCGCAGACAACACAGCTCATAGGTCGCCGTGTACGTGAATTGGATACGTATTGTGAAATCGTTCCTTATAACAAATTTCCTAAAGAAGACCCGACTATTAAAGGAGTCATTCTCTCCGGAAGTCCTTTTTCGGTTTACGATAAAGATGCTTTCAAAGTAGATTTGAGTGAAATTCGTGGTAAATATCCGATATTGGGTATTTGTTATGGTGCACAGTATCTGTCATACACCAATGGCGGAAAAGTGGAACCGGCCGGAACACGTGAGTATGGGCGTGCGCATTTGGCTTCTTTCTGCAAAGATAATGTACTGTTTAAAGGAGTGCGTGATGGGTCGCAGGTGTGGATGAGTCATGGAGATACGATTACTGCTATTCCTGCAAGTTTCAAAAAAATAGCTTCAACAGATAAAGTAGAGATTGCTGCTTATCAGATAGAAGGGGAGCAGGTATGGGGTGTTCAGTTCCATCCGGAAGTATTCCATAGTGAAGACGGAACTCAAATCCTGAAGAACTTTGTGGTAGATGTTTGCGGCTGCAAGCAAGACTGGTCGCCGGCTTCTTTTATTGAGAGCACGGTTGCCGAACTGAAAGATCAGTTGGGTGATGATAAGGTTGTTCTCGGTTTGAGTGGTGGAGTCGATTCATCGGTTGCGGCAGTGCTGCTGAATAAAGCTATTGGCAAAAAACTTGACTTGTATCTTTGTAGATCATGGTATGCTGCGTAAGAATGAGTTCAAGAATGTGATGAAAGATTACGAATGTCTCGGTCTGAATGTGATTGGCGTTGATGCCAGCGAAAAGTTCTTTACGGAACTGGCTGGTGTGGCCGAACCGGAAGCTAAACGTAAGATTATAGGTAAGGGCTTCATCGATGTGTTCGATGTAGAAGCTCATAAGATCAAAGACGTGAAATGGCTGGCCCAAGGTACAATCTATCCGGATTGCATCGAGTCATTGTCTATCACGGGTACAGTGATTAAGAGCCATCATAATGTAGGTGGACTTCCTGAAAAGATGAATCTGAAATTGTGTGAGCCACTTCGTTTGTTGTTTAAGGATGAAGTTCGTCGGGTAGGTCGTGAGTTGGGTATGCCGGAACATCTGATTACCCGCCATCCGTTCCCGGGACCGGGGCTGGCAGTGCGTATTCTAGGTGATATTACTCCTGAAAAAGTACGTATCCTGCAGGATGCTGACGATATTTTTATTCAGGGATTGCGTGACTGGGGATTGTATGATAAAGTATGGCAGGCAGGAGTTATCTTGTTGCCAGTACAGTCTGTAGGCGTGATGGGAGATGAACGTACGTACGAAAGAGCAGTTGCTTTACGTGCTGTGACATCTACAGATGCCATGACAGCCGACTGGGCGCATCTGCCTTATGAATTTATGGGTAAGGTATCGAATGATATTATTAATAAGGTGAAGGGAGTGAACCGTGTAACCTATGATATCAGTTCTAAACCACCAGCAACCATTGAGTGGGAATAATAACACTTTATAATCTAAAAATAGCCTCAATAGGAATTCCTGTTGAGGCTATTTTATGATGAATAGGTCTTTTTATAATGAGCCAGTCAGTATCTATTCGCTTACCAGCTTCTGTGCATCCGGAATAAGAATCTCTTTCCGGCGTAATTCTAATAATCCTTTGTCTTGTAGCTCATTGAGTGCTTTTGAAGTATTCAGCCGGGTGTCATCTAAGTAGCGGGCAAGATCGTCCATCTTCATTTTGAATATCTTTTCTCCCTGAATCTTTTCACAATGCAACAGAAAAAAGCGAATGATTTTCTCTGTTAAATCCTGTGTCGGCTCTTCCCATAAGCGGGAGTAAAGATTTTGTGCCCGGTTACTTACGATATTCATATAGTTGAGCCGGAATATTTCATATTTGAACAGATCGCTAAGTACAAATGCTTTGCTGATACTGACAGTATGCGCTTCTGTATGTGCCACATAAGCAGAAGTGTAATGAGTGTTCATGCCAAACAGCGACTGTGGTTCCAGCAGGTAAGGTGCTTCCATCTGTTCAATGACGGTGTATATATTTTCTTTGGAATTTGTGACAATAGAAACCTCGCCTTTTAACAGGAAGCAGAGTTGTTTACACGGACTACCACTCTCAATGATAGTTTCTCCTACTTTATGCTTGATAAAGTGTAGCTTGACCTTATCCAGAATACTTGTGAAATCTTCATGACAAAGACCTTGAAATAAAGGCAATTGGAGCAAAGTGTCGAACATTGTTTCCATATGTTGTAATCTCTTGTTAATCGTACAAATTTACTCATAATACAACACGGCTGTCAATATCTGACCCTTCTTTTTGTTTTTTTTATTGTTTGAATGTATAAAAATAGAGTATATTTGCAGAAAAAAAGGAGGAAATTATGTTTGCAGGCTTCAATTGGCAACAGATGGTTAGTGCGTTTATCGTACTTTTTGCCGTGATAGACATTATCGGCTCTATACCTATTATAATTAACCTGAAAGAAAAAGGGAAAGATGTGAATGCAATGAAAGCTACCGTCATCTCTTTTGCTTTGCTGATCGGATTTTTCTATGCGGGAGATATGATGCTGAAACTCTTCCATGTAGATATCGAATCGTTTGCAGTTGCCGGTGCGTTTGTTATCTTCCTCATGTCTTTGGAGATGATTTTGGATATTGAGATTTTCAAAAATCAGGGTCCTATCAAAGAAGCTACTTTGGTGCCGCTTGTCTTTCCTTTGTTGGCAGGTGCCGGAGCTTTCACTACTTTGCTTTCTCTTCGGGCGGAATATGCCAGTATCAATATCATTATAGCTTTAGTATTGAACATGATCTGGGTTTACTTTGTAGTGAGTATGACTGGTCGTGTAGAACGTTTCTTGGGAAAAGGTGGTATCTATATTATTCGTAAGTTTTTTGGTATCATCTTATTGGCTATTTCTGTAAGGTTGTTTACGGCCAATATAACCTTATTGATTGAAGCGTTGCATCGGTCTTGATTAGGCTTAATCCTTCTTGTTAAATTGAATTCTATTGTATCGGTTGTGCCATCGTGTTGGCACAACTGTGACATGCCTCTGTCACAAGCGTGCCACTTCGATGGCACAAGTCTGCCAATATGGGTGACATGAGTTGGCATTTATAGCGTTTCTTCTTCTGCTGCTGCAGTTGTTGCTTCTTCTTCTGTATTCTCTTCCTCTTCCGTTTCATCTGCAAAAGGTTCCGGCCGTTGCGGTCCGTGATTTACGAAAACGAAAGCGCAGAGCGTTCCCATAATTCCTCCGCTAAGATGTCCTTCCCACGACATATTGGTAGGGGAGAAATAAGGAAACATATGCCATATAATTCCTCCATATAAAAAGGTGACAAGTAAAGAGATGGCAATGAGTGGAACATATTTGCGGAGAATACCACTGAAAAAGAGGAAGAAGGCAAAGCCATAGATCAGTCCGCTGGCACCGATGTGCCATCCCGGTTTTCCGATCAGGAAAGTAAGTAGTCCGCTTCCGAGCCAAATGAGAATAAAAATTTTACCGGCTATTCCCCGGTAAAAGTAAAAAAGACACCATGACAAGAAGAATAAAGGGATTGTATTTGCTAATAGATGACTGAACCCGCTGTGTATCAGCGGATGGGTTAAAATGCCGGTCAGTCCCCGTTTCTCCATAGGATATACCCCCAAGCGAGAGAAGTCCCAGTCCATCCCGACTTCCATAATCTTGAGTATATAGAGAATAAAAATAAGGAACAAAGGCTTTGCTGCAGCCAGCATGATACGCTGAATATCTTGCTTCATGACATTCTTTTCTTTAGATATTTTACGCAATACTACGAATATTTGCACAAAAACTGAAAATAAAAAGCCTTTTTATTTTTGTTTTATCTAGAATTTGTACATTTGGGCATTATACCTATATATACAATGCTCAGGCTGGTATATATACAGAACAGCAATAGATATATATAAGGAATATAGTGACCAATAATTAACCTTTAAATAATGCACAACTATGAGTTATTTACGATTTGACAAGACCCTCATGACGAATCTGGAAGAAAGTCTCCAAAGAGAGATTCTCCGGACGAACAAAGCAGGAGCTTATCATTGTACAACGATTGTTGATTGTAACACACGCAAATATCACGGACTGTTGGTAATTCCTGTTCCCAATATCGACGATGAAAATCATGTGCTGCTATCTTCTCTTGATGAAACGGTAATTCAACATGGTGCTGAGTTTAACTTGGGGTTGCATAAATATCAGGGAAACAACTTTAGTCCGAATGGACATAAGTATATCCGTGAATTCGATTGTGAGCATATCCCGGCGACAACTTACCGTGTTGGAGGAGTAGTGTTACGCAAAGAAAAAATCTTTGTACATCATGAAAACAGAATCCTGATTCGTTATACTTTGTTGGACGCACATTCGGCGACGACTTTGCGCTTCCGACCGTTCCTCGCTTTCCGGAGCGTGCGAGAGTACACTCACGAGAATGCGCAGGCAAGCCGCGATTATCAGCTTGTGGAAAATGGTATCAAGACTTGTATGTATCCCGGTTATCCGGAACTGTTCATGCAGTTGAACAAGGCTTGTGAGTTCCATTTCCAGCCCGACTGGTATCGTGGATTCGAATATCCGAAAGAACAAGAGCGAGGCTACGACTTCAATGAAGACCTCTATGTTCCGGGATATTTTGAAGTGGATATAAAAGAAAGGAGAAAGCATCGTTTTCTCTGCGGGTACTTCCGAAGTTACTCCGCGCAGACTGAAGCAGACGTTCGAAGCCGAAGTGGCTGACCGTACGCCTCGCGATAGCTTCTATCACTGTCTGAAAAACTCAGCCCATCAGTTCCACAACCAGCAGGAAGGAAGAACATTATATCCTTGCCGGTTATCCCTGGTTCAAATGCCGTGCGCGCGATATGTTTATATCCTTGCCGGGACTGACACTTGCGCTGGACGAGGTGGATCAGTTTGAAGACTGTGATGAAGACAGCGGAAAAACGCGATTCGAAGCTTTCATCAAGTGTGAGCCGGCATGGATACAAGATTTACGAGATGGAGCATCCGGATGTACTGCTTTGGGCCGTTATGGGCTTTGCAACAGTATGCCAAGGAGACCTCTCGCGAACAATGCCGTCAGAAATATGGCGAACTGCTGAAAGATATCCATCGAATTTATCCGTCAGCGGAAACATGAGAACCTCTTCCTGCATGAAAACGGTCTGCTTTATGCCAATGGCACCGATAAGGCGATTACGTGGATGAACTCCACCGTAAACGGACATCCGGTGATTCCCCGTACGGGATATATCGTAGAATTTAATGCTTTGTGGTATAATGCGCTTCGTTTCGTTGCCGATCTGGTTCGTGAAGATGGAAACGTTCTTTTGGCCGATGCGCTTGACGCACAGGCGGAAGTGACGGGAAAATCATTTATCGAAGTGTTCCGCAACGAATATGGATATTTACTTGACTATGTAGACGGAAATATGATGGACTGGAGCGTACGCCCCAACATGATATTCGCCGTAGCATTCGATTATTCTCCGTTGGACCGGGCACAAAAAGAAGCAAGTGCTCGACATCGCAACCAAAGGAGTTGCTCACCCCCAAGGGACTCCGTACCTTGAGTCCGAAGAGCGGGGGCTATAACCCTAACTGTGTGCCTCAGATACAGCGTGACTACGCTTA
>ENA-OQHL01000844-OQHL01000844.1-human-gut-metagenome-genome-assembly--contig:-NODE-844-length-18505-cov-13.021983_pt1 | contig 18505 bp, 16 predicted proteins | sample MGYA00242565_ERZ504723 | MGnify/ENA primary metagenome ERZ504723 (study PRJEB26092, sample SAMD00036211) | human gut metagenome | host: Homo sapiens | study: EMG produced TPA metagenomics assembly of... | reverse complement strand
GGGAAAAGCTCCGGCATGAATTTGACAGAGCAAGTATACTGACGATTGATGGAGCGTCAGCAAATTATTTCAAGGAATTGGATAATCGTGGAAAAAGGGAAATCAGCTTTTTTTGAGCTGTCAGAAGCGCAGCTTGGGAAACTATATACAGTAGATGAATACAGTGTAGAAAATTTTCTTTTTTCAGGTATTGGAATATGATATAGAAGTCAGGGATTCAAGGATCGCAATGGCTTTAAAGAAGCTTACGGAAAGAAAACGGGATGTAATTTTGCTTTACTTCTTTATGGATATGAATGATGTGGAAATCGCGAAGAGCATGAATTTGGTGCGTAGTACAGTCTGCGAACATCGTAAGCGTTCCCTTGAAATATTAAAAGAAATTTTAAAGGAGGCAGAAAATGCCAATGGATAAAAGAAAAAAACCATTAAATAGAGAGCTGCCTGAATATGAAGTGATCCAAGAAGCAGTAGCCGGAAACATTCTGGCAATAAATCAGATCCTGGATCATTACCGTGGCTACATAATAAAGAAGTCCATAAGAAAATTAAAAGATGAGTATGGAAATACTTACTGTTATGTAGACGAAACATTACGTCAGTGTCTGGAAAATCAATTAGTAAAAAAAATCATAAATTTTAAATTGTAAAGATATATTTCGCAAATTTTTCCTTTCTGAATGTTTTCCCCCTAACAGCACCTTGAAAACTGAATAGAAGTATCCCAGGTACGTTACTGCAATTAGGAGCAACAGGATTCGTGCCGCCATGATCTATGAAATAGGGAGCGATATGCACAGGTCAAAACAGACTTATTGGTACAGTCTGATTGCCATGAGAAATTGCAGGGATAATGATACTTCTGTCTAGCCATAGGTATCCCAATGGGGACAGTAATCGCAAATAGATTAAGCCGTGCTGGGTTATGACGTTCAGACCATGAACGGCCTGGGACTTTTTATGAAAAAACTTTGTGACACGATGTCATAAAGTGAAAGGAGAATGCTGTATGATGTATATTGCTATTTTGCTGGTAATATTAGCCTGTAATTCTGTTTTTATGTATGCCTGTCTGATTGTAGCAAAGCGGGCTGACCAAGATGAAGAAATCATGTTTCAAAAGAGAATCAATGAGAAAGCAGGAGAAAAATGATGGAAAATAAAGTATACCGTCCTCAGATAAGACTGTATCGTGACAGACCGGCAGACAAGATCATTATAGAAAAAATAGAAAACAGAAATCCGATGCTGCATAAAACGGTAAATGATTATATCAAACACGCAGTCTATGCTTTTGAAAACAAAAATAATCCATCTGCAGAATCAGATGACCAGATGGAGACAGAATTAAAAGGACTGTTTGATGCACACAATTTTTAACGAAGAGGAAAAGTGAGATGAAAGATCTCGCTTTTTTATTGTAAAAATAAGGATGTGATGCCTATGAATGTCTGATGGTTTAAAGAATATTCAGAAAAAAAGGAGGAAATCGCATGATTAAAAAAACATATGGAAAAGCAGTCGCGTTTTTTATGATACTGCTGATGATCGTGAATACGCTGCTCGGGTATCTGTCGTTTTCTGTGCAGACAGTGCAGGCTGCAAGCGCAATGACCTTAAAGACCATAAAAAACGGGACAGATGTTACAACAATAGATCCTACGTTTGATCCCAGGCAGGACAGCATTATCACTTTCAAATGGAACAAAAAGAACGGATTTAAGACAGTAAATATAGATAATGATATGTCACCGATCATGGACGTATCAAAGGATGCTACAGGAAAGAGTGTAAAAGTAGATAACCTGGGAGATAAGAAGCCTAAGATCATCTATTATAAAGCAGCCTACGATAAGATCAATAAAACTTATTATAATGTCGAAATGACAGTCACAAACTGGAAAAAAACAGCCCTTTTCCTGGATCGATGTACCGACAGGCAGGGCAATCCCTCCATTTATCCGGTTCCATACAACAAAGATTGGGATCAGTATCCGTGGACTTGACTATATTGATACGACTTTTAAATGGACAAAATATGGAGAAGACAGTCAGGGCAAAAAGCAGTCTTTGAAATTAACAGATGAGGAAAACTGCCAAGACTTCGTTCCTACATTACATTAAGCGATCTGGATGCTGCGCAGGCATTCCGTATAAATGAACAGCCGGGGATTGTCGGCATTTACAAATTAAAAGGTTATGACCATATCTATCAGGAGGGAGGAAATGTAGTTTCCAAAGATGTCCTGACAACAGATGCAGATAAAAAAGCCTGGGTTACTGCCTATATAAAAGGTGTAGATCAGTTTTCCCTTCGTTTTTATGAGGGAATGAATTTTGGTAATCTGGGAAGCGGGGATACTATAAGAAATGCACGTACCTCTGCCGGAAATATCGGAACCTCTTATTACAGCTTTACCAGCAAGTGCCTTTTAACGATCCCGAAAGTTGTAGATCCGAATGAGCCGGATATTGAGAAAAAAGCAGGTGACAAAGGAACTTCCTGGGATGATGCAGAGGAAGCATCAGATAAAGAGACTGCCTATGAGATTCAGGATTATAACGAATTTGACTATCTTGTAAGATCAGCAGGTCCTGGAATTGAAACAACAAATTATACGATCACCGATTCTTTAGAGAAATGTCTGGAGATCGCAGATGCAAGCAAAATTGTGATCACGGATAAATCTGGAAAAAATGTGACTGGAAAATTTAATGTAAAGATCTCCGGTCAGACGATCCAGTGTCAGGCAAAAGCGGATTACATGGCATCCGAGGAATTTAAGGATGCGGAGCAGATGTTTACCATGAGATATACCGTCCACAGACGGAAGGATGCAGATGTGAGAACATTCATGGCACCCTGGATGGATGCAGACGGATATACATTTTATGTTCCAAATAAAGCAAATGTAACCTGGGATGCAAAAGATCAGGAAACAAAAACAAAGGATTCTGAAGAATGCTGGATCACCGATACCATCAATGCCCGCTTGAAAGTAGAAAAGGATGCAAAATATGATGGATGGAAAGTCGGAGACCAGGTGGAGTATGCAGTAGAAGTCACCCAGACCAGACAGGATGCGTATGCAGTCAATGTAGAGGTAACAGATGAAGATATCCCGTCTTCCTTGCAATTACTTAACGGCTCCTGGGAAGTAAGCGGACCAAACAATGGGACTGCAGCTTCCATGTCCTCCCTGGGAGAAAACGGCTGGATCGTTACCTGCCCTGTTTTGCAGTACGGGGATTCTATCCTGATCCGTTTTAAATGTCTGGCATTGGCAGATAGTAATGGAAAAGATACCATCAATACAGCAAAAGCTACTGCAGAGAACTTTTTTGATGAGAATAAAGAGCAGACTTTTACCGGTGATGATGCGGAAGTATGGGTAAATACTCCGGAGCTGACCGTGGACAAGACTGCAAACGCCTATGAATATCAGGTAGGGGACAAGGTACAATATAAAATCATTGTACGGAATACAAAAGACTATACCGTTGCGCAGAATGTTGTAGTATCAGATATCAGCCTGCCGGATGGTCTGGATATTGCAGATGAAACAGGCATTCAGGTACAGTTTTCGCCGGAGACAGCAGCTTCTCAGATCGGATGGCCTGTCGCAGACGGAACTACATCTATCAAAAAGCAGATGGTAGAGAACCATTATTCTGCTGACCGTACTGGAAATACCTGGACCGTACAGGCAGACTTTCTTCCATCAGATGCAGCCATGACCATTACCTTTGACTGCATTGCATCAAAAGCAGTGAACGGAATCGAAACGCAGAATCAGGTATCTGTCACTGCATCCAATTTTGCAGATGAACAGGGAAATCCGAAAACTGCGCAGGATGATGCAGAGGTCTATGTAAATACAGCAGCATTTTCAATTGATAAGCATATCACTGACGGAAATTATGAGTGGCAGGTGGGAGATCATGTGCCCTTTGACATCATTGTAAGAAATATCAATGATGAGGGAACTGTAAACCTTGCAGATTCTGATGAATACTATACGCTTCCGGAAGAAGAAAAAGCAAAGATAGGAGCTGCCGGAAAGACCGTGGCAAGAAATGTGGTCATCAGTGATACGGATATTCCTGCAGGCTTCAGACTGGATACAGATACTGTATCCGTAGAGGCGGTTCCGGAAGAAACACAGGAATACAGCCAGGAAGAATATGCAGCAAATGCAGAGGAAATCCCGGATACATATACCGAATATGAGGAAACACCTGAAACTGAGGAGCTTATGCTGGAACAGGAAGCATATGAGCCGCAGGAGGAAGAGGCGCAGTACAGCGAAGAAGACCAGCAGATTCCGGAAGAAGAGATGTGGAATTCGGAACAGGAAGATGACCTGGAAGAGGACAGCCAGGAACCAGCAGATGCCTTAGAGATTCCGGAAACCTATGCACATCCTGCAGAACCGATCACGGTTACAGGCATTCCGGAAAGATACGAAAACCATGTTTCCGGCTCACAGGATGTTTCAAACCAGTTAAATCCACAACAGTATAATGAAACCGTAGATACACCGATCATCTGGAACTTAGAAACCGTAGGAAACGGCTGGGAACTGAAAATATCAGATCTTCCTGCTGGATATGATGTAAAAGTACATTTCACCTGCGAAGCCCTGGAAGCATCCAACGGTCAGGAGGGTGTCAACATCGGAACTGTGACTGCAGATAATGCAGTGCCGAGATCCGATGACTCCGAAGCCTATGTAAATACAGCAGTTCTCTCCGTACAGAAAGACGTGATCAACAGATATGCGTCCGGTGGGGAAGAGGACAAAAAGGATAACAGGGAAGACTATGAGTTCCGTGTAGGCGAGGACATCCTTTACCAGGTGGTGCTTAAGAATGTCCAGCCGGGATCCATTGCAAGAAATGTTGTTTTATCTGATATTTCTCTTCCGGATGGCATGATGTTAAAGGATGGGGAGGACGCCGTCACGGTAACGGGAATTCCGTCAGAGTATGTTAATCCGGTTGCCGGAACAGAAGATATTACCGGACAGCTGGATCCGGAACATTATAAAGAAACCGAGATCCTTCCAGTTTCTTACCAGATGACAAGAGAGACAAACAGCTGGAGCCTTTCCATTGACAATCTGCCATGTACAGAGAATGACAGCCTGAACCAGTGGAACCAGCCGGTAGTGGTTACCTTCCATTGTGTTGCAACAGACGCAGTGAATGGCTGGGAGATCATCAACACTGCAAAAGCATCTGCAGATAATGCAGAACCGGTACAGGACAGTGAAAGGATCTGGATCAACAGCCCGGTCTTAAATGTACAGAAAGAAGCAGACAGGGACGAGTATCTTGTAGGAGATACCATCACATACCAGGTGGATGTGACCCAGGACCAGATCGGATGTGTGGCAAGAAACCTTACCATTACAGACAGTATTGATACAGAGGGTGTCAAGTTACAGAAAAACTCCATTGTCCTCTTGGACAAGGACGGACATAGATTAAACATTCCGGAAGAAAATATTGATATTACCGGAAATACCTTTACGGTTTATACCGGGCTACATCTGATTAAAGAGCAGGGATATTATAACTGGGATGCAGAAAACGGAGGGCTTACAGAGAAAGGAAACTATAATCCGATCAATGTGGAAGAGTACAGCAGACTGACTCTGGAATATGCCGTAGAGATCACTGACCGCAGCCTGGCAGGACAGTCTATCCATAATACTGTAACCGTTAATTCAGATGAAAATATTCCAAAAGATACGGATGAAACAGTTCCGGTAGACGGACCGGCACTTGATATTACAAAAGAATCCGATAAAGCAGAATACCTTGTAGGAGAGACAGGCGTGTATAAGCTGACTGTAAGAGAACTGCGTGAGGGTGTGACTGCAAAGCAGATCGTAATAAAAGACAGCTTCGATACAGACGGGGCAGTCATTTTAATGGATACGCTTACTGTAAAAATGAACGGTAAAGAGATAGACGGTGCGAAGATCTCAGAACAGCCAAACGGTTTTCTTATTGAGACCGGACAGGACATGACCGTTGAGGATAAGATAGAAGTTACTTACCGTGTGCTGTTTGAATCCCCTTCCCTGGATGGAAAATATGTGGTAAACACTGCATCTGCAAAAGGTGAGAACACAAAAGAAGAAACCCAGGATAATACTGTTGTGGTGGTGGATGAGGGACCATCCTTAGAGATCACGAAAAAGTCTGATAAACGTTATTACAAAGTGGGTGAAACCGGACATTATACCGTAACAGTCAAACAGACAGAAAAAGGTGCGGCAGCAAGAAATGTGATCATCAAAGATGAACTGCATATAGACGGGGCAAGGATACTCCCAGGAACCATCCTGATCCGCAATAATGCCGGACGAGTGATGGATGAAGCGGAGATTGAGTACAGTGATCTCCGTTATGCAATCTATACCGGAACCGATCTGGGATATAAAGAAATATTTACTGTAAGCTATGATGTGCTGTTTGAAAAGGAATCCCTGGCAGGAAGCGATATCCTCAATGTAGCGAGGGTTACCTGTGATAATAATAAGGTAAACCAGAAAGAGCCGGAACCGATCCGCATTTCTGACGGGCTGACTGTTTATAAGTATGCTGATCCTGCAAACGGAAGTGTGGTGAAAAAAGGAGATACCATTACCTATTTTATTTCTGTAAAGAATACCTCAGACCAGGCAAAGGCAATGGTACTTGTTAAGGATCAGATCCCGGAATATACAGAGTATGTAAAAGATTCCGCCAGTGGAAAGGAAAATGTAACTGCCGGAACAAAAGAACTAAACGGACATCTTTATGCGGTATTTGCCATCCAGAATCTTGCAGCCGGAAGTGAAGAGACAGTGAGTTTCCAGGTCAAAGTACGGGAAGAGGTACCGGAAGATGAGATGCTGTTAAATGTAGCGCAGGTAAGGGAAACAAAAGCATCTTCAGAGGATATTACAGAGGATACCTGGAACCATAGCGGCTTCAGAAATACCAATGAGACCACACACTATCTGGATACCAGATGGGTGAAGGATTCCAATACCGTACAGATTGAGGGCGGAAGCCTTTCTATCGAGAAGACATCGGACAAGGCAAATTATGCAGTAGGGGAAATCGGACATTATACTCTTTTGGTAACCCAGGGAAAAGAGGGGGCAGTTTCCAAGAATGTAGTGATCAAAGACAGTCTGAAAAATAAGGGTGCGAAGATCCTTACAGATACGGTCCGGGTAGAGAAAACAGGACAGGATATGAGTAATATCCAGATCAAAGCAACAGAGAGCGGATTTACGATCCATACCCATGCAGACCTGGCATACGGAGAGCAGATGACAGTTACCTATGACGTCCTCTTTGAAGACGAATCTTTGTCCGGAAAGAGCGTACACAATGTGGCAGTGGCAAAAGGAGATGAGACACCGGACGGTGAGGAACCCAAAGATGACAATACGGTTACTGTAGGAAAAGCAGGACTGTCCATCTCAAAAACTTCCGATAAAAAAGAATATAAGGTAGGAGAAACCGCACATTATACGCTGGAAGTAAGAACAACTGCAGATGATTTCACGGCAGAAAATGTGATCATCAAGGATGTGATGAAACAAAAAGGGGCAAATCTGATCGCAGGTACCGTCAAGGTATATCTGGATGAGAAACTTCTGGATAAGACAGAAGTACAGGAACTGGATAATGGGTTTATCGCCATTACACATACGAACCTGTCAGGTGTTCAGGTGATGAAAGTGACTTATGATGTGACTATGGAAAAATCATCCCTGGCAGGCAGGGATATCCAGAACACAGCATCTGCAGATGCGGATAATACCAGACCTGCAGAAACCACATACAGCGTGAAAGTCCCTGAAGGCAAAAATCCGGAAAATCCGTCCCCGACAGTCACTCCGGCTGCACCGACCGAAACACCGTCAGAGAAAGGAGAACCGGTCCTTACGATCACGAAAAAGACAGACCAGACGGAAGCAAAGCCTGGAAGTACTGTGACCTATACTGTGGAAGTAAAGAATACCGGAAATGAAACAGCAAAAGAAGTGGTGATCATTGACAATCTGAAGAATAATAAAGCAATTCTTCAGAAAGATACCATCAAGACATATCTGCAGGGAAAATCATTTACACCAAAGAAAATATCTGCTGTCAGCAGCGGATTCCGCATTGAGACAGGAAAAGACCTTGAAAAAGGACAGGCAGTCCAGGTTGTTTATCAGGTAAAACTGGATGCGACCATCAAATCTTCCGAGGTGCGTAACGTAGCTTCTGCAAGTGCGCAGAATGCAGAACGTGCAGAAACCGAACAGACCTTACGGATTCCGTCTAATTCTTCGGAGAATCCGCAGAATCCGGGAAACAGTGACAGTACCCTGAAAGATACTTCTGCAAGCCTGAAAGGAAATGTACAGACAGGTGACAGATCCCCTGTAAAGCTGATCGTGATCATAGGCGTCCTTGGAATCGCAGGACTGATTGCATATTTCAGTGGAAAAGGAAGAAAACGCAGATAACAGATAAATGATGCAGGGCAGCCCTTTAAGGCTGTCCTGGTCTTTTAAAGGAGAATGATGAAGCATGCAAAAAAATATTAGAAAACTATCTCTGGCGGTAGTATTTATGTTCATGGCATTATCCATGCAGGTTTCCGTCCATGGGGCAGGGACCACGCCCATATCCACACCGTTAAATACCCTGCTTACGATCGTGACAGACCTGGTAACAGGAATCGGCTCGATTATCACACTGTATGGGATCTTTGAGTTTGGAAATGCACAGCAGACTCAGGACGGGGCTGCAAAGAGTTTTGCCATCCAGAGAATCAGCGGAGGACTGATCATGGTGATCGCACCACAGCTTCTCCAGCTTTTTGTGGCATAGAAAACGTAGGAAGGAGGAAAAGCATATGCCGTCATGGATGGAGGACCTGTTAGGATTTAACCCATTGATCAAGGCTGGGTGTTCTGTATGGAACTGGTGTATGAAGATCGTTGCCCTGCAGTTTCTCACCAGCCCTACAGAGATTGCAAGGGGAGAACCGTGGGCGGATATGACCGCAAACATTTATCCTGTATTTTTGTCAGCAGGAGCTACGCTGGTATGTATCTGGTGTATGGTGGCGTTCTGCAGGGAGAGCGTGGATCTAAGGCAGGCGTTTACCTCTGAAAAGGGAATTTATATTCTTATTAAGGTAATCGCAGCAAATTTTATCATGACCTCTGCGCTTGCATGGATGCCGACCTTTTTTCAGATGGCATCGGGACTGACACTGGCAGATTTTCAGGCAGTGGAGTTTGATGCGACAGAGATTGGGCTGGACAGCGGCGGGATTCTGGCACTGACCCAGCTGACAACGTGGATCTTATCACTGGTATTTCTGATCGCAGCTGCTGTCTGTGGGCTGACGATCATATTTACCGTTTACCGCAGGGTAATCGATCTGATCCTGTTAGTTCCCATGGCACCGATCGCACTGTCCTTTGCTGCAGGCGGGAACGGAGTGTCGCGGTCAGCTTCTGCATGGCTGCGCACATTCATGGCAACCAACTTCCAGATTGCAGTGATGGGACTGGCATTGAGAGTAGGATGCAAAGTGATAGGGAATGGTACGATCCTGACAGAACAGGTTTCTATAGAATTTTCATTTTTACATATTTTTGAAATGTGTTTCTGCATGGTATTGCTTGTAGGGATTGTTAAAGGTTCCGAAGGACTGCTGAAGCGGGCATTTGCCCTTTGATGGAGGAAGAAATGGACATTAAGATAAACAAAGATATTGCAAAAGAATATCCGGATGATACCTATAAAGGATTTTCCGTCAGACAGCTGCTGTGCATTGGGACGGCGGCTTTTTTAGGAGGCGGCACCATACTGATCCTGTACTATATGGTGGGGCTGAATATCCATGCGGCAGTGTACGGGGCATTTCCCCTTGCAGCGCCGGTGATACTGGTGGGGTTCATACAGTATAAAGGAATGCCGTTAATTGATGCATTGCGGGAATGGGTGCGGTTAACGGACCAACCGGTCATGGTCTATGAGGCCCATGAGAATCATTATGATTATGATGAAAATGCAGATATAGAAGAAAGACATTACGAACGCACACACAAGAAACACAAAAAGAGGACAGAAAAAGAAGCAAAGAGGAAAAAGAGATTCCGGAGAAATGGAGGGTATTAAATATGTTTGGAGATACGTTTAAGACTGTAAAATCTCTCTCGGAATCCGTATACCAGGTGCCGAAAAGTGTTCAGCAGAGTATTCCCATCTATCGGATCAGCCAGAATGGGATCTTTGAGATTGAGAAGAAAAACGGAGAACACGTCTTTGACAAGGCATATGTGCTGGAGGATGTCAATTACAGCACAAAGGACGAGGAAGAAAAAGAGGAATTTCTTCTGGCACTCTGTAAGGTGTTCAATTCCATGAACATAGATTTTAAGTTTCTGGTCATCAACCAGCGGCGGGATGTGGAACGGCTTTTAAAGGAACTGATGCCGGATGAACAGACGAATCCTCTGTATAAGAGCATGATCGAGGCATACTGTCAGGTTTTAAGACAGAGACTGCAGGAGGGAAATACTTCCATAGAGCAGATGAAGTATCTGGTGGTGAGCTGTAAAAAGACAGATTTTGAATCTGCAAGGATCTTCTTTGTGGCATTGGAACAGAGACTGCATATCCTTTTTCATTCCATAGGGGGAAAACTGATTCCCATGGATGGAATAGGAAGACTGCGTTCCATGCACAGTATTTACCGTTTGGGGCATGAACAGGAATTTCACCTTACCTGGCAGGATCTGCGAAAAACAAAGAGGAACTGGCAGAATGAGATCTGCAATATGAAGATTAAAGAGCATGGCAGTTTTTTAGAATTTGAAGACAAATATACCTGTACCTTGTTCTGTAAACTCTATCCAAATTCCATTCAGGATGGATTCATAAAGAAATTGACGGATGTTCCTTTTCATGTACTGGTATCCCTGGATGTTGTGCCGATCCCGCAGGAGATCACCTTACGGAAACTGGAGGGAGCTTATACCAACAATGAGCAGGCAATTGCCAGGGAACAGGAAGAGAAAAACAGAAGACACGCCTTTTCTTCGGATATTTCTTACCCGAAACGAAAGAAAAAAGAAGAATTGGAGGGCTATCTGGATCAGGTTCATAACAATGATGAAAAGCTGTATTATTCTGGATTTCTGATCACGGTGGTTGGAAAAGACAGACAGGAATTAAACGACCATGTGGTGAGCATCAAATCCATTGCAAGCGGTTGCTCCATGGTGCTTGAAGTATTGGAAATGCGGCAGATGAAAGCTTTTAATACCTGCCTTCCGTGTGCGGCAAGACAAGTGGATGTGATGCGTACCATGTTTACTACTTCCCTGCCTGCATTCCAGCCATACAATGTGCAGGACATCATGGACAGGGAGGGATTTTTTTACGGGATCAACCAGGTATCAAAAAATCCGATCATCATTAACCGCAAACAGATGATGAATCCCCATAGTTTCATCTTTGGAAAGACAGGATCAGGAAAAAGTGTGTTTGCCAAGAATGAGATCGGTCAGATCCTTTTTAATACGGATGAGGATGTGATCATCCTGGATCCCCAGAATGAGTATTTTAACATTGTCAGGAATCTGGGAGGACAGGTGATCGACTTTTCCAATAATGGAAATGTGTGCATGAACCCGTGGGAAATCCCAAATCCCCTGCCGCCGGAATTCGACCTAGATGATTTTATCACCAGCAAGTCATCCATGACCAGGGCAATCTGTAAGGAAATGCTCATGCCGACCGCACTTACCGGGATCCATAAGACTGTGATAGACCGGTGCGTTAAGGAATGGTATCATAAGATTTTTTCCAGAAAGAAGCCCCAGAGTGAGACGCTGATTGAACTGCGGGAATATATCGGAAGGCAGGAAGAGCCGGAGGCAAGGGAAATCTACCTTGCGCTAGAAATGTTCACCCACGGATCCTTAAATGCTTTTGCAGGACAGAGTAATGAGACCATAAACAACCGTCTGGTTACGATCGGACTAAAAAATCTCGGAAAAGATATGCGCCGTATCTCAACACTCATATCCAGTGAGATCATACGATCCAGAATCGAATACAACTTCAAAGGCATTGCAGGAGAAAAAGGAAAAAAGAAACGAATCGCTACAAATGTAGTGGTAGATGAGTTCCAGATCATCACCCAGGATGAACTGGGAAGAGAGATCTTTGACAATCTGTACCGGACAGTCCGTAAGCAGGGCGGAATTATGACCTGTTTAACCCAGACATTATCCGATAACCTGATACAGGCAGAAATACAGGCAATGCTGTCCAATTCAGAGTTTGTGGTATTTTTAAACCAGTCGGGAATCGACCGGAATATCTTACGGCAGATCTATCCGGAGATTTCAAGGGAGGAAATGCGGTTTATCACAGATGCAAAGCCGGGGACCGGGCTGATCAAGTGCGGAGACAAGGTTGTACCTTTTGACTGCGTGATCCCTCGGGACAACCTGCTTTATACCCTGTATAATACAGATTTTTATATGAAACAAAAAGAGTAAATAAGAAAGGAGGATGCCGATGAAACTGCAGACAACAGGAAGCCTGCAGGTCCATGGCTTTCAGCGGAAGATAAAGACCGGGAACATGAAGCTGATGCTCAAAGATCCGCAGGATAAGACCGCACCGGAATTTTATATGAAAGATGCACAGAAGAAATTCTGGAGGAAGTTATCTTCTGCTGAAAGAAAGAAGACCATAAAGAAAGCGGATATCCAGTGTCAGAAGTCTGATTTTTATGGAACATTCCAAGGTGAATGCAGAGCCTGTACTGGAACTTTCCAGAAACAAAGAAAAGGATACAGGACAGACCGGATCAGGGATGCTCCGTTTTCAGCACAGGAAAATCCTATACAGACAGACCGGGGACAGGATATCCGGGAAGAAAAAAGGACAGAGATCAGGGGTGAAAACCAACCCATCATAGGCCAGGCCGGTACAGAAAAGACGAAAAGTGAAAACGCTTCTGCGAATGTGGGAGAAATACAAAATAATCCGCGGATCTTTCAAACACAAATAGGATGGAATGATAATATATCAAGAAAGAATACAGAAAAAGTGGGGAATAACCCCATATCTGCTGATGAAACTCATATAGCGGTAAAGGCAGCAAAGGAAACTGCCCGCATAGTAAAGCAGAACTTTTCGGCAGCAATGAGAAAGGAGGAAGAGGAACGTAAATTTAACTGTGAAGCGATCCTGACAGAAGAGGGGAGTATAAAAAGCATATCTGTCCATTCAGAGGAAATGGGGATACAGAGAGCGGTATCTGCGATGATTGCAGCGATTGCAGTTGTCATGCAGGCCGCTTTTTCTGCTATCCTGCCGTTTCTGATGGTCATTCTGCTGGTGATTTCTCTGCTTGCGGGAATCCTTTCCTTTTTATTCGGAGGTGTTTCTTCGGGATATGCAAAGGCAAATGTGTCAGCAGAGTGCGAACAGTACCGCTCCCTGGTAACAGAGTATGCGGCGAAGTATGGAATGCAGGATTATGTGGAACTTCTTCTGGCTGTTATGATGCAGGAATCCGGAGGATTACTGCCGGATGTCATGCAGGCTGCAGAGGGAGGCTTTAATACCAGATATCCCCATGTGCCCAACGGCATTCCGGATCCGGAGTATTCTATTGAATGCGGGGTACAGGAATTGAAAAGGGCACTGGAGCTTGCCGGATGCCAGGGTCCTACAGATATGGAACATATCAAACTGGCACTGCAGGGTTATAACTATGGGGAAGGCTATATCACATGGGCGCTGTCCCATTACAACGGATATTCCGAAGAAAATGCGGCTGAGTTCAGTGACATGATGGCTGCAAAAATGGGATGGTCAGCTTACGGCGATAAGAAATATGTGGAACATGTACTACGTTATTACACGGTAGTTTCCGGAGGGTTTGCAGACACACCTGCAGGAGGGATGTCAATCCCTCTGTATGATCAGAAAGATTATCCGGATGTACCCTTTGGCGGCGGGTCTATTGCTACAAGCGGGTGTGCGCCGACTTCCTTTGCAATGGTCGCTTCGTATCTTTTAGGCAGGCAGGTCACCCCGGTAGATGCAATGAGATGGTGCGGAAACGCTTACTATGTACCTGGAATCGGAACCGGATGGGATTATTTTTATGGCGCTGCCAGTCATTTCGGAATCCGGATTATAGAAGAAACCATGGATCCCCAGAGAGTCCTGCAGGCACTGGCTGCCGGAAAGCCGGTGATTAGTTCCCAGAATCCGGGACTGTTTACAGGAAGGGGGCACTTTATTGTGCTCAGAGGTGTTACTGCAGATGGGAAAGTTCTGGTCAATGATCCCAATGACAGTCCGGGAAAGAATTATGCCAGCCGGGAATTTGATATGCTCAGGGAAGTGAATGCCACCAGTGCAAAATACTGGATTTTTGACAGGTAGGAGGCGGAGAATAAATGAGCATGAAGAAAAAATTAAAGATAGCAGGAGTCATTTTCGGAATATTTGTACTGATCATCGTATTTCTGCTTTGTTATAAGGCTGGAAACCATATGGCAGAAAGACAGAGACAGGAAGAACAGGAACAGCTGGAGCTTACAGTCACACCTCTGCCGACAGAAGAACCGGAGGAAAGCATCACCCCTGTACCGGACATCTTTGGACAGCAGGAAGAAGAGTCTGCCCGGCAGAGCAATAAAAAATATAAATTTCTGGACTTTGCTGAAAACCTGGGTGATCTTTTCACAAAAAAGCAGATTAAAAAGATAAAGAAAACAACCAAAAAATATCTCAATAATTCCAGAACCCATGCAGAGGCAGATACCGTTATCTGTACCGGATTTCATTACAGAAGCCAGACCAGAAACCAGATTTACGGATATCTGAAGCTGGACGATGGAAGCATGCTCCAGTACACCTATGACTTTGACAGCAATGAAGTGAAAGTGATGGAAACTGCAGTGACAAGCCAGAATCTTGAGGATAAAAAGAAGCAGGAAGAAGCCGCACAACAGGCGTTAAAAGAACAGGAGGAAGCAAACAGAAAGAGGGAAGAACAGGCGCAGGAGATCTTTAATAGGGGAGAAGCTGCTTCTACGCAGACTGAGCCGCAGACCGGAGGTACAGCATCCTATTCCTATCCATCCATCAGCAGTACCGGACAGAACACTCAAAATAACCAGACAGTACAGAATGATTATATTCCGGAGGAACAGGAAGAGATAGAAACAGAAGAGGATGAGGAAAGTACAGATGCAGATGCCGTTTTTGAAGAGGAAATCCCTGAAGACATCTTTACAGACCGTTAGGAGGTTCTAGATGAAAAGAAGATTACTGCTTTTTTTGTCTCTTTTGCTGCTGACTGCAGCGGCAGGAATGGGAACAGGTCTCTGGCAGAAATACCAGGAAGGAAAAGAAGATTATGAACAGGCAGAACAGATTTATGTCCGCCGAAAGACGGAAATATCTAAAATATCACAAGATGAGGAGGAAAAGACAGAAAGAAAACAGAAAACGGTGACAGCACCCATTACGGTAGATTTTACGGCTTTAAGAAAACAGAATACGGATGTGACCGGGTGGCTGTACATCCCATCCATAGAATTGAGTTATCCAGTGATGCAGGGAGAGGATAATGAATATTATCTGAAACATTCCTGGGACAGACAGGAGATCTTTGCAGCCTCTATTTTCATGGATTACCGCAATCATTCCGATTATCAGGACTGTAATACCATCATTTACGGACATAACATGAAGGACGGCACCATGTTCCATAAGATCCAGTACTGCATGGATAAGAAATATTATGAAAAAGATCCGTATTTATGGATCCTTACACCGGATGGCGATTATCAGTATGAGATCTTCTCAGAGTATGATACCAGATACGACAGTGATACCTATACTATTTTTGAGGGACCGGGAAAGAGCCTTGCAGAATATCTGTCCAGAATGCAGGAACAGTCCCTCTGGAAAACAGAAATAAAGCTGAAAGAAACAGAACATATCATTACCCTGTCTACCTGCAATGGTGCGCATGACATACGCAGGATCGTTCAGGCAAGGCGGGTAGATTAAGGAGGAAAAAACATGTCAGCAGAAATGATCTTATTAAAAGAAAGCTATGAGAAATACAGAAAAGAAAATGCAGGAAAAAAGCTGCAGGAGCTGGTTATGGTCAGGGATGAAAAAACAGGAGAGAATCGTCTGGTTGTGGAATACAGGGAGGAAAGAGCATGAATTTTGAACAGTTTGCTAAATACGTAGAAGAGAATATCAAAGATTATCTGCCATCCAGATATGCAGATGCGAATATACATATCTTAAACTGCCGCAAAACGACTAAAAGTGAAAGCTATACAGGAATCAATGTGGCACTGCCTGACCGCGGGATAAATGAAGCAACACCGTTGATTTCCCTGGATGGGATTTATAAGAAAATGCAGGAAGAAAATATATCGATTGGAAAAATAATGAAAGATATTGCAGGCGTGGTCAAGGAGTGTGCTGAAAAAGAAATTAAGATTGATCTAAGTAAAAGGAACATTCTCGAGAACCTGTTTACAGTCGCAGTAAATTATAGTGATGCAAACCTGGATGACAAACCGTATATACAGATCAATGACATTGCGATCGTGGCGAAATCGGAAGTTGCCTACAATGAAAATGGGGCGATCACGATTACAAATGATCTGGTAGAGATGCTGGGAATGTCACCGGATGAGATCATGACAATGGCAATGGAGAATAATGCAAAGTTTTCAAGACCGGTATGCCGGGATATGCTGACACTTATGTCTGATCTTCTGGATGCTGATCTTCCGAAACCTAAGGCTGATGAACCTAAAATGTATGTCCTTACAAACAGACGAGGAATCTATGGGGCATCTTTTATCGCAGATAAGCAGGTACTGGGATCGATCGCAGAGAAGCTGGGAGGTGATTTTGCAATCCTGCCATCTTCGGTTCATGAATTGATCATCATACCTGAGATAAAAAAGCATATGTTGCCGGAATTGAAAACAATGGTAGAAGATGTGAACAGAACACTGGTAGTTGAGCAGGGGACATTCCTGTCAGACAATGTATATGTATATGATGCCAAAAAAGATATGGTAGCAGTATATGACGGGAAATTAAATCCGGAGAAAATAAAAGGGGATATAAAAAGAAATCCGCCGCTTTTGTCCTGCTAGTCCGTATAGAGGAAAGACATCATGAATGCTTATGAGATTGTGATGGAAAGCAGACGGAAGCTGGTGGAGCAGGTGATCTCCAATATGAAGAAAGGATATATCTTTACAGAAAAAAAGTGGGATGCGCAGGTTCTGGCACCACAAAATCCGGTATCGCATGTCCGTTATAAGGGAGGAAACCGGATACGGCTGATCCAGCAGGTGGTAGAAAAGGGATACCAGGATCCACGGTGGATGACCAGGAGGCATCTGCAGGAACAGGGATATTATATAAAAAAAGTGAAAAGCAGACTATATGTGAGAAATGGATCTTTACCAAAAAAGAAAAGTACCTGGATGAAGACGGGCAGGAAAAAGTACGGGAAGTGGAACTGGAGAAACCGATGGTATCTTACTTCGGGGTATTTAATGCAGAACAGATCAAAGATTTTCCACCACTGGTACAGCAGGAGGACCAGGAATTATCGGAAACCATGAAGATTGGTATGGACTGCATCTGTTCCAGTGAGTGCCGGATCATTGAATGCGCCCAGCCGGAAGCATATTATGCGCCGGGACTGGATAAGATCGTTCTTCCGTTAAGGCAGATGTTCAAGGATGAAGAATCCTATGTAGCGACAGTACTTCATGAAATGGTCCACAGTACAGGACATCATTCACGGCTGAACCGTGATATTGAAAATCCATTTGGCAGCATTGAATATGCAAAAGAAGAACTGCGGGCAGAACTTGGTTCCATGTTTTTAAAAGCAGATCTGGGGCTATCCATGCAGGGAGAACACTTCCAGGATCATTCCAATTACCTGAAAAGCTGGATTTCTGTACTGGAAGACGATTACAACGAATTATTCCGGGCAGCATCTGACGCTGAACGGGCATCCATCCGGATCATGGACCGTTATCAGGAATATAAGAAAAATCCGGAGATTGGAAGAAAACCGCAGAATATAAAAGATGTCACTTTGACGCCAGTAAAGTGAAGGAAAGGAAACGGGGTATCAGGGGCTTTTGCCCCTGACAAGAAAGGCATTTGTCATACAAAATGCGTATCTTGCAAATTCCCTGCGGAAATTTGGGTTTGTGCTGAGTGACATCAAAGTGATGCCAAAGTGACATCAAAAGGGTACCAAGTGACGCCAGAGTGACGTCAGAGTGACATCAAAAAGATATCAGATTAGTGGAACGGAAAAAAGATATGAAGAACAGGATTATAACATTCCGGGTGACAGATGAAGAATATGCATTGCTCACAGAGC
>ENA-OQHL01000843-OQHL01000843.1-human-gut-metagenome-genome-assembly--contig:-NODE-843-length-18507-cov-3.317845_pt1 | contig 18507 bp, 21 predicted proteins | sample MGYA00242565_ERZ504723 | MGnify/ENA primary metagenome ERZ504723 (study PRJEB26092, sample SAMD00036211) | human gut metagenome | host: Homo sapiens | study: EMG produced TPA metagenomics assembly of... | reverse complement strand
GGAAGGTTTTTGTTAGAAGCGGAGCCGGGATCGTGGCAGATTCCGTACCTGAAAAGGAGTATGAAGAATGCATCAACAAAGCCAGATCCTCGCTGAAAGCGTTGAAACTTGCACAGGAGGCAGAATTATGATCTTACTTATCGATAATTATGACAGCTTTTCTTATAACCTCTACCAGCTCATTGGCGAAATAGATCCGAATATCAAAGTCATCCGTAATGATGAAATGACAGTTGATGAGATAAAAAGAACTAACACCTGACCGCATGATTCTGTCTCCCGGTCCGGGCAGACCTGAAGATGCAGGCATGATTGTTGAAGCCGTAAAAATACTCGGGAAGGAAATTCCGATTCTCGGTGTTTGTCTCGGACATCAGGCAATATGTGCGGCATTTGGTTCAACCATTACTTACGCAAAAGAACGAATGCATGGAAAACAATCGGATGTCAAATTTGACATAATTGTCCGTTGTTTGTGGTTGTCCATGAAACTGCTCCCGTTGCCAGGTATCATTCTCTTGCAGCAGATGCCGACACAATTTCCGAATGTCTGAAAATCACCGCTTTCACTGCGGACGGAGAGGTAATGGCAGTGCAGCATAAAGAATATCCGATCTACGGGGTACAATTTCATCCCGAATCCATAATGACACCGGATGGAAAGCAAATGCTTAGAAATTTTATAAAGGAGATATGAGTCATGATCAAAGAAGCCATTGTAAAAATCGTCAATAAAGAAGACCTCACTTACGATGAGGCATATTCTGTTATGAATGAAATCATGAGCGGTGAAACAACTGCGACGCAGAACGCTGCATTTCTTGCAGCTTTGTCAACCAAAAGTGCCAGAGCAGAAACAACCGATGAAATTGCCGGATGTGCGGCCGCTATGAGAGCGCATGCCATGAAGGTCGAAACAGGAATGGATCTTTTTGAAATTGTAGGAACCGGTGGTGATAATGCGCACAGCTTCAATATTTCCACTACATCAGCTCTGGTTGCCGCTGCAGGAGGTATGAAAGTGGCCAAACATGGAAACCGTGCAGCATCCTCACAATGCGGAACGGCAGATTGTCTGGAAGCCCTCGGCGTAAACATTCAGCAGAGCCCTGAGAGGTGCCTGGAACTTTTGGATGAAGTGGGAATGTGTTTTTTCTTCGCACAGAAATATCATACTTCAATGAAACATGTGGGAGCAATCCGCAAGGAGTTGGGATTCCGTACGGTGTTCAACATCCTCGGCCCTCTTACCAATCCGGGGACACCTTCTATGCAGCTTCTCGGTGTGTATGACGAGTATCTTGTGGAACCATTGGCACAGGTATTGATTCAGCTTGGTATCAGGCGCGGGATGGTTGTGTATGGGCAGGATAAGCTGGACGAAATCTCCATGAGCGCACCAACCACGATATGTGAGATTCGAGACGGCTGGTTCAAATCTTCAGTGATCACACCGGAAGATTTCGGGTTCGAAAGATGTACGAAAGAAGATTTGAAGGGTGGTGCGCCTGAAGAAAACGCAAAAATTACCCTTGCCATTCTAAATGGAGAAAGAGGTTACAAGAGAAATGCTGTGCTTTTAAATGCCGGCGCGGCACTTTACATTGGTGGAAAATCAGACAGTATGAAAGAGGGTATCGCACTTGCCGCAGAAATCATTGACTCGGGTAAGGCGCTGGAAACACTGAATAAGCTCATTGAAGTCAGCAACCGTTCGGAGGTGTGAGTATGACGATTTTAGATCAGCTTGCCGGCTGCGCCCGAGAGCGCACCGTGCAGGCAAAGTTAAGAATATCACTTGAAGAGTTGAAACAGCAGGCGTTATCCCTGCCGAAAGGCAATTTTACATTTGAAAAAGCAATCAAAAAACCGGGACTTTCTTTTATCTGCGAGTGCAAAAAAGCCTCTCCATCCAAAGGGATCATCGCTCAGGAGTTTCCATATCTGCAGATTGCAAAGGACTATGAAGCGGCAGGTGCAGACTGCATCTCGGTACTGACCGAACCAAAATGGTTTCTCGGAAGTGACGAGTATCTGAAAAAAATTGCCGGCGCGGTTTCTGTTCCCTGTCTGCGCAAGGACTTTACGGTGGATGAGTACATGATCTACAAGGCAAAGATGTTAGGCGCATCAGCGGTGCTTTTGATCTGCTCTATATTGAGTGAGGAACAAATAAAAGAATATATCAGTATTTGCGATGAGCTGGGACTTTCTGCTTTGGTGGAGACACACGATGAATGCGAAGTGAGAATGGCATTAAATGCCGGGGCACGTATGATAGGAGTCAACAATCGCAATCTCAAAGATTTCTCGGTGGACACCGGCAATAGCCGCAGATTCAGAAAGCTAATCCCGCCGGATGTACTGTTTGTTTCTGAAAGTGGTGTAAGCAGTGTCGAAGATGTAAGAAAACTCTGTGAGATCGGTGCGGATGCTGTTTTAATTGGAGAAACACTTATGAGAGCAGAGAATAAAGCAGCCAAGCTTGCCGAATTGAGAGGTGTGCTATGACAAAAATGAAGCTCTGTGGGTTGTTTCGTCCTTGTGATATAGATGCAGCCAATGAATTGAAACCAGAATATATTGGTTTTGTGTTTGCACCGAAAAGCAGACGATATGTAACGCCTGAAGAAGCAGCAGAATTAAAAAAACTGCTTGCTCCTGACATTCAAGCGGTTGGGGTATTTGTAAATGAAGTGCCTGAACGGATTGCAGCTTTCTTAAATAAAGGAATTATTGATATTGCCCAGCTTCATGGCGTTGAAGATGAAAATGAGATCAATCAACTGAGGGCGCTTACGGATAAACCGATCATCAAGGCTTTTTGTATAAAAAAGTCAGAAGATATTACAAATGCTGAATCCTGCTTAGCAGATTATATTCTGCTTGATTCCGGCGAAGGGACAGGAACTGTATTTGACTGGAAGAAGATACAAAACATACAAAGACCGTATTTCCTCGCTGGCGGACTTTCCATTGATAATGTAGAAAATGCGGTGAGACAATTAAACCCGTATGCGGTCGATGTCAGTTCAGGCATTGAGACAGATGGGCTCAAAGATAAAACGAAAATGGCGGCATTTGTTGCTGCTGTCAGAAAGGAAGAACGATTATGACGAATCCAAACGGACGCTTCGGGATTCACGGTGGACAGTATATTCCCGAAACATTGATGAATGCAGTGATTGAACTGGAAGAAGCATATAACAACTATAAAAACGATCCCGAATTTAACCGGGAGCTTACAGAACTTTTGAATGAATACGCAGGCAGACCATCCAGATTGTACTATGCAGAGAAAATGACCAAAGACCTTGGCGGCGCCAAAATATATCTCAAACGTGAGGATCTCAATCATACCGGTGCGCATAAAATCAACAACGTACTGGGGCAGGCTCTGCTTGCAAAAAAGATGGGAAAAACAAGGCTGATCGCTGAAACCGGAGCAGGTCAGCATGGTGTTGCAACTGCAACTGCTGCAGCCCTTATGGGGATGGAGTGCGTGGTGTTTATGGGCGAAGAAGATACCGTTCGCCAGGCGCTAAATGTATATCGTATGAGACTGCTCGGAGCAGATGTGATTCCGGTTAAAACAGGGACGGCAACTCTGAAAGATGCGGTTTCTGAAGCAATGCGTGAATGGACGTCCCGTATTTCAGATACGCATTATTGTCTCGGCTCAGTCATGGGACCGCATCCGTTTCCGACGATCGTGCGTGATTTTCAGGCAGTGATCTCCAAAGAAATCAAAGATCAGATGCTTGTCAAAGAAGGAAGATTGCCGGATGCGGTGATAGCCTGTGTAGGCGGTGGTTCCAATGCGATTGGCAGTTTTTATCACTTTATTGAAGATGAGAATGTCAGACTGATCGGCTGTGAAGCGGCAGGAAGGGGCGTTGATACATTGGAAACAGCAGCCACGATTGCAACCGGCAGACTTGGTATTTTTCATGGAATGAAGTCTTACTTTTGCCAGGATCAGTACGGTCAGATCGCTCCTGTTTACTCCATTTCCGCCGGCCTGGATTATCCCGGGGTAGGTCCTGAACACTCTTATCTGCATGACATCGGAAGAGCCGAATATGTGCCGGTCACGGATGATGAGGCAGTAAATGCATTTGAATATCTTGCAAAGACGGAAGGCATTATTCCGGCAATCGAATCGGCGCATGCAGTTGCTCACGCGATGAAAATTGCACCGGCAATGGATTCGAATAAAATCATTGTGATTACTGTTTCAGGCAGAGGTGATAAGGACTGCGCCACGATTGCCCGTTACAGAGGGGAGGATATTTATGAGTAACATTAAAAAAGCATTTGAAAAGGGAAAGGCTTTTATCGCCTTTATTACTTGTGGCGATCCGGATCTGGAAACAACAGCCAGGGCTGTCCGGGCTGCCGCAGAGAATGGTGCAGATCTCATCGAACTTGGCATACCGTTCTCTGATCCTACCGCAGAAGGTTCCGTCATTCAGGGGGCAAATTTAAGAGCATTAAATGGAGGGATCACTACGGATAAAATATTTGCATTCGTAAAAGAGTTGCGGAAAGATGTAACAGTGCCAATGGTTTTTATGACTTATGCCAATGTAGTTTTCTCCTACGGTGCCCAAAAGTTTATTTCTGCGTGTCGAGAGATTGAGATTGGTGGCTTGATTCTTCCTGATCTGCCCTTTGAGGAGAAAGAAGAATTTCATTCGATCTGCAGTCAGTATGGTGTAGATCTGATATCTTTAATTGCTCCAACCTCTAAAAACAGGATTGCAATGATCGCAAAAGAAGCGGAAGGTTTCATTTATATCGTTTCCAGTCTCGGGGTGACAGGTGTGAGAAGTGAGATCAAGACGGATTTGGATTCGATCGTAAAAGTGATAAGAGAAAATACGGATGTACCCTGTGCAATCGGGTTCGGCATTTCCACGCCTGAGCAGGCAAAGAAAAATGGCAGATATCTCGGATGGAGCCATTGTAGGCTCCGCGATTATCAAGCTTTTGGAAAAGCATGGAAAAGAGGCGCCGGATTACATAGGTGAGTATGTAAGATCCATGAAGAACGCCATAAGGTAAATCTGTTGTTTGATCAGTCTTTTTTGAAAAAAAGAAAAATGATAAAATAAACATGACATACAGATGTCTTGTTTGTTCTGGTATGATTACAAATGTAAGGAGTTCATATGAAGATAGAGAGATTGATCGGGATTTTTTCTGTGCTGTTGCAGAAAGAAAAGGTTCCGGCACCGAAGCTGGCGGAAAAGTTTGAGGTATCACCAAGGACGATTCACAGAGACATTGAAGATTTATGCAAGGCTGGGATTCCCATTCGTACAGTTCAGGGAAGTGGCGGAGGAATTTGCATCATGGATGGCTATCGGATGGACAGGACATTGCTGACGTCAAAGGATATGCAGATGATTCTGGCAGGGCTTCGAAGTCTGGACAGTGTGAGCGGCAGCCATTACTATTCACAGTTGATGGAAAAAATTCACGCAGGATCATCAGAATTTGTGAGTGGGAGAGATTCGGTTTTGATCGATCTTTCTTCCTGGTATAAGGATTCATTGGCACCCAAGATTGAACTGATACAGATGGCAATTGAAGAGCGTCAGCTGCTTTCGTTTCAATATTATGCGCCAAAGGGAGAAAAGCGTAGAGAGATAGAGCCATATTATCTGATTTTTAAATGGTCCAGCTGGTACGTGTGGGGATGGTGTAAAGCAAGAGAAGATTTTCGGCTGTTTAAATTGAATCGCATGGATGAGCTGGAAAAATTGTCGGAAAAATATTTACCAAGAAGTGTGCCATTGCCGGATCTGTCAAATAAAAAAATCTTTCCGGGAGGAGTAAAAGTAAAAGCAGTCTTTCAACCGGAGATGCGCTGGCGGCTTGTGGAAGAATTTGGTCGGGATTGCTTCGAACCACAACCGGACGGGACGCTGTTGTTTCAATGGGAATATACTGAGAAGGAGAACCTGATCAACTGGATTTTAACGTTCGGAAATCAGGTGGAAGTATTAGAGCCGGGAGAGATTCGCCAGGAACTTCTGAAAACAGCAAAAAGTGTAATGAAAATCTATCAAGAACAAGGAAAGGACAGGTAAGTGAGATGGCGTTTGACTATAAAAAAGAATATAAGGAATATTATATGCCGAAAAATACACCACAGATTGTACAGGTACCGAAAATGAATTTTCTCGCAGTGCGGGGAGTCGGGGACCCGAATGAGAAAGGCGGGGCATATCAAGATGCAATTGGACTGTTGTACGGGATTGCTTTTACTATTAAAATGAGTAAAAAAGGAAGTCATAAGATTGATGGATATTTTGACTACGTGGTTCCGCCGCTGGAGGGATTCTGGTGGCAGGAAGGAAGAAGCGGAATTGATTATTCGAGAAAAACCGATTTTCACTGGATTTCAGTGATTCGACTTCCGGATTTTGTGACAAGAGAAGATTTTCGATGGGCAATAGAAGAGGCGGAAAAAAAGAAAAAGCAGGACTTTTCAAAAGTGGAGTTTCTGACCATCGAAGAAGGGCTGTGCGTACAGTGTATGCATATCGGTCCTTTTGATGACGAACCGGGAACCATCGCCAGAATGGATCAGTATCTTTTGGAAAACGGGTATGAAAATGATTTTTCAAAAGAGCGGTTTCATCATGAAATTTATCTTTCAGATGCAAGAAGAGTTGCACCTGAGAAGTGGAGGACAGTGATTCGACATCCGATAAAGCGAAGATAGAAGAAGGCTGAATAGGCACAAAATGTCTGTTCAGCCTTTTTTGGATAAAAAGAAAGCTTTTCAAAGATAGAATTTCTGACCATTGAGCAGGGGTTGTGTGTACGGTGTATGCATATAGATTCTTTTGATGACGAATCGAAAAGAGGAGTCAGAATAGATCAATATCTTTTGGAAAAAGGGGGCGGATATGATAAAATAAAAAATACGGAGGTAAAATCATGGAAGAATTTCAACGACGAGAAAAGGTTTTATTGGAGATAGTGGAAACGAGAGAAGAAAAGGAACACTTTCATCAGGATATAGAATTGTTGTATGTACTTGAGGGGAAAATAGAGTTATATATAGATGGACAGAAAATTGTTATGTATGATGAAGATGTGATGATCATTAATGCTAATAAGCGTCACTATTTAAAAAGTCTGGGAGAAGTGTTATATGTAAAACTTACTATTATGTATGAACTTTTTAGTGATATTTTGAATAATTATGAAATGTTATTTCTATGTGATTCAGCACGAAATATTGATGTTGCCTACACTGGACTAAGAAAGTTGATTCAGCAGCTTTTGGGACATTATCTTAGCAATAAAGGAAAAGTGACAGATTTTGCATATATTTCGTTATGTTATCAGATCATGGATTATATTTGCATGCATTTTTTGATACAGTCTTCAGATTTGCCGGAGAAAGAAGAAAGTGATAAATATCAGTTAAGAATACAACAGATTGATAATTATATCCGGACCAATTACAGATCAGCAATTAGTATGAAAGAGCTGTCAGAAAAATTGTATTTATCCAATGGTTATTTATCCCGATTTTTTAAGAAAAATTATGGAATGAGCTTTGCAGATTACCTGACGAATGTGAGGCTGCATCATGCAGTGGATCAACTTCTGTATACAGATATTCCGATTACCCGGATCGTATATGATAACGGATTTTCAAGTGTTGCACTTTTTAACAAAGCATTTAAAAAAGAATATGGGGAGACGCCTTCTGCAGTAAGAAAAAGGGGCGCTGGAAACAAGAAAACAAAACAACATACGATCACGAAAGAAATGGAAAAAAAGCTGGAAAATGTACTTTGGAAAGACAGTGGGCAGAAGACAGATGCGGATATGGGAAAAATAAGTGGAGAAGTTTCAGCAGCTGTTTCAAAACCATTGAACAGAATCTGGCAGAAGGTCATCAATGTTGGTTCTGCACAAGATCTGCTCCGTTCAGAGGTGCAAGAACATGTGATGCTTCTAAAAGATAGTTTAAAGTTTACATATGTGCGATTCTGGAATGCATTTTCAAAAGAGATGCTGATCGATATCAATAATCCGGAGCATAAATATAATTTTTCCCGTTTGGATTCCGTTCTAGATTTTCTTGTGGAACATGATATTTATCCGTTTATCGAATTGGAGAATAAGCCAAAACGAGTGGAAAAAACAACTTCAAGCTCTCTGCTTTTTGAGCTTTTTGAAGATATTACATCCTTGGAAAACTGGGAAAGTATTTTGGAAGTTTTTTTAAAACATGTGGTATCCCGATATGGAAGAGAAGAAGTTGGACACTGGAAATTTGAACTTTGGTTTGATGCGGAGAGAATCAAAGAGGATATCAGAATTTTAAATTATGCAGAACGATTTAAAATTGCAAAAAAAATTATTCATACATATACAGATGCACAGATAGGCGGATGCGGGATGCACGGGTATTCGAAAACAAATGAAAAAAAATCCATTTATATCCGTGCATTTTATAAAAAAATTACAGTCTTTTGAGATTATTCCAGATTTTCTGACATTGTATGCTTTTGCTTATGACAGTTATGAACAGGACAGAAAGTATGTGTCTCACCCCAGTTCCGATGTTGAGTTTATGAGCCATGTCGTTGACAATATGGAACAAGACTGGCCGGAATTAGCAGAAAGACTGGATGTATATTTTACAGAATGGAATCTTACGATCAGTGACAGAAATCTGATCAATGACAGTTGCTTTAAGGGTGCCTATATTCTGAAAAATTATATCGATTTGATCGATCGTGTGGAAGGAATGTCTTATTTTGTGGGAAGTGACCGGGTGTCGGAGTACTATGATACAGAAGAGCTGCTGTTTGGCGGTACAGGTTTGTTAACAAAAGATGGAATACAGAAACCTGCAATGTTTGCATTCCATTTTCTGAACCGTCTTTATTCAGAATATGTAGGGAAAGGCTCTCATTATCTTGTGACAAAAGATGGGCATGGAAATTATGGGATTGTATGTCACAATTGCAGGAAACTGGGATATAATTACTATTATGTGGAAGAGGATTGTTTGGATCAGGAACATTTTTCTAAGTATTTTGAGGATTTAGAGCCACTGGAATTAAATCTGAATTTGACAGATATAGCCGATGGAATATACAGAATCAAAATATACAGAATCAATGATGAAAATGGTTCTATTCAAAAAGTATGGAAAGAAATGGGATATGCAACAGATCTTTCAAGAGAGGATTTGCGCTATTTTCAGCGAGTATGTGAGCCGAAAGTGACGATGCATACAATAAAATCAGAAAATGGAAGTATATGTTTGAAGATCCCTATGTTGCCAAATGAAATTGCATATCTTGATATTAATTGCAAGTGATAGAAAAAGGTCAAAAAGGTCATTTATAATGATCATATTTTGACCTTTTTTATTTGCAGAAAGTGGAAAAAAAGCATAGAAACCTGTAATAAATGACATAGTTTAGAACAATCTCTATCGTTATAATGAAGGCAGAAACAATCAAAGGTTAGGAAGGAGAACCGTTATGAAGATAGGATTGATCACATCAAATTTTTTGAAGGAATGGGTTTAAAAGAAGTTGTGGATTTTGCAGCGGAAAGTGGATTGGAATGTCTGGAAGTGGCATGCTGGCCGACTTCAGGAGGGGAAAAAAGGCGCTATGCAGGAGTCAGCCACATAAAAACAGAAAATCTGACAGCAGAAAAGGCAGAAGAAATCAAAGCATATATGAAAGTAAAGGGAGTGGATATCTCTGCCTTGGCTTATTACCCCAATATGCTGGATCCGGATGAAGAAAAGAGAAGAACATACGTGGAACACCTTTATAGATTGATCGATGCTTCCGCTTTATTGGATGTCAATATGGTTACAACATTTTTGGGAAGAATTCCCAATCAAAGTGTATCCCACAATTTAGAAGAGGTTAAAAAGTCTGGCCTCCGATTTTGGAATATGCACAGACAAAAGGCGTTAGAATTGCAATTGAAAACTGTCCGATGTTATTTACAGAAGATGAATGGCCGGGTGGACAGAATTTGATGACCACGCCTGCAAATTGGAGAAAAGTGTTTGAAATCCTTCCATATGATAATTTAGGAATCAATTATGATCCTTCTCATTTTGTCTGGCAGCAGATAGATTATATCCGTCCGATTTATGAATTTAGAGATAAAATTTTCCATGTACATTATAAGGATATTAAAGTATATCCGGACAAACTGGCAGATGTAGGGATCATGGCTACTCCGCTGCAGTTTATGACTCCTAAATTACCGGGATTAGGTGATGTAGATTGGGGAAAATATGTTTCTGCACTGACTGATATCGGATATGATGGTTATACGTGTATTGAAATTGAGGACAAGGCTTTTGAAGGAAGTATAGAACAGGCGAAAAAGGCTGTTCAGCTCAGTCTCAGATATTTACGTAATTTCGTGATTTAGATTTTGAAAGGAGAGCGTTATGAAAATAAAATTAGGAATTATCGGATATGGCGGTATGGGAAAATGGCATGCCGAAAATGCACCGAGAGCAGGTGTTGAGATTGCAGCAGTATGTGACATAGATGAAGTAAAACAAAAGGAGGCGGTTGATGCAGGGTTCAAAATGTATCAAACAGCAGAGGAACTGTTGAAAGATCCAGAAGTAAATACAGTCATTTTAACAGTTCCTAATTATTTACATAAGGAAATGTGTGTAAAAGCAGCAAAAGCAGGTAAAAATGTAATCACAGAAAAACCTGCCGCACTGAATGTACAGGAGTTAGACGAGATGGAGGCAGCATGTAAAGAAGCAGGAGTTTTCTTTACATCACATCAAAACAGACGGTGGGATAAAGATATGCTGATCGTAAAAAAAGCATATGACGAAGGAATGCTTGGCAATATCTTTACCATAGAATCAAAATTGCATTCCGGAAACGGATATATGCATGAATGGCATCTTTATAAGAAATACGGCGGAGGAATGATCTATGACTGGGGCGTTCATCTGATCGACCAGATTTTGTTTATGATGCCGGATGCAAAAATCAAATCGGTATATGCAGATATCAAAAATGTGTTACATGAAGAAGTCGATGATTATTTCAAAATTATTCTAAAAATGGACAATGGAGTTACTGCACATATTGAGTTATCGACGTATATTTTAAAGTATCAGCCAAGATGGATTGCGGCAGGCGACAAAGGAACGATGGTTGTGAATACATTTGGTTGTGATGGAGCAATCTACAGAACAGGAAAAATGCTTGAGAAACTTCCTCCGCAGATTACAGAAACTGAAGCAGGGCCAACAAGACAGTTTGCGCCGGTTCCGCCAGGAGGAATTGTGGAAGAAAAGCTTCCTGAGATTGAGACAGACTGGGTAGATTTTTATAGAAATGTGGATGATGTGCTGAATAAAAAAGCAGAATCAAAGATTAAGATTTCAGAAGTCCGCAGAGTCCTGTCTGTCATGGAGGCTGCATGGAAGTCTTCTAATACAGGAGAAGCAGTACTATTTGAATAGAAGGTCAAAAATCCGCTGGGATTATGATGATATATCATCGTGATCCCGGCATTTTTTATTGACAGGAGATTTGCAGGATACAGGAGGTTAAAATCTTATATATGATTTTTGACCTTTTGAGAAAAAGAAATTTCAGAGCATCAAATACAGGGGTGCTTCTGGTTTGTTGAGGTAAGGTACAAGAGCATATAAAACGGTAAGATATAACCAGAAACAAGCAAAAAGCGAAAAAGAAAAGGAGAATCGATTATGAGTAAAATTAAAGTAGGAATTGTAGGATGTGGAGGAATTGCAAATCAGAAACATTTTCCGGCATTAAAGAACAATTCAGATTTGAATGAAATCGTAGCATTTTGTGACATTATTGTTGAAAGAGCAGAAAAAGCATGTAGTGAATTTGGTGCAGCAGGAGCAAAAGTTTATCAGGATTATCATGACCTGTTAAATGATCCGGAAGTTGAAATCGTACATATTTGTACACCAAATGTATCACACAGTGAAATTGCAATTGCAGCTTTTGCAGCAAAAAAACACGTATACTGTGAAAAACCAATGTCACATAGTCCGATCGAAGCGTTGAAGATGGTAGAGGCATGGAAACAATCCGGAATGCAGTTTACAGTTGGATATCAGAACCGTTTTCGTCCGGAAGTTCAGAACCTTCATGCAGCATGTGCGGCAGGAGATCTTGGAGAGATTTATTACGGAAAAGCACATGCAGTCCGCAGACGCGGAGTACCGACATGGGGCGTATTTATGGATAAAGAACAGCAGGGAGGAGGTCCTCTTATTGATATCGGAACACATGCACTGGATATTACTTTATGGTGTATGAACAACTATGATATCGACAGCGTAAGCGGTTCTGTCTTTTATAAGTTGGGTGCCCTTCAGCAGGCAACCGAAGGCAACCTGTTTGGACCATGGGATCCAAATACTTATGAAGTGGAAGATTCTGCGATGGGATTTATTAAAATGAAAAACGGAGCGACAATTAATTTGGAAGCAAGCTGGGCACTGAATATTCTGGAATCCAGGGAGGCTTCTACAACACTGTGCGGAACAGCGGCAGGTGCAGAGATCCACTCAGGTATGAGTTACGGAAAAAATGAACTGATTTATAACCGTGGACGCAATGGTCAGCTGATGGAAGAGACACTTTCTCCGGTAGGCGGTGTTGCATACTTCGGCGGAGGCGGCGGAGAAGAAGGTACAATTGACTGCCGTCAGTGGTTGGAAGCAGTAAAAAATGGTACCCAGCCACTTGTAAAACCAGAAGAGGCACTTGCAGTTACAAGAATTTTAGATGCAATCTATCAGTCGTCAAAAGAAAACAAAGAAATTAAATTCTAATACAGGAAATCAAGATTGAGGTGGAATTATGGCATTTGCAATGAGAATGAAACTGAATTCTGAAATTATTAAAAAGAATTCTTTTAAAAACTTATATATCAATGGACGGAAAAATGGATTTGAATTCGACGTACAGCTTGCATATTACAGAGGACATTATCTTTCAGATATTGATCTTTTGGAAGTGTATCTGGATGGCGAAAAAATGCCGCAGGAAGCGGTTACCTTTGAAATAAAAGGGAAAGAACTTCCAGTGTATAAACTGACGCATGCTGTGACAGAATTCTGGAGTCAGGTGGAACCGGCGAAAATCCGCGTGATCAAGAAAGGCGGAGTAGAAGCAGGGGAGCATGAAGTCGAATTAAAACTGATGTTAAGAGTTCCATATATGCAGATTGGACCAGATCATAATTTTATGCCTCTTGACAGTGGCGATCATGTAGTGGTTCAGGTAGCGGAATAAGTGGAATGGAGGAAGAAAAATGAGTAGTGTAAAACTTGGAGCAACATTATTTTGTTATGGAACAGAATATGCAAGATTTGAATATGACTTTGAAGAGTGTGTCAGGCAGGCAGCACTTGCAGGTGCGGAAGGATATGAAATTGTAGGGACACAGATGCTTCCTTCTTATCCGAATGTAAGTGATGAGTTTCTTGGAAAAATCGAAGAGTTAAAAGTAAAATACGGAATTGGTCCAGTGTCATATGGAGCAAATAATGATAAAGGAATGCGGTGTGACAGAAATCTGACAGATGATGAAATGCTGGCAGATGCGATCATTGATCTGAAAACAGCAAATAAACTTGGCTGTAAGGTAATGCGGGTACAGTATATGATGTCACCAGAGGCGTTTGAACGTCTGGCACCATATGCGGAATTATTTGATGTGCGCTGTGGAATTGAAATTCATAATCCAGAGACCCCGGGATCCCCATCTATGCAGAAATATCTTGAGGTGATTAAAAAAACAGGATCGAAGTATCTTGGTTTTGTTCCGGATTTCGGATTCCTTTCTGTTCAGCCCAATAAGCCGCAGTGGATGAAGGCTCTTCAGGCAGGGGTAAAGGAAGAACATCTGCAGATGGCAGCACAGCTTCGCAGAGAAGGCGTAAGTCAGGAAGAGGCGGCCCAAAAAGTAATGGAGGCTGGAGCATCACCGGCAATTATGCCTGCTTTGGCAGGAATGTTTGGGTTTGTTCAGTTTCATGATGAGAAAGACCTTCCTCAATTACTTCAGGAGTTAAAAGAAATTTTACCATACAGTTTTGAATGTCACGGCAAATTCCACTACCTGGATGAAGCCTGCCATGAAGCAAGTATTCCATATAATCATATCCTTCCTCTTTTAGCGAAAGAAGGGTATAATGGATATTTAATCTGTGAATATGAAGATGAGCTGTACTGTGGTGGAACAGAGTTTACAAAACGTCAGATGATTATGGAAAGAACATTGCTCGGGGATTAAATAAATATAAATACAAACGTAATAAAGGAGATTAACGATGAGGGAAAATGGCTCAAATCCTGTCAAAAGACTCAGCAAAAAAACACTGTTTGCGTATGGATGCGGTGATTTTGCAAGTAATTTGACAAATACATTTATGGGAAGTTATTTATCTATTTTTTACACAGACGTAGTCGGATTGGCACCTGCAGTTGTTTCCATGATCATGGTGATCGCGCGTGTATGGGATGCGATCAATGATCCGATGTTTGGAGCGATTGCAGAACGGACCAATACAAAAAAAGGAAGATTTCGTCCGTATATCTTCTATTTCACTCCGTTTCTGGCACTTGCAGCAGTTCTGACTTTTACTACCATGGGAGGAAAAGGTGGTGCGATCTATGCAGCAGTTACATATATTGTGTATGGAATGCTTTATACGGTAGTAAATTTGTCATATGGTTCGTTGTCCACGGTTATGACAACCAATCCGGAAGATATTTCTCAGCTTACGAGTTGGAGAATGATGGGAACAAATCTCAGTTCAGTTGTTCTCTCGGCATTGTCTCCAGTGATTATGGGAGCACTGTCAGGTGGAGAATCATTTACGGCTAAGAGTTACTTGCTTACGATTATTATTTATGCAGCTTGTTCTATTCCGCTATTCTACTTTGTTTATGCAAATTGTAAAGAAGTAGTAAAGCCTGTAAATGATGGCCAAAAGGTGCCTCTTTCAATGAGTTTAAAGGCGGTTGTGTCTAATAAACCTTTGATGCTGGTATTTGGAATACAGCTTTTCGCTATGTTTGCGTTTTTTGGACGTATGGGTGTGGTAATCTACTATATTATTTATGTAATGCAGAAACCACAGTATATCAGTGTATTTATGGCTCTTCCATCTATTATGACAGTCATTGGAATTCTTCTTACCAAAAACTATATTGTGAGATGGGGAAAGAAAAAAGTAACAGCAATTGGATATGCAGGTGCAGGAATTACATTGATTTTGATGTATTTTATGGATCCATCAAATCTCACACTTATGATTGTATTGCATGCACTTTATGGTTTTTTTTGTTTCAGTTTTCCAATCCCGATGTCCATGATACCAGAAGCAATCAATTATCAGGAAGATCGCATTGGAATTCGTACAGATGGTCTTGCATATGCGGCAACGTCTCTTTCTACAAAGGTAGGAAATGCGTTTGGTCCGGCAATGGCACTTATGATCATGGGAGCCTTTGGATATGTGGCAAATGCACAGCAGTCGGTTGAAGCAATGAAGGGAATCAATCTTGCAACAAATCTGGTGTTTGGAATCTGCTATTTGTTGGCGTTAATACCATTATTCCTGTATCCATTAAATGCTGAAAAGAATGCTCAGATCCAAGCAAGTCTAGATGCAAAGAGAAATGCGCGTCAGGCTGGAATGGAAAAAGAATGATTAAGGAAAGGCAGATAGTGATGAGGCGATATGCATTTGGAGTTGATATTGGAGGAACTACAGTAAAGATTGGATTGTTTGAAACAAGTGGAATCTTATCAGATAAATGGGAAATACAGACAAGAACTTCTGAGAGCGGCAGATATATTTTAGAAGATATTGCAGATGCGATAAGAAATAAATGCAAGGAAAAACAAATAGCTCAGGATGAAATTCAGGGGATTGGAATTGGAGTACCAGGTCCTGTCTTTGAGGGAACAATTGTTAATAAATGTGTAAACCTTGGATGGGGAGTTATTAATGTTGTAGAAATCATGGAAAGGCTTACGGGAATTAAAAACATTGTGGTAGGAAATGATGCAAATGTAGCTGCCTTGGGAGAAATGTGGAAGGGAGCAGGAGAAGGACATAAAAATGTAGTTATGATAACACTTGGAACGGGTGTTGGCGGTGGTATCGTTATTGATGGAAAGATTGTTTCCGGAAGATTTGGAGCAGCCGGTGAGATTGGTCATATCCAGGTTGAAAAGGAAGAGAAACGTTTTTGTGGATGCGGAAAACATGGGCATTTAGAACAGTATGCATCTGCGACAGGAATTGTCTGGAAAACTACAGAGTTATTAAAAACAACTACAGAGTCTTCCATGCTTAGAAAGATAGATGAAATCACAGCAAAAGCGGTATTTGATGCGGCAAAGACGGGAGACAGTCTGGCGCTAAAAGTGGTTCAGTTTGTAGGCGAAAAAATGGGACAGGCATTGTCATATATTTCCTGTATTATCGATCCGGAAGTATTTGTAATTGGAGGCGGCGTATCAAAAGCAGGTAGTATTCTTGTCGATGAAATAAGAAAATATTACAAAGGAGCGACATTTCATGCATCTGAAAAAACAGACATTGTATTGGCTATGTGTGGAAATGATGCAGGAATGTATGGTGCAGTTAAAATGGTTTTAAATTGATAGGTATTTTTTACAATAATTTCTTGCTTGTTTTGGGAAAAACAGTTGTGAAAATAAACAATAAAGTTTTCTGTAGAAAATATTCATATAACAGAAATTCTTCTTAAAAAGTGATATATAAATAATATTATGTTGTTTTGCACAAAAACAAAAGTGCGATATTGTGCAAAGTATCTAAAAATGATATGATTAATGTATCATTTTAGAAAAGGAGATGCTAGAAATTATGAATAATATTGTACTAAATAAATATGTTGCACAAAACAACGGTAAAGAAAAAACAGAAACTTTATGGAGAAAAGTAAGTAGACTCTGGCGTGAATCAGTTGAGATTATAGCACCGGGGGTATGTGCAATGAATAATACATATTACCGCCCGGTAAAATAGAGGAAATTAAAAGTATGTTTTGATTTCGTAAAAATAGAAAACGGATAAGAAGTCTGGTCATTGAATCGGGCTTCTTTTTTCATATTTTTGGGAAAATCTCTTCTGGAGAATTATGAACTTCGGTGGTAAAATGGATTATCATACAGGAAAAGGAACGAAAAGCATGCATTCAATACTAATTGTAGAAGATGATATGAACATAAACGGGCTGTTAAAAGAGGCTCTTGAGAAAAGCGGACTATCTCTGCACACAGGCATTTTCAGGAACAGAGGCGCGTATGCTTCTTGCAATGAACCGGTATTCGGTAGTGCTTCTGGATCTGATGCTGCCGGGAATTTCCGGGGAAGAGGTGCTGCAGGAGATCCGAAAGCAGGGAAATACTCCGGTTATTATTCTGACAGCGAAGGATACAATTGATGATAAGGTGGAAGTGTTGCAAAGTGGTGCGGATGATTATGTGACGAAGCCATTTGACATCAAGGAGGTACTGGCTCGTGTTGCAGTGCAGATCCGGAGAATGGAAGGGAGTTTCAGTGAAGGCAATTTGGTTTATCAGGGTTTGGAACTGGACAGAGAAAATTTTTGTGTGAGGGTGGATCAGACAGAGCTCCCGAAAATTACAAGGCAGGAGTTTTCTATTTTGGAGCTTCTTTTAAAGCATCCGAAAAAGGTATTCAGTAAAGAAGAGATTTTTGAGTATGCCTGGGAAGAGGCCTATATGGGAGAGACAAAGACGCTGGATGTACATATCAGCAATATTCGCAAGAAGATAAAATCTGTGACCAGCAAGGAATATATTGAGACGATATGGGGAATCGGATACCGTCTTCATCCGTAAATTTACTCTTTTTTTACTTTTTATTTGCGATGGATTAGGAGTTGCCTCGTAGAATAAGAGCAGATCAAAGGAAAAGGAGAAATAAGGATGAGCGAGTATTTACTGAGTACAAGCGGACTGACAAAGCAGTTCGGGCATCATAAGGCAGTCAACAATGTAGATCTGCACGTGAAAAAAGGTGCGATTTACGGATTTATCGGAAGAAACGGCGCCGGAAAGACAACATTTTTAAAAATGATCAGCGGATTATCAAAGCCGACCGACGGTGAGATCCAAATGTTTGGATATAGAAATGAGGAACTCAAAAATGTCAGATCCCGTATCAGCTGTCTGATTGAAGCACCTGGGATTTACGGGAATATGTCAGCGTATCACAATCTTGCGATCAAGTGTAGATTATTCGGAATCAATGATTCAAAATATATTGAGAATATGGCGGCGGCCTGGACCCGCACCAGCGAGACGTTCACGAGGTCGCTGACGGAGGGCGGCGGGTCGCCGTAGCGGTCGATGAGTTCGTCCAGCACGTCGGCGGCATCCTCGGGGGTCTGGATGGCGGCG
>ENA-OQHL01000837-OQHL01000837.1-human-gut-metagenome-genome-assembly--contig:-NODE-837-length-18607-cov-3.206981_pt1 | contig 18607 bp, 16 predicted proteins | sample MGYA00242565_ERZ504723 | MGnify/ENA primary metagenome ERZ504723 (study PRJEB26092, sample SAMD00036211) | human gut metagenome | host: Homo sapiens | study: EMG produced TPA metagenomics assembly of... | reverse complement strand
CACCAGAACATGGTAGGCAAGATCGCTGATCTCGTAAACGGTCTCTTCCTTATCCTCTTTTTCGCCCGCAATGATGACCTCGGTGCACTCTTCGCCCACCTTTTTCAGGATCTTCTCCTTGCCCTTCTCGAACAGGTAGGTGGTGTAGCTGCCCTCCTTGGGGCTATCCTTGCGGCCCTTGATGAGCTGGTACAGGCCCTGCCAGCTGAACTGCTTCAGCTCCGGCGAGACGTATACTTCGTTGAAGAAGCAGCTCTCGGCGCCGGTGTGGCAGGCGGGGCCGGATTTGACCACTTCCACCACCAGAGCATCGGCATCGCAGTCGGCGGTGATGGACACCACACGCTGGACGTTGCCGCCGGTCTCGCCCTTGCGCCAGATCTCCTGACGGCTGCGGCTCCAGAACACAGTGCGGCCCTCGGCAATGGTGAGCGCCAGCGTCTCGGCGTTCATGTAGGCGAGGGTCAGCACCTCTTTGGTGTAGTGGTCCTGCACGATGGCAGGGATCAGGCCCTTTTCATCAAATTTCAGATTCATAACGGTTCTCCCTCCCCGGATGGGGATATTACTAGTTTAGCGTATTCGGTGCGCAAACGCAAGAGTTTGCGGGTTGTTTTTGCGGAAATCCAGTTTCGCGTTACGGCTTCTCCCCGCGCCGGAGAGAAATACCCCGGCGTTACAGCCGCATCTCCACGCCGTTTGCGTTGAGGTATTCCTTCAGGTCGCGGATGGTCAGCAGCTTCTGGTGGAAGATGCCCGCCGCAAGGCCTGCGTCGATTCCCTTGTGGTGGAACAGCTCCAGAAAGTCTTCCTTTTTGCCTGCGCCGCCGCTGGCAATGATGGGCACGTTCACCCGCGCCGCAACTGCATCCAGCATCTCAAGGTCGAAGCCGCTGCGCACGCCGTCGGTATCGATGCTGTTCAGGCAGATCTCGCCCGCGCCGTGGTCCACGCACCAGCTGATCCAGTCCAGTGCATCCCGGCCGGTGTCCTCGCGCCCGCCCTTGGCGAACACCCGGAACTGGCCGTCCACCCGCTTCACATCGGCAGAGAGCACCACGCACTGGTTGCCGTAGCGCTGTGCTGCCGCCGGGATGAGGTCGGGATTTTTGAGTGCGCCCGAGTTGACGCTGACCTTGTCCGCACCGCACTTGAGCACCCGGTCGAAGTCTTCCAGCGTATTGATGCCGCCGCCCACCGTGAGCGGGATAAAAATTTCGCTGGCGACGCGGGTCAGGATATCCGTGAACAGCGCCCGGCCCTCGAAGCTGGCGGTGATATCGTAGAACACAAGTTCATCTGCACCGGCAGCGTTGTACATGCGGGCCATTTCCACCGGGTCGGCCACGTCCCGGATGCCTTCAAAGTTCGTGCCCTTGACCACGCGGCCATTGCGCACATCAAGGCAGGGAATAATGCGTTTGGTGATCATGTCGTTTCCCCTCCGTTCACTCCTGTACCAGCTGCACGCAGCGCGCAAGGTCCAGTGCGCCGGTGTACAGGCTCTTGCCTAAAATGGCAGCGGCAGTGCCCATTTTTTTCAGTTCCAGAAGCTCTGCTTCGGACGAGATGCCGCCGCTGGCCGTAAAGGCCACGCCGGGCACCTCTTTGGCAAGCGTGCGGTACAGGCCGAGGTTCGTGCCCTTCATGGCACCGTCGCAGGCAATGTCCGTGTAGATGATGGCAGTGCATCCGGCATCTGCCAGCCGCTTGCAGAAGTCCACGCCCGGCTCGGCGCTGACCTCCTTCCAGCCATGGATGGCCACATAGCCGTCCTTTGCGTCCACACCCACGGCAATTTTATTGCCGTATTTCTGCAGCATCCGGGCGGTAAAGGCAAAATCTGTCACCGCCACGCTGCCCAGGATGCAGCGGCCCACGCCGAGGGAAAGATATGTTTCAATGCGCTCCTCGGTACGGATGCCGCCGCCCACCTCAATGTATAAGCCGCCCTGCTTTGCCAGTGCGGCAATGGTATCATAGTTGGAAAGGGTGCCGTCCTTTGCGCCGTCCAGATCGACGACGTGCAGATTTTTGGCCCCCGCTGCAAGGAACTCCCGCGCCTGTGCACAGGGATCCTCGCCGTAGACGGTCATGCGGCTGTAGTCGCCCTGCGTCAGGCGCACCACCTTGCCGCCCCCGCAGGTCATGGCTGGAAAAGCTGCATAATTTTTCTCCTTACAATTCCGCAAATGCTTTCAGAATGCGCAGGCCAGTATCCCCGCTCTTTTCCGGGTGGAACTGGGTGCCAGTAGCACCCCGCTGCCCCGCCCAGCCACCGCGCCGGTGACGGGAATGGAATAATCGGCTCCAGCCAGTGTACTCTCCGTACAGTTCTTGCCGTAGTAGCTGTGGACGTAATAGACGTATTCTCCCTCACGGATGTACTTGAACAGCGGGTCGTCCTTTACAATGTGCAAGGCGTTCCAGCCGATCTGCGGCACCTTCAGGCTCTTGTCCGCAAGGTCGGGCTCCAGCGGGCAGACCTCGCCCTTCACAAAGCCAAGGCCTTCGTGCTCACCGTACTCGTAGCTCTTTTCAAACAGCAGCTGCATACCGAGGCAGATGCCCAGCAGCGGCTTCCTTTCGGCTTCTTCTTTCATGACCGGTACAAGGCCCGTCGCCTCCAGCTTGGCCATGGCATCGGCAAAAGCACCCACGCCCGGCAGGATGAGCCGGTCGGCTTTGCAGATGGTGTCCGCGTCGGCGGTGACGACCGCTTCCAGCCCCAGCTGCTTCAGGCTGGACTTCAGGCTGAACAGGTTGCCCACGCCATAATCGATAATTGCGATCATACCAGCAGTCCTTTCGTGGAAGGAATTTCGTCCTTGTGGGCTTCGTCGATCTTCACGGCCGCGCCCAGTGCATGGCCTGCGCCCTTGAAGCAGGCCTCGAGGATGTGGTGTGTATTTTCTCCCGCAAATTGTACAAAGTGGATCGTGGCGGGCACGCTGCGGGCAAAGCCCAGCCAGAATTCCTTGGCGCACTCCACGTCAAAATCGCCTACTTTTTCGGTGCTGCAATGGATGTCCCAGTTCAGGGTGCAGCGGCCCGAAAGATCGACGGCACACAGGATCAGCGCTTCATCCATGGGCAGATAAAAGCTGCCGTAGCGCTGGATACCGCGCATATCGCCCAGCGCCCGTGCAAAGGCCTGACCCAGTGCAATGCCCACATCCTCGGTGGTGTGGTGGTAGTCCACCTGCACATCGCCGTGGCAGGTGAGCACTAAGTCGAACCGGCCATGGCGGGCGAACAGCTCCAGCATGTGGTTCAGAAAGCCGCACCCGGTGTCCACCTCGTAGCGGCCGGTGCCGTCCAGATCAAGGGTCAGGTCGATCTGGGTCTCATTGGTGTTGCGTTCCAGCGAGATCATTCGGTTCGGCATGGTTCATTCCTCCATGATCTTATCCAGCGTTTCCATAAACGTCTGCATCTGTTCCGGCGTGCCAATGGTGATGCGCAGCCAGTTCTGGATGCGGGGCGCGTCGAAATGGCGCACCAGAATGCCGTTTTTCTTCAACTCTTTGTAGAGTGTTCCGCCGTCTTTCCTATTGGTACTTGCAAACAGGAAGTTGGAGCGGCTGTCCAGCACGGCAAATCCGCGCTGTTCCAGCTGTTGTTTTGTCCATGCGCGGGTGTCCACGATGGCGGCACGGGTCCTGTCAAAATAAGCGGTGTCTTCCAGCGCGGCCTGCCCGGCCTTCAGGGTCAGTCGGTTGATGTTGTAGGGGTTCAGGCTGAACTTGACCCGGTTCAGGTCGGCAATGAGCTTTGCATTGCCCATGGCAAGACCCAGACGCGCACCGGCCAGCTGCCGGGACTTGGAAAAGGTCTGCACCACCAGCAGGTTCTCGTACTGATCGATGAGGGGCACGCAGCTCTCGCCGCCAAAGTCCACATAGGCCTCGTCCACAATGACCACATTGTTCGGGTTTGCCTTTAAGATGCCCTCAATTTCCGCTCGGGGCAGTGCAATGCCGGTGGGGGCGTTGGGGTTTGCAAGGACGATGGTCTGGTTCAGGCCGTAGTAGTCCTTCGGGTCAAGGGTGAAATCCTCTTTCAGCGGGATGATGTGGCTGGGAATGTGCATCAGTCCGCACCACACGCCGTAGCAGCCGTAGGTGATGTCGGCATAGGCCAGCGGGTGGTCTGCGTCACAGAAGGCACGCAGCGCAAAGAAGAGGTTCTCGTCGCTGCCATTGCCGGGCATGATCTGCTCCGGCTGCAAACCGAAGTGGGCTGCGGCCGCCTTGAGCAGGTCGGCACAGGCGGGGTCGGAGTAAAGGCGCAGTTTTTCCACCTCGTGCTCGCTCACGGCAGCGATCACCGCCGGGGAGGGCAGATAGGGGCTTTCGTTGGTGTTCAGTTTGATGTACTGCTGATCCTGCGGCTGCTCACCCGGGGTGTAGGGGGTGACAGAGGACAGGGTGGGAGAAAGAAAACGACTCATAATGATTCCTCCGGCTTATTCTGTTATGGTGAACGGCCTTGCCCTCTCAGGCCGCTTCGCGTCCAGCTCTCCCAAAGGGAGAGCCTCTGGCGAAACCGAAAACTTTGTGTGGACTGCCAAGGGCTCTCCCTTTGGGAGAGCTGGCAAATCCAAAGGATTTGACTGAGAGGGCGAGCCGCCTTTATTTCTCATACCGGATGGTCACGCTGCGGGCGTGGGCGTGCAGGCCCTCGCGCTCGGCAAAATCGGCGATGCGGGGGGCCGCCTTGCCCAGCGCTTCCCGGGTGTAGTAGAGGAAGCTGGACTTTTTTACAAAGTCGTCTACGCCCAAGGGGCTTGAGAAGCGGGCGGTGCCGCTGGTGGGCAGGGTGTGGTTGGGGCCTGCAAAGTAATCGCCCAGCGCTTCCGGCACGTTGCGGCCAAGGAAGATGCTGCCTGCGTTTTTAATCTCGTTCAGCACGCCGAAGGGGTCCTCCACGCACACTTCCAGATGTTCCGGTGCAATGATGTTGCAGGCTTCAATGGCCTTGTGCAGGTCGGTGCAGAGGATGATCTTGCCGTTGTCGTCCACGCTGGCGCGGGCGATGGCGGCACGGGGCAGCTGAGGGATCTGCACCTCCAGCTCCGCCTGCACGGCCTTGGCCAGCTCCGGGCTGTCGGTGACGAGGACCGGGCTTGCCAGTTTGTCGTGCTCGGCCTGACTCAGCAGGTCTGCTGCCACCCATGCGGGGTTGCAGCCGCCGTCGGCCAGCACCAGAATTTCGCTGGGGCCGGCGATCATATCGATGCCCACCTTGCCGAACACCTTGCGCTTGGCGGTGGCAACGTAGATGTTGCCGGGGCCAACGATCTTATCCACCGCAGGGATGCTCTGGGTGCCGTAGGCGAGAGCCGCCACAGCCTGTGCGCCGCCGGTCTTGAAGATCTTGGTCACGCCTGCGGTGGCAGCGGCGGCAAGGATGACCGGGTTCACCCTGCCGTCCTTTCCGGCGGGGGTGGTCATGACGATTTCGGACACGCCTGCCACCTTTGCCGGGATCACATCCATGAGCACGGTGGAGGGATAGGCCGCCGTGCCGCCGGGCACATAGACACCGGCTTTTTCAATGGGGGTATATTTCTGGCCCAGCACGATGCCGGGCTTGTCGTTCACCACAAAATTCTTGTGCACCTGCTGGCGGTGGAAGCTCTCGATGTTGGCGGCGGCTTCGCGCAGCGTTTCGAGGAAGTAGGGGTCCATGCCCGCAAAGGCTTCGTCGATCTCCTCCTGCGTCACCTGCAGGGCATCGATCTTCGCGCCGTCAAATTTCAGCGCATAATCCTTCAGGGCATCGTCGCCCCGGGCGCGCACATCGGCAATGATGCCGTCCACCACATCCTCTACGTTCTTTTCCGCGCGGATGTCGCGGTTCAGGATCTCTTCGGGCTTCAGCTCGTCAAAGTTATACAGCTTGATCATTTTGCTTCCTCCTTGTTCTGCAGTTCCGCCCGCAGCTTTTCCAGCATGGTGTCCATTTCGGCGTGCTTGAACTGGTAGCTGGCCTTGTTGGCAATGAACCGGGCCGAGATGGGCATGAACTCGGTGACCACCTTCAGGCCGTTCTCCCGCAGGGTGGTGCCGGTCTCCACGATATCCACGATGACGTCCGAAAGGCCCAGAATGGGGGCCAGCTCAATGGAGCCGTTCAGCTTGATGATATCGATGTCCCGCCCCATGGATGCGTAGTAGCTCTTTGCAATGTTGACGAATTTGGTGGCCACCCGCACCGGGCGGCTGGGGTCGTCCTTGTAATCGGCCGGGGCTGCAACGCACATGCGGCATTTGCCAAGGCCGGTGTCCAGCAGCTCGTACACATCGGCAGAAGCCTCTGTGAGGATGTCCTTTCCCACGATGCCCACATCGGCGGCACCGTGCTCCACATAGATGGCAACATCGCTGGGTTTGACGAGGAAGTAGCGGATGCCGGCCTCCGGGTTTTCCACCACCAGCTTGCGGGTGGTGTTGTAGTCCTCCGGGCAGCCGTAGCCGATGCCCGCCAGCAGGTTATACACCTTATCGCCCAGACGGCCCTTGGGCAGAGCCACGTTCAGCATCACCCTGTCGGTGCTGTTCTTCTGCACCGGCGGCAGCGGGGCGCTCAGGCGGTCCAGCTCGTCCAGATAGACCGCAAAACCGATGGCACCGGCACCGGGGGTGAACTTCTGCATCAGCAGGTCGTAGCGGCCGCCCTTGAGCAGGGGACGGGGCAGGGCTTTCAGGTAGCCCTGAAACACAAGGCCGTTGTAGTATTCCATCTCACCGGCCAGCGTCATGTCCAGCCGGATCACGCCGCCCGCCTTTTCCAGCGGCACAGCCAGCGCTTCCAGCTCGGCCACCGCTGCGCGCATGGCATCGTTTTTGCACAGGGCTGCAGCCTTTTCCATCGTTTCGGAATAGGCACCGGAAAGATCCAGCACGCTGCACAGGGTATCGGCGGCATCGGCAAGACCGGCGGCTCCGGCTGCAGCCCGCAGCTCGTGGGCGTTTTTCTCCCGCAGCTTTTCCAGCAGCTTTGCGCGGGCGGCATCCGGCACGCCCAGCGCGTCGAACAGGCCGAACAGGTAGCCCATGTGGCTCACTTCCAGCACCCACTCGGCCCCCAGCGCATCCAGCGACCGCGCCGCCAGACACACCGCCTGCTGCACCTGTGCTTCGCCCACCGCGCCCAGCATCTCAAGGCCCATCTGGCTGATCTCTTTAAAGGTGTGGCTCTCGGCGGAAGGGCGGTAGACATTCTCGTGATAGTAGTAGCACAGGGTCTCTCCGGGGGCGGGCTGCGCCGTCTTGGCAATGGAGAGGGTCACGTCCGGCTTGAGGGCCAGCAGACGGCCATCCAGATCGGTAAAGGTGATGACCTGCTCGGACGACAAAAAGCTGCGGTTCTCCTGATACAGGCCGTACTCCTCAAACCGGCCCATATGATACTTGCGGCAGCCCGCCGCTTCGTACAAGGCGCGCAGCGCAAAGGAGGCGCGCTCCTTGGGCTGCAGGTTTGCAATGCTGAATTCCATTGTCGGTTCCCCCATTTCTTACTTGAGTTTATTTTACTTTATCTAGGTAAAGTTGTAAAGTAGGAAAGTGACGGTGTTTTCAACTCAATGATACGATTTTTCTGTGCGTTTGTACAGGGAAAAGAAGAGAAGGAGCCGTTGCATGGCGCAACAGCTCCTTTTCAGCACGCATATTTACCCAAGCAGGTCCAGCACACTGGCCTTCGGGCGGGCACCCACGGCCTGACGCACCAGCTTGCCCTGCTCAAACACCAGCAGGGTGGGGATGCTCATCACGCCGAACTGGCCTGCCAGCTCCGGCTGCTCGTCCACATTCACCTTGCCCACCTTCACATCGGTGCGCTCCTCGGCCACCTCGTCCACGACGGGACTGAGCATGCGGCAGGGGCCGCACCAGCTGGCCCAGAAGTCCAGCAGGACGGGCTTTGCGCTCTGCAGTACCTCCTGCTCAAAATTTTCCTTCGTGATCGTAACAACTGCCATATTTCTACCTCCTGAAAGGGTTCGTTCGTGGTTGTTCTTATGGCATCAGTATACCCAAAACGCCGGGGCTTTTCCGTAACCGGGTCACATTGGGGCGCAAAAAAGCCCGAAGCAGGAAGAAAGAATACTGCTCCGGGCAGGGAAACGCTTATTTCAGTGTTCTGTCAGCAGGGTATCAGACACCGGCCACGCAGTTCTTGCCGGCGATGTAGCCGTAGTAGACGCACAGGCTGTGGCTGATGCCGCGCATGCAGATGGGGTATTCCACTGCGTAGCGGCTGCCCTGCACATTGCCGCAGACATACAGGCCCTTGATGATGTCGCGCTTGGGGCTGGCGGGGTCCTCCTCGGTGAAGGTGTGGCAGTTCTCGTCGCTCTCCAGGCCGCCCACGCACACCAGCATGGAAGTGGTGCCCCACTGGCATGCATAGTACGGGGGATTCTCCAGCGCGAACATCCGGCTTGCGGGCTTGCCGAAGTCATCGTCGGAACCGGCCTTGGCCAGCTCGTTGTAGCGCTCGACGGAAGCCAGTGCATTATCCAGTGCATCGCCCTCAAAGCCGCACTGGGTCAGCAGGTCTTCCAGTGTATCGGCCTTGAACTGGTAAGCCTCGGCCTTTGCGCTGATCTTGGTGTACTGACGGTCGGTGTAGTTGGGGTTGGACTCATCCTCATCCTCGGGGATGATGTAGCACAGGCCGCCGTGGTTTGCGGGCATGTAGGGCACCTCTTCGCCCCACTTGGAGTCGTACAGCTGGAAGGAGGTGCACTCGGGCTGCAGCTCGATCTGGTTTTCCAGCTGCTGGCCGGGGATGCACTCGTTCATGAAACGGTCGCCGCGCTTGTTGATCTGCAGGAAGGGGGTCACGCCCATGCCGCTGCCCATGTGGTGGGTCATCGGTGCGTGGAAATCCTGCACCTTTGCGCCGATCCATGCGCCCATGCGCAGGCCGTCGCCGGTCTCCACGGTCTTGCCCTCCACGTCAACGCCCAGCATACCCATGGCACCCATGTTGGCGATCTTCTTCTCCACGATCTCGGGAGCAAAATGCTTCATGATCTTCTCGTCGCCGGAGTTGTCGCCGGTAGCCAGGATCACGCCCTTGGAAGCGTTGAGCTGGATGTACTTGTTGTCATTCTGTGCGTCGCGGATGATCACGCCGGTCACGCGGCCGTCGCTGTCCTTCAGCAGCTTGGTGCCGAAGCAGCCGAAGAAGGTCTGTGCACCGTTCTCAACGGCCTTGTTCAGGTTGGCTTCCACTATAAAGCCCTGCTGATCCTTGCGGGAAGAGCGGAACTCCATGCTGGAAGGGAAGGTGGGGAACTCTTCGTTGCGGTAATCGTAGTGCTCGGGCTGAGGCCATGCCAGCGGCACCAGAATACCCTTGTCGAACTGCTCCTGGGTCACGGCCTCACGGGTGGAGTCGCAGATGGTCAGCTCGGGGTAAGCCTCGATGAACCAGTCCATGACCTCGTGTGCATGGGAAGCCCACTTTTTCAGGATGGAGCGCTTGTTGCGGTAGGTGCACTCGCGCATCAGGCGGTCGACCACAACATCCTCGTCCACGATGTTCTCACGGCCCCAGCGCTTGTTCAGGCTGCCGTTCAGCAGGGCATACTCGCCGCTGCGGCAGTTGAAGGAAGAGCTCTTTTCCACGATGGCAACTTTTGCGCCCTCCTCGGCAGCCGCACGGGCAGCGCAGACGCCGGACAGACCGGCGCCGATGATGACCACATCAAAGTCCTGGGTCTCACTGGCCTGCACGTCCGGCTCTTCGCCCAGCCAGTCATCGCCGGTATCCCCGGCGGTATCTGCAGCAGGCTCTTCGGAAGCAACGCCCATAGCCTGCTCGATGCAGCTGGCGGCAGCCTTCTTGACCGCGTTGGTGGTGACGGTGGCGCCGGAAACATTGTCGATCTCAGCGTTCTGTGCCGCCATGATGGCATCCTGCAAGGTGGGAGCAGCCACGCCGCCGATGCTCTCGGTCTCGTTGGAAGCATCGATGACCACATCGGTGATAGCGGTCTCGCTGAAGGTCATGGTGACCTTCACCTCGCCGATGCCGGTAGCCGTGCCGGTGTATGTGCCGGGGGTGTAGACGGCATCGCCGGAAGCGGATGCCGCAGTGCCGGAGGAACTTGCGGAGTTGCAGGCAGCCAGAGCGCCGGCGGTGACACCGCTCATGGCGGCGGCAGCGGCAACTTTCAGAAAGCCTTTGCGGGAGATCTTTTCCATCTTGTTTGCTCCTTTTTCTTTCTTCTCTTCTTCTCGTTTCTGCGGGATTTTTATCCCGCTCCGACACTTAGTATAAAATATAACGAAGTAAAATGGAAACAAAAAATTTTTGCCACAGTGATAAAAGCTCTTTATCAGTCTCCATTGATGTGCTATACTGAAAGCAATCTTATTCTGCCCGCCGGGAAAGGAGAGGTTTCGCCCATGAACGACCGCCAGCTGCTGTGTTTTCTCACCCTGAGCCGGACGCTGAATTTTACCGCCGCCGCCCGGGAGCTGTACTGCACCCAGCCCGCCCTCAGCTACCAGATCCGCAGTCTGGAAAAGGAGCTGGATCTGGCCCTGTTTGAGCGCAGCACCACCCGCGTGGCGCTGACCGAAGCAGGCCGGGCCTTTGTGCCGCAGGCGGAGGGGATCTATCGCAGCATCCTGAACGCCCGCACCGCGCTGAAGGGCTTTGCCCGGCGGCGCACGCTGACCCTGCGCCTGCCGCCGGTGCTGCTGCAGCGTGACCCCATTTATCCCATCCTGATGGCACGGCTGCACGCCGCACTGCCGGGATATGAGTTTGCGGTGGACACTCGGCCCGTGTCACGCAACCCCCACGAAATGCTCTGCAGCGAGGCAGACGCAGCCCTCTATCTGCCCTTTGGGCCGCTGCAGCCGGAGATCGAGCGCCTCCCCATCCTGCACAACACCTTTTACCTGATCGTATCGCCGGAGCACCCGCTCACAGGGCGCAGCACTCTGGCGCTGGCCGATCTTGCCGGGCAGCAGCTGTTTTATGAGCCGCTGTATCAGGAAATGGTGGATCTTGCCGTTGTTCAGCCCGGCCTGCCGTTTTCCGCACCAAGCTGGCACATGGTGGAAAACTACGAGTGTGTTTACAACGATCTGCTTGCCGGGCGCGGCATGTTTTTGTGCCCGATGAAATACCCAGCCTTTCCGGCGGCGTGGTACCTGCCGCTGCAGCTGCCGTTGCCGGACACCTGTCTGCTGACCCTGCGGGACGACCCGCGTCCCGAGATCCAACGGCTGCGGGAGGTATTTACCGCTGTATACGCCAGCCGTGCAAAGCTGCTGGGAGAGGCGTAAAAAGCAGCGCCGGAACGGCAAAATCGTTCCGGCGCTGCTTGTTTCAGAAGAGATCAGGCTTCTTCCGGCACATCATCAAAACCGATGAACCAGAGGATCGCAAAGGGTGGCCACAAAGGCGATCGCGGCAGAGATCAGTGCGTTGATCACGTTCATGGGATTTCACCGACATACAGGCCGATGGCTGCCAGACCGGCACCACCGCCGCCAAAACGGCGCACACCGGTCAAACCGGCATACAGGCCGCCCAGACCACCGCCGATGGTTGTGGCGATGAGAGGCTTACGCAGACGGACGTTGACGCCGAACAGAGCAGGCTCCGTCACGCCCAGCAGAGCGGTCACACCGCCGGAAACGGCCAGCTGACGGAAGTTCTTGTTTTTGGTCTTGATGGCAACGCAGAGGGCTGCGGCACCCTGTGCAATGTTGGAAGGCAGATTACCGGGGCCGATGACCGTCTCATAGCCCAGCATGGACAGAGAGTTGACATAAGCGGGCAGCAGGCTGTAGTGCATACCGGTCATGACCAGGAACGGCATAAAGGCACCGATGACGGTGGGCAGTGCCCAGGGGCAGACCTTTTCAATGGCCAGCAGGACGTTGACCAGACCATCGCCGATGATGCTGCCCAGAGGGCCAAGCACGCACAGGGAGATGGGAGCCATGATGAGGATGGTGAGCACCGGCCGCAGGATGAACTTGACCACAGAGGGCACGACCTTATTGACAAATCGTTCCACGTATGGCAGTACCAGCGTGATAAGGAAGATGGGAATGACTGAGGAAGAATAGGTTACCATCTTCACCGGCAGACCCAGCACATGGACCACATCGGCATCGGCTTTCAGGGCGATGAAGTTCGGGTGCAGCAGGATGGCCCCCAGCAGCATGGCCATCTGCGGGTTGCAGCCGAACTTTTTGGCCGCGGAGTTGGCCAGGAAGATCGGCAGGCAAGTAATAGGAAGAGTCTGCGATGAAGTTGAGGAAATAGTACAGATTTCCGCTCTTGTCGATCCAGCCGAAGAGGGTCAGCACAGACAGCAGAGCCTTGATCATACCGGCACCGGCGATCAACGGCATCAGCGGGGTGAACACACCGGCCAGCGTGTCCAGAATGATGCTGACCCTGCTCTTCTTTTCCTCGGCCGGGGCGGCAGGCTGTTTGACTTCCTTACCGCCGAAGTCGCCCAGTTTCATCAGTTCATCGTACACGGCAGCCACTTCGTTGCCGATGATGACCTGATACTGGCCGCCTTTGTTCACGACACCCATCACGCCGGGTACGGCTTTGACCTTGGCCTCGTCCACGCCGTCCATTGACTTGAGGTTGAACCGCAGGCGGGTGACACAGTGGGTCAGAAATGTAACATTTTCTGCGCCGCCGACCTGTTCCAGCACCTGCTGGGCAGTTTTCTTTGCATCCATTTGTTTTGCCTCCTTCAATATCCTAAAAAATGCATTGCTTACAGGGCGGTGTCTGCGCCGTTGCTTGCAATGACTTTTTTGTACCATGCAAACGACTTTTTCTTTTTGCGGGCCAACGTGCCGCTGCCGTCATCCTTCTTGTCTACGTAAATGAAGCCGTACCGTTTGCGCATCTCGCCGGTGCCCACCGAAATAATGTCGATGGGACCCCAGCAGGTGTAGCCGATCACCGGAACGTCATCCAGCTCAATGGCCTGCCGCAGCGCATCAATGTGACTGCCCAGAAAACGGATGCGGTAATCGTCCTGAATGCTGCCATCCGGTTCTACGGTGTCGATGGCACCCAGACCATTTTCCACAACGAACAGCGGCAGTTCATACCGGTCATACAGCTCATTCAGTGCGATGCGCAGGCCGTCCGGATCGATGGGCCAATCCCAGTCGGTACGCTGGAGATACGGATTGCTGCGTTCTACACAGCAATCCGTATCTTCCGTTGCACGGGCAACTGAAGAAAAATAATAGCTGAATGCGATGTAATCCACAGTTCCTGCGGCCAGCAGCTCGGCATCGCCCGGCTGCATCTCTACCGAAGTGCCCATGCGCCGCAGCTGTGCCGTGCACAGGCTGGTGTAGTGTCCGCGGCACATCACATCGGTGTAATAATAGTTCGGCATCATCTGGAATCTCTGTGCCAGCACATCCTTGGGTGCGCAGGTGCGCGGGTAGGTGGTGGGATACTGGATCATGCAGCCGATTTTATTTTCCGGGTCGACCGCATGCCCGATCTGCACGGCCTTTGCACTGGCAAGGAACATGTTGTGGCTGACCAGCGCTTTGACAGCGTTGTGCTCCTCGCCTTCGGCAAAGAGCACGCCTGCCTGATGGTATGGCTCACTCTGGTTCATGGTCTCGTTGATCTCATTGAAGGTCATCCAGTACCGGACCTTTCCTTTGTAACGCCGGAACACCGTTTCACAGTACCGGGCAAAGAAATCGATCAGGGCTCGGTTACGCCAGGAACCATAGTGCTGCACCAGATACAGCGGCGTTTCGTAATGCGAAAGCGTGACCACCGGTTCGATCCCGTAGCGGTGCAGCTCGTCGAACACACGGTCATAGAAAGCAAGCCCGGCCTCGTTCGGCTGCAATTCATCGCCCTGCGGAAAGATGCGCGGCCAGTTGATGGACATTCGGAAGCACTTGAAGCCCATCTCGGCAAACAACGCGATGTCCTCTTTGTAATGGTGGTAAAAATCCACGGCTTCATGGCTAGGGTAGTAGTTGCCCTCCATGACCTGTGTATGAATCTCGCGCGGGACGCCGTGGCGTGCACCTTTTTCCACGTCGGCAATGCTCAGGCCCTTGCCATCCGTCTGGTAGGCACCTTCGTACTGGTTGGCGGCGGTCGCACCGCCCCACAGGAACTTTTTTGGCATCTCCATAAGCTTGAAAACCTCCTTGCAGGTATAGAATACTTGCAGGGAGGTTTTTGTGCAATATTTTTTAAACTTATTGGTACAGTGTTAATTTTTCCGTTTCTTTTTGCATGATCAAAAACGGAACAGTGTTTTCATTCCGCATTTTCTTTGTGCAGATTTCAACAAAAATAGGATTGGTTGGAGGTGCGGTGCTGTTCCAGCTCTCGGGCGCGTTCAGCTTGTAGGTATAATTCTTCTGGTAATTCTGCCGGAAGTACTCGGAATACGAAGATGTCCAGTAGAAGGGTCATGGACCAGATGGGAGCATAGTCCCCAAGATTTCTGATAGATGCTTTCTTTGGTGGAAAGGGTCAGCTTGCAATCCGCATAACAGGTCAGGCTGTTTTCGCCAAAGCTGGTCAGCGCAAGGATGGGTGTTCCGGAGCGTTTGCACTGCCGGGCAATCTCCAGCATCTGCGCCGTTTCGCCGGAATAGGAAATGATCATGGCAAGGTCCCTCTCGGACAGACAGCAGGCCTGATACCGCTGGTAGTTCAGATTGTTGAAAATGACCACCCGCTTGCCGATCTTGAGCATCTTTTCTCGGAAGGATTCGGCCTGATTGATGGCCGTCCCGGCGGAAAAAATGTGGATTTCCTCGTGATATTTGAGCAGGAGCACCGCTTTGTGCAGGTCTTCGTACCGGAGAAGCTGCATAGTGTCCTTGACGGCTTCTTCGTACAGCTCGCCGATGTTCTGCGCCACCCGCATGGGGCTGTCGTTTTCAGCAAAGGGAAAATTGAAATCCACCTTGCCCTGTTGCTGGTCGAGATATTCCAGTTCACGCACAAAATTTTGCTTGAAGTCATCAAAGCCGGTAAAACCCAGCTTTTTGCAAAGGCGCAGGACGGTCGGCGGAGAGGTGTAGGTCACTTCTGCCAGACTGCGGGTGGAATATTTGGCAATTTCCATCCCATGCGCCAAAATATAGGCGGCCAGCGTTTTTTCCCCTTCCGAAAGTTTTTCCTGAAACGCAAGTTTGTCCACGATCAGCATTGCGATTCTCCCTTCCGCTTTTTCTGTAAGCATATCATATCCTGCAGTATTTGGCAAAAAAATTTGCGGCATGCAAAAACGCCGCCGCGTCAGCAAATGACGCGGCGGCGCAGATACAGTGGGAGAAGCGCTTATTTGCCCAGCATTTCGTGGGCAGTCTTGCAGATGGTAGCGGCATCCAGCCCGTAGAACTTCAGCAGATCCCATGCAGGGCCGGAGCAGCCGAACACGTCCTGCACGCCTACGCGGCGCACAGGGGTGGGCAGCTTCTCGCTCAGCACGGCGCAGACGGCCTCGCCCAGACCGCCGATGACATTGTGCTCCTCGGCGGTGATGACCTTGCCGCACTCCTTTGCAGCCTTGAGGACGATCTCCTCGTCCAGAGGCTTGATGGTGTGGATGTTGATGACCCGGGCATGGATGCCCTCAGCGGCCAGCTGCTCCGCAGCAATGCGGGCTTCGTTGACCATCAGGCCGGTGGCGATGATGGCAATGTCGCTGCCCTCAGTGATCTGCTCACCCCTGCCGATCTCGAAGTGATAGTTCTCGGCATCGTGGAACACAGGCACAGCCAAACGGCCAAAGCGCAGATAGACGGGGCCTTCCATTTCGTAGGCAGCACGCACAGCGGCGCGGGCCTCCACATCGTCGGCGGGGCAGATAACGGTCATGCCGGGGATGCTGCGCATGAGGGCAAAGTCCTCGCAGCACTGATGGGAAGCGCCGTCCTCGCCCACCGAGATGCCGCCGTGGGTGGCACCGATTTTCACGTTCAGGTGGGGATAGCCAATAGAGTTGCGCACCTGCTCAAAGGCACGGCCGGCGGCGAACATGGCAAAGCTGGAAACAAAGGGCACGTAGCCCATGGTGGACAGGCCCGCAGCCACGCCCATCATGTTGCCCTCGGCAATGCCGCAGTCAAAATGACGATCCGGGTAAGCCTTGCGGAACATACCGGTCTTGGTGGCAGCAGCAAGGTCTGCGTCCAGCACCACCAGATCTTCGTGGCCTTCGGCGGCCAGCTCCTTCAGGGTGTTGCCGTAGCTTTCACGGGTAGCGATCTTCTTCACATCTGCCATCTTAGTTTTCCTCCTGCTCCAGCGCGGCGTATGCGGCGTTCAGTTCCTCAATTGCGATCTTGTACTCGTCATCGTTGGGGCCCTTGCCGTGCCAGTCCACGGAGTTGGTCATAAAGGAAACGCCCTTGCCCTTTGTGGTGTCCATGATGATGCAGGTGGGCTTTGCAGTCTCTGCATGGAATGCCTGCATGGCGGCTTCGATCTGGTCGTAGTCGTGGCCGTCGATGGTGACGACATTGAAGTTGAAGGCCTTCAGCTTCTCTTCCAGCGGGGCGCTGTTCATCACGGTCTCGGTGGTGCCGTCGATCTGCAGGTGGTTGCGGTCCAGCACAACGCACAGGTTGGAAAGGCCGTAGTGTGCGGCAAACATGAAGGCTTCCCAGCACTCGCCCTCTTCCACCTCGCCGTCGCCCACGATGGTGTAGACGTTGATGGGCTTGCCGGCGTGCTTGGCACCCAGTGCCATGCCGCAGGCGGCAGAGATGCCCTGACCCAGACTGCCGGTGGACATATCCACACCCGGGGTCTCGTTCATGTTGGGGTGGCCCTGCAGATAGCTGCCGATCTTACGCAGGGTCTTGAGGTCTTCCACCGGGAAATAGCCGCGCTCTGCCAGCGCTGCATACAGTGCCGGTGCAGCATGGCCCTTGGACAGCACCAGACGGTCGCGGTCGGCCATCTTGGGGTCCTTCGGGTCAATGTTCATTTCCACAAAATAGAGGTAGCTCAGCAGCTCGGCGATATCCAGACTGCCGCCCGGATGGCCGCACTTTGCGCTGTGCGTGCCCTCGATCACGCCCATGCGGATGTGGCAGGCGTGCTTGGCCAGAGTAAGTTTTTCTGCATTTGTCATGATGGTCCTCCCGTATGAACCTCAGATTTGCACATGTTCAAAAAAGCCTTTCGTCAGCGCCGGTGCAGTCCTGCTGCCCGCAGCGCGCTCTTTTTCAAGTTTATATTATCTATTCTGTGCAAAAAGGTCAAGCTTCTTCATGCAAAATGTACACACGCGGGGAAATATTCATGGAAATTTGCCGCTTTTTGGTTAAATTGCAGGCTTTTTGCCGTATCTTGACAAAGCCAGAGGCATCTGCTATATTTTTCACAGATTCCGGTACGAAGCCGGGTGTGCGGACAGAAGCCCGTGTTCTCCATCCTGATGGAGCATTTTATCCACCGCTGCGCTTACGCAGCGGTGCAGCGCAAAGCCCACAGGGGGCCTTTGCGTTCTGCCATCTTATTTTTGCTGCTATAGACACCACGAAGGGGTCTGCCGTTGGCTTGTAAGCCGGGCAGACCCCTTTTTTTGTCTGGCCAAAGGAGGAAGCTTTTTATGAAAACGAACCCCCATTCCACCACCCGCAGCCTCGTGCTGGCTGCACTGTTCCTTGCACTGGCCTTTGTGCTGCCCATGATTACCGGCCATGTGCCGCAGGTGGGCAACATGCTGTGCCCGATGCACTTTCCCATTCTGCTGTGCGGCTTTGTGCTGGGCGGCCCATGGGGCCTTGCCGTGGGCTTCATTGCTCCGCTGGTGCGGTCGGTGCTGTTCGGCATGCCGCCGATGTTCCCCATCGCCATTGCCATGGCCTTTGAGCTGGCCGCCTACGGCCTTGTGTCCGGCGTGCTCTGGCACAAGGTGAAGCACACCGTGCCCATGATGTACGCTTCTCTTGTCACCGCCATGGTGGCAGGCCGTTTGGTCTGGGGTGCAGTACGCTTTGTGCTGGCCGGCCTGACCGGTTCCAGCTTCCCGTTCAGCGCGTTTTTGTCCGGTGCGCTGCTCACCGCCGTGCCGGGTATCGTGGCTCAGCTGGTGCTCATCCCGCTGACTCTGATTGCTCTGCAGAAGGCAAAGTTTATGGATTGACTTACTATTTAGGCTGCCCTCCGCTTTGCTCTGCAACGGCGACGACCGCTGCCTGCGGCAGAAACAAGGAGGAGCCGTTGGGGCTGCGGCCTGCTGGGTGCGAGTGCCGCCTAAGGCACGAAGCAGACACAGGGAGCCGCAACCCGAATATCTTCAGCGGAAATTTTATTATTACAGAAGAGCAGCGGCTGCGGCCGCTGCTCTTCTGTTTTTTCACGGGAGGGGCCGTAATGAAAACGCCCTGCTGCCCGTTACATCTTTTCCCGTAAAAGCGAAGGGGCTGTTGCCAAGAACTCCCTCAGTCACGGCTTCGCCGCGCCAGCTCCCTCACGGAGGGAGCCTGACATGACGGTAAGCTGTGAAGCCTCCCTCATTGAGGGAGGGTGGCATCGCAGTAAGCGATGGTACGGAAGGAGTTTTGGGCAACAGCCCCTTTTC
>ENA-OQHL01000835-OQHL01000835.1-human-gut-metagenome-genome-assembly--contig:-NODE-835-length-18692-cov-3.204902_pt1 | contig 18692 bp, 25 predicted proteins | sample MGYA00242565_ERZ504723 | MGnify/ENA primary metagenome ERZ504723 (study PRJEB26092, sample SAMD00036211) | human gut metagenome | host: Homo sapiens | study: EMG produced TPA metagenomics assembly of... | reverse complement strand
AAATCAGGTAATATATCAGAAGTCCCTGTGAAACAGATATTGGTAGTTAAAGGAGGAACAACATGAAAGAAAAGCTTCAAAGCATCAGAGAAGAGGCGTTAAAGCAGATCCATTCTGCTGATATGCCGGAAAAATTAAATGATGTAAGAGTCAGATTTTTAGGAAAAAAGGGAGAGCTTACGGCCGTTCTTAAAGGAATGAAGGATGTTGCCGCTGAAGAGCGTCCTAAGGTTGGACAGATGGTCAATGAAGTTCGCCAGGAGATCGAAAGTATTCTGGATGAGACGAAGAAAAAGATGGATGAGAAGATCCGGGAGGAAAAGTTAAAAGCAGAAGTGATCGACGTCACCCTTCCGTCTAAGAAAAATGTAGTCGGACACCGTCACCCGAACACGATCGCCCAGGAAGAGGTGGAGAGAATCTTCGTGGGAATGGGATATGAAGTCATCGAGGGACCGGAAATTGAGTACGACCTGTATAATTTTGAAAAACTCAATATTCCGGCAGATCATCCGGCAAAGGATGAACAGGATACGTTCTATATTAACAAGGATATCGTCCTCAGAACCCAGACCTCCCCGGTACAGGCCCGTGTCATGGAACAGGGTAAACTTCCGATTCGTATGATTTCTCCGGGGCGTGTGTTCCGCTCTGACGAGGTGGACGCGACCCACTCCCCATCTTTCCATCAGATTGAAGGACTGGTTATCGATAAAAATATTTCTTTCGCTGACTTAAAGGGGACGCTGGAAGTGTTTGCAAAAGAGCTGTTCGGCCCGGAGACAAAGACAAAATTCCGTCCGCATCATTTCCCGTTCACAGAGCAGCGCCGAGGTGGACGTGACCTGTTTTAAGTGCGGAGGCAAAGGCTGCCGTTTCTGTAAAGGATCTGGGTGGATCGAAATCCTGGGCTGCGGGATGGTACATCCACACGTTCTTGAAATGTGTGGTATCGACCCGAATGAGTATACCGGATTTGCGTTTGGAGTAGGGCTTGAGCGAATCGCCCTTTTGAAATACGAAATCGACGACATGAGACTGCTGTACGAAAACGACATCAGATTCTTAAAGCAGTTCTAAGAGGAAGGGAGAACAGACAACATGAATACATCATTATCATGGATAAAAGCATATGTTCCGGATTTGAATGTGACAGAGCAGGAATATACAGATGCGATGACGCTGTCCGGAACGAAAGTAGAAGGATATGAAAAGATGGACGCGGATCTTGATAAGATCGTAGTCGGTCAGATCGAAAAGATCGAACGGCATCCGGATGCGGATAAGCTCGTCGTCTGCCAGGTTAATATCGGAAGTGAAAAGATTCAGATTGTGACAGGTGCCCCGAACGTAGAAGAGGGACAGAAAGTCCCGGTTGTTCTGGACGGCGGAAGAGTGGCAGGCGGCCACGACGGAAGCCTGACAAAAGGCGGTATTGAGATCAAAAAAGGGAAATTAAGAGGCGTGGAGAGCTGTGGCATGATGTGCTCTATCGAGGAATTGGGCTCTACAAGAGACATGTACCCGGAAGCGCCGGAAAACGGAATCTATATCTTCCCGGACGACGTGGAAGTGGGAGCGGACGCAGTGGAAGTATTGGGACTGCGCGATGCGGTATTTGAATATGAAGTGACGTCAAACCGTGTAGACTGTTTCAGCGTCATAGGAATCGCAAGAGAGGCGGCAGCAACTTTTGGAAAAAGTTTTTATCCTCCGATTGTACCAGAGACTGGAAACGACGAGGATGCTTCCGATTATATCAAGGTAGAAGTAAGGAATCAGGAACTTTGCTCGCGTTATTGTGCGAGAGTGGCAAAAAATATCAAAATCGGCCCGTCACCGGAATGGATGCAGAGAAGACTTGCTTCCGTTGGTATCCGTCCGATCAATAATCTGGTTGATATTACCAATTATGTGATGGAAGAATACGGACAGCCGATGCACGCATATGACCTGGATACGATTGCGGGACATCAGATCATTGTCAGAAATGCAGAAGACGGTGAGACATTTACCACACTGGATGGACAGGAAAGACAGCTTGACCGGGATGTCCTGATGATCTGCGACGGAGAAAAATCCATCGGAATCGCTGGAATCATGGGAGGGGAGAATTCCATGATTACAGATCATGTTCACACCGTTTTGTTTGAGGCGGCATGTTTTGATGGAACCAACATCCGGAAATCCAGCAAACGTGTGGGACTGCGTACGGACGCATCCGGAAAGTTTGAAAAGGGACTGGACCCGAATAATGCAAAAGCAGCTATCGACCGTGCATGCCAGCTCTTAGAAGAGATGGGAGCTGGAGAAGTGGTAGGCGGGATTGTGGATGTTTACAGCAAGGTAAAGGAGCCTGTACGGGTGCCGTTTGACGAAAACGCCGTCAATCAGCTTCTGGGAACTGATATTTCCAAAGAAGACATGATTGCTTATCTGGAGAAGGTAGAGCTTGCATACGATGAAGCAACAAATGAGATCGTAGCGCCAACTTTCCGCCAGGACATTTTCCGCCTTGCGGATCTGGCAGAAGAAGTAGCAAGATTTTATGGATACGACAATATTCCGACCACCCTTCCAAGAGGAGAGGCGACGATCGGAAAACTGTCGTTTAAACAGCGCATTGAGGCGGCAGCAAGAAATATTGCGGAATTCTGTGGATTCAGCCAGGGTATGAGCTACTCTTTTGAAAGTCCGAAAGTATTTGATAAGCTTTTGCTTCCAGAGGACGCACCGGAACGTCAGGCAATCGAGATCTCCAATCCTCTGGGAGAAGACTATAGTATTATGCGTACGATTTCTTTAAATGGAATGTTGACTTCTCTTGCAACAAACTTTAATCGGCGAAATAAAGACGTCAGATTGTATGAGCTTGGTAATATCTATCTGCCGAAGACTCTTCCACTCACAGAACTTCCGGAAGAGAGAATGCAGTTTACCCTTGGTATGTACGGAGAGGGAGACTTCTTCAGTATGAAAGGCGTTGTAGAAGAATTTTTTGAAAAAATCGGTATGCACAAAAAGGAAGTATACGATCCAAATGCAGGAAAGCCGTTCCTCCATCCGGGACGACAAGCGAACATTCTTTATGACGGAACCGTGGTAGGTTATCTTGGAGAAGTCCATCCGGCCGTGGCGGAAAACTACGGAATCGGCGGACGCGCCTATGTCGCGGTTCTCGATATGCCGGAGATCATAGTACGTGCAACCTTTGACAGAAAGTACACAGGAATCGCCAAATTCCCGGCTGTGACCAGAGATATCAGTATGGTTGTACCAAAGGAAATTCTGGTAGGACAAATCGAGGAAATGATTGAGCAGAGAGGTGGTTCCATTCTGGAAAGCTACCATCTGTTTGACCTGTACGAAGGGGCTCAGATTAAAGAAGGACATAAGTCCGTTGCATATTCCATCGTATTCCGTGCAAAAGACAGAACGCTTGAGGATGCTGACGTGACAAAGGCTATGAAGAAAATCCTGAACGGTCTGGAAAGTATGGGAATCGAGCTGAGACAGTAAAGAGGGAATCGGGCCATGATGAAAAAATGAAGATTTTTATTTTAAACTTCCCGAAGAATTGATTGCTCAAGATCCGCTGGAAGACCGATCCGCTTCCAGGCTCCTTGTCCTTGACAAGGAGTCCGGGAAGATCGAACATAGAATGTTCCGGGATATCAAAGCATATCTAAAGCCCGGGGATTGCCTGGTGATTAATGACACGAAAGTCATTCCGGCAAGGTTGATCGGATCCAAAATCGGAACCGATGCTAAGATCGAAATTTTACTTTTAAAGAGAAAGGAAAATGATATCTGGGAGACTCTTGTCAAGCCAGGGAAAAAGGCAAAACCGGGTACAAAAATCAGTTTTGGAGAAGGCCTTCTTATCGGTGAGGTGATCGACGTCGTAGAAGAGGGAAACCGTCTGATTCAGTTTTCTTATCAGGGGATTTTTGAGGAGATTTTGGATCAGCTTGGACAGATGCCTCTCCCACCGTACATTACTCATCAGCTTGAGGATAAGAACCGTTATCAAACCGTGTATGCAAAACACAGCGGATCTGCGGCGGCGCCGACAGCAGGATTACATTTTACACCAGAGCTTCTGAAAGAGATCAAAGAAAGTGGTGTGGATATCGCCCATGTCACTCTCCATGTGGGACTTGGTACATTCCGTCCGGTCAAGGTGGAAAATATTCAGGAACACCATATGCATTCAGAATTTTATCATATCGAGGCATCCGAGGCGGAAAAGATCAACCGGGCCAAACGGGGAGGACACCGTATCATCTGTGTGGGTACGACGAGCTGTAGGACCATTGAGTCTGCGGCAAAGCCAGATGGGACGCTATCGGAGTGCAGCGGATGGACAGAGATCTTCATCTATCCGGGATATCAGTTCAAAGTACTGGACTGCCTTTTGACAAACTTCCATCTGCCGGAATCCACGCTGATTATGCTGGTCAGCGCTCTGGCGGGAAGAGAGCATGTGCTCCATGCTTATGAAGAGGCGGTAAAGGAGCAGTATCGATTCTTCAGCTTTGGGGACGCGATGTTGATTGTTTAAAAGAAAATAAGATATGACGGGTGAAAATGGAAAAAACCTGGCGGTTTAGGATAAGGAACTGTCAGGATTTTTTACGTGATGAATCTATATGTCCGAAAGGATGTAATCGGTTGCAAGGGTAGTGCAGATGGTTATGGTTTTCTGTTCAGAAAGATCAGGAGCATCTGCCTGTCATTTTCACTTGCATCACGGAAATTTTCGATCAGGTTTACTTCCTGATCCGTAAGATATAGCGTGTGGATGTGATCGACAGTTTCGCTATGACGGTATTTATAGATGGGCATAGATTCCCGGATCTGGTCGGCATGAATGTTGCCTGCAATAAGTTCGTCCAAAGTGACCTGATAAAATCGGGAGAGATGAACCAGTGTATTCAGATCCGGCTCCCGAAGTGCCTGCTCGTAGTGAGAGTATGCCTGTCTGGTAATATTCAAAAAAGTACTTACGTCTTGCTGGGTATAGTTGTATTTTTTGCGAAGTGTTTTTAAATTTTTTGCAAGCTGTACATTTGCCATAACATACCTCCAGTTTCTTAGCAGTATATCAGTTTTTTGCTGTAAATTCAGAGGATGTAACAAAATGTATCTTAATGATGAAATGCAACGAAGTGTTGCGATATGAATAGAGCTGCTGTAGCGTTTTTATGTGTGTGTTATTTTGTTGTGTCCTTGTTTGGATATATTATGATAGTATTGGACGATATTTTGGTATTGCATTGTCTTAAATTATGATACTATTATATTGTTTAATAAGAGTAGAGCCAAGTCGGGGGTTAAGCGGGTATGTTTTTCCAGTATGGTGAAAAAGAAATTACATACTTAAAACAAAAAGATAAATGCCTTGCGGAAGTGATCGATAAAATCGGAAAAGTCGAGCGTGAGGTTGACGGCGATTTGTTTTCTTCGGTTATTCATCATATTATTGGTCAGCAAATTTCTACAAAGGCACAAGCAACAATATGGAAGAGAATGAAAGAAAATCTTGGCGTAGTAAATGACGATACCATTCTTACTGCGGGGATTGAACGTTTACAGACCTTTGGAATGACTTTCAAAAAAGCGGAGTATATCATGGATTTTGCGGTGAGAGTACGAAGTGGTGGTTTTGATTTACAGGGCATTTGGGAGAAAACGGATAATGAAAGATTACGCTCCCAAAACAGGAAATAAGAAAAGTGAACGAACACGAAAAATTACGAGCAATCCAAAACAGGGATAGACCACACCTATACCATGTCTGATAGAATAAAAGCCCGTGCGGACTCTGATGAATATATGGAGGTATAAGCTTATGACCTATACAAATCACTATGATTCACCTTTAGGAGGTATCACACTTTCCAGTAATGGAACAGAACTTACAGGCCTTTGGTTTGACGGACAAAAATATTTTGGCGATACACTTCCGAAACACTATGAAGAAAAGTCTTTGCCGATATTTGAGCAGTCTGCCCGTTGGCTGAATATTTATTTTAGTGGTAAAGCGCCCGATTTCACGCCGCCGCTATCTATGCAGACAACGCCGTTTCGTAAAGCGGTATGGGAAGTGATGTTGACTATTCCATTTGGAAAGACAATGACTTACAGGTGAAATTGCGAAAAGAATAGCACAACAAAGAGGGCTATCTAAAATGTCTGCACAAGCTGTCGGCGGTGCTGTGGGACATAATTCTATTTCTCTCATTATTCCCTGTCATCGTGTTGTCGGTACGAACGGAAGCCTGACAGGATATGCCGGCGGCATTGAGAAAAAAGTGCAGTTGTTAACATTAGAAAAAACAGATATGTCCTTATTTTTCGTACCGAAGAAAGGAACAGCTTTGACATTGTAATCTCTCGCCTTGCTTTTCATCATTTTCCCAATCCAAAATGTTGTTTTTCAGAAATGGCAAGGGTTTTGAAAACAGGTGGTAAGCTGGTTGTCATTGATATGGAAGCGGCCGAAGAAGCATTGCGTAATACAGAAAATGAGATAGAAACATTGCGTGATCCCTCGCATGTGCGTAAATTGAGCAAGGAGGAATTTACAGAAATGTTCCGAAAGAACTGTTTGTCCATTATGACATTGGAGTGCACGGAACTTCCTGTTTCGTTATCCGCTTGGCTAAATCTCACAAATACACCTGCGGAGATATGCGCAGACATATCCAAACGGCTTACAGATGAAATGAAAGGCAATGGATTAACAGGTTTTCATTCTTATCAAAAAGATGGAGAAATATATTTTCATCAACGATGGCTTATGATGATCGGGAAAAAGGAAGGAAATTATTATCAATGAAAAGTTGCCCTTGTTTTGGTTTGTAAGAGTAAAATCAAAGGCAAACAGATAAGCTTGAGAGACCAATGATTTTTGGATCAAGACAGCTCTTTCCGATACACCTTAGATTGCACACCTACGGCATTTTCCATCATGTCGTAAAAGGAAAAGCCATATTTTTCATAAAGTCCGGTTTCCCCGGTGGCAACGAACACTTCTTCAGCCCCATCATTTCGGGCAGTTTCACATGCAAAATTTAATAGCGTTCTCATGTAATGGCGCCCTCTGTAAGCAGGATAGGTATAGACAAATCCAATCCATGGAGACTTGTCCGTCTTTTTGATATCATCTACATCCGATAAGGTACAAAATGCCGCAAGTTTTGTGCCATCTGTCAAAAGAAACAGTCTCACATGTTCTCCGCAAAATTTATGTATCTGGTTCGTGGTCAGCAGTTCATACAGAAATTGTCCGGCGGGCCAGTCGCATGTTTGAATCATTGCAAGCCAGTGTGTCCGGTCCTTCGATCGAAAAAATTCTTTGATTTCCATAAGATTCTCCTTTTATCCGGTTTTTTTCATTTTACACCATTTTCAGGGGAAATCAAATACTTTTCTTGGAATACGGTATATGATACACTGATGATAATAAGATAGGGAGAAGGGAGTAAAATCATGCGGAAAGGATCGACGCAAAGCTGCAATAGTTGTGCTTATTATATTTTTGACGAGGAATATGGCGAATATATCTGTGACGTTGCCATGGACGAAGATGATTATATGAGACTTCAGCTAGAGCCTCATTACTCTTGTCCGTATTACCATAATGGAGACGAGTACCGAATTGTGAGGAAACAGATGTAAATGGATAGTAAGTAGAAAAGAGGAGAGGCTTATGAAAGAGGAAGAAAAAAATTTTTGCAGGTTATATGTTTGATCCGAGAAAACAGGAGCTAAGAGAAATCAAGCATAAAGCGCATGAAGCATGTCGGCAGTATAATGTTTTGGATGAATATGACCCGCGGCGGGAGGAGGTTCTCAGGGGTATGCTGGGAAAGGTAGGACAGGTGTTTTATTTTCAGGGTCCTGTTCAGTTTAATTACGGTTCGCATACTTTTATTGGAGAAAATTTTTTTGCCAATTTTAATTTAACAGTGATGGATGACGGGAAAAATTATAATTGGAGATCATGTTTGCTTTGGACCAAATGTTTCTTTGATGGCGACCTCTCATCCATTGATTTCCCAGGAAAGGATGGGACTGAATCAGGAAGGGAAAACTACAATGGCAGAATATGCTCCGGAGATCGTGATTGGGAATCAAGTGTGGATTGCATGCAACACGGTTGTTCTTGGCGGAGTCCATATAGGGGATGGGGCTGTGATCGGTGCGGGAAGTGTAGTGACGAAAGATATCCCGGCACATTACTTGGCATTTGGAAATCCGTGCAGACCGATTCGTCCAATTACGGAAGCAGACAGTAAGCGATCCTTGATTTTACCGGAAGATCAAGAGCATTTTTTCTATAATTTTAAGCAGTAGAAGTTGAATATAACAGCGAAGATAAAAAGGAGAGCAAAGTGTTATGATAAATGGATTTCGGATCATCAATCTGAGAGAATCCCCAGAGAGAAAACAGGAGGCGGCAGACTGGTTTCATCAAAAGTGGAAGGTACCTCTGGAGGAATATGAGAAAAGTATGGAGAAAAGCCTTACGGGGGAAGCGGCAGTTCCCCAGTGGTATCTGACAATCAGGGGAAAGGAGATCATCGGTGGGCTTGGTGTGATTGAAAATGATTTTCACGATCGGAAAGATCTGGCGCCTAACGTCTGTGCCGTGTATGTAGAAGAGCCATACAGGCGCCGGGGAATTGCCGGAAACATGCTGGCTTATGTATGTGGGGATATGAAAGCACGGGGTATCTCCACTCTTTATCTCATCACAGATCACGATACATTCTATGAGCGTTATGGATGGAAATTCTATTGTATGGCTCAAGGTGACGGAGAAGAGAAGATGTCAAGGATGTATATCCATCAGGAGGAGTAAGAGATGCTTATAGGAGGAGAAAAGGAAGGTGATAGTCTCAGGATTCGAGAGTATCGCAAGGAGGATGGCCCGGTACTGGCAAAGCTTTTCTACCAGACTGTACATACTGTCAATGTGGCTGATTATACCAAGATTCAGCTTGATGTCTGGGCGCCCAAAAAGAGAGATTTGAAAGCATGGAACGCGTCTTTTTTACGTCACCGGACGGTGGTGGCAGAACTAGGCGGACAGATTGTGGGATTTGGGGATATGGACAAAACCGGGTATCTGGATCGGCTGTATGTCCACCGGGACTTCCAGGGACGACATATCGCCACGGCGATCTGCAATGAACTGGAAAGACAATCTGGAGTGCATCGGTTCGAAACTTACGCTTCCATCACAGCGCGACCGTTTTTTGAATCAAGGGGGTACGAGGTGATACGGGAACAGGAAGTAAAGCGGAGTGGAGTCACTCTGAGAAACTATGTTATGTGCAAAAGAAAAAAGTAAAGGAGAAAAAGTATGAAATTGTTAATCAAACAGAGGGTATTTTCATGGACGGATACCTATGATATTTACGATGAGGATGGGAATGTCCGTTACTTTGTAAAGGGAGATTTTTTCTCTATCGGACACAGATTGAGAGTGTTTGATAGTTCTCAGAACGAGATCGGTCTGATTCAGGAAAAGCTGCTTCACCTGCTCCCGACCTTTGAGGTTTATGTAGGTGGTCAGTTTTACGGAAAAGTTTCCAGAAAAATAACATTCTTACGGCCCAAATACATAGTGGATTACAATGGATGGGAAGTAGAGGGCAATATGATGGGATGGGAGTACGATGCTTATGCTGGCGGGGTTCCGGTCATGCATATATCGAAAGAGATTTTCCACTGGGGAGACACTTATGTGATAGATATTGCTAATTCTGCAGATGAAATGATGGCTCTGATGCTGGTACTGGCGATTGATGCCGCAAACTGCCAGTCCTAAAGGAATATACAGATGAGGTGGAGGCGGATAGTCGAAGCGGAAGAAGACAAAGAAATCAGGTACGATGCGGGAAGAAAGCAGAAAACCGGATTGACAAGTAAATGCAAATGTGTTATAGTCGTTCCAAGCAATGGAAAGGGAGTAGCTTAAGCCTTCTTCGGAAGGTCGATTTGTAATCGTCAGCCGGTACCGAGAGGTACCCGTAGCAAATGAGATAGCAAGACTTTTATTGTGACAGATGTCATGATAGAAGTCTTTTTTTGTATTGGGGACTGTTTACAATTTCGAAAGGTATCTTTCAGCGCTTCCGATGATTATTTCATATGGGCATTTTTCATGGCAGAAGCCAGCAGATTAAATGTAGGAGAGGAAAACGATATGGGAGAAGTTCGTTTAAAAGAGGATTTAAGGTGTGCAGAGGAGTCAGGAGAGCAGGCACTTGCGAGTCTATACGCAGTAAGAGCAAAGTTAAATAGTGCGAAGAAATGGGGAATTCTGGACATCTTTGGTGGAAATCTGATCAGTTCTTATGTGAAACATTCCAAAATCAACGAAGTGGAGGGACTGATTGAGCAGTCCAGAATGAAACTGACGGATTTTCAGAAGACTCTGCGAGGCGTGGAGATCCCGGCGGAGCTCAAGATGGAAGTAAGCAGTTTCCTGACATTTGCGGATTTTGCTTTTGATAACCCAGTTACAGATTACCTTGTACAGACGAAATTGCAGACACTTGGTGAGGAGGTCGAGGATACGATTCAGTTGATGGAAACGCTGCTGGAACACATCCGTGAGCAGTAAGAAAAGGGAATAGAAAATAAAATGTCTCTGTCTAATAATCATCGAGCTACCATTTTATTTAGAATATTTTATGCAGGCGCTGATGCCATTCAGGGCGAAAGCTTGTTAAGCATTAGGCAGTACCCGGTAAAAACGTAGAATTGCAAATACGGTTATAGAATTAAAGAAAAATTAAAAAAAGATTGACAGAACTACAGGTGTACGTTATACTGGCAACAGTAAAGAAAATAAGATAGCGTGTTACTGAATTTCAGGCATGAACTATCCTTTGTATTTCGTTTAGAAGACGAAGTGTAAAAAGGACAGTTCATGCTTTTTTGTTCTCAGAAAAGGGATGGGGGAATGGGGAGTTTCCTGAGTTTGGGTACAAAGCAGGGAAAAACATGCTGTCACAGGAAGGGAAAGGAGACCAACATGAAAGACAAAATTTTTGGTGTGCTTCAGAGAATCGGGCGAAGCTTTATGCTCCCGATCGCGATTCTCCCGGTTGCGGGCCTTTTGCTTGGAATCGGAAGTTCGCTGACAAACGCAACGACGATCGAGACCTACAATCTGACGGGCATCCTGGGAGAAGGAACGATTTTAAATGCGCTATTTACCATTATGACGAAGGCGGGGAATGCGATTTTTGATAATCTGCCGATCATTTTTGCTGTAGGAGTCGCAATCGGTATGGCAAAAAAAGAGAAAGAAGTTGCGGCGCATTTCCGCAAATGATTGCATTTCTTGTAATGAATGTTACGATCAATGCACTGCTCCAGATCGACGGAACCGTGCTGGCAGACGGAACCATCTCTGAAGATGTGTTAAGTGGTACGGTCGCAAGTGTACTTGTATCCAGACATTGCAGATGGGTGTGTTCGGCGGGATTATCGTCGGACTTGGCGTGGCGGCGCTTCACAATAAGTATTACAAAATCACGCTGCCGAATGCGCTGTCCTTCTTCGGTGGCTCCCGGTTTGTACCGATTATTTCCACTCTGGTATATGTTGGAGTCGGAATTCTTCTGTTTTTTGTATGGCCGTTTGTGCAGAATGGAATTTACGCACTGGGAGGACTGGTGACGGGAACCGGATATTTCGGAACATTGATCTTCGGTATTATCAAGCGTGCTCTGATTCCCATTTGGCCTGCATCATGTATTTTATCTTCCGTTCTGGCAGACTGCTGTGGGCGGAACAATGGAAGTAGCAGGACAGCTTGTACAGGGAGGACAGAATATTTTCTTTGCCCAACTGGCAGATCCAAGCACCGTACATTTCAGTGCGGACGCAACGAGATATTTCTCGGGTGAATTTATTTTTATGATTTTCGGACTTCCGGGGGCGGCTCTTGCCATGTATCACTGTGCGAAACCGGAAAAGAAAAAACAGGCGGGCGGGCTTCTGCTCTCCGCGGCACTGACCTGTATGCTGACAGGAATTACAGAACCTTTGGAATTTTCGTTCCTGTTTGTAGCGCCATTGCTGTTTGGCGTCCAGGTCGTGCTGGCAGGCTCGGCGTACATGATCGCACACATGTTAAATATTGCCGTGGGACTGACATTTTCCGGTGGATTGATCGATCTGTTTATTTTTGGAATTCTGCAGGGTAATGCGAAGACGAACTGGATGCTCATTATTCCGGCAGGTGTTATTTATTTTATCCTGTACTATGTAATATTCCGTTTCCTGATTCAGAAGTTTCAGTTCAAAACTCCGGGACGGGAAGATGGAGACGGCGAGACAAAACTCTATACAAAGGCCGATTATAAGGCAAGACAGGGAGAGCAGACAAAAAGCGGGGATCCGGCAGGCGATGAGAGAAGTATTCTGATCACGCAGGGACTTGGCGGAAAGAAAAATATTTCCGATGTGGACTGCTGCGCTACAAGACTGCGGTGTACTGTTGTGAAACCGGAGCTGGTGAACGACCAAATTCTAAAACAAACGGGTCCGTCCGGAATTGTAAAGAAGGGACAGGGGATTCAGATAATTTATGGCCCGTCCGTAACGGTAGTCAAATCTAATCTGGAAGACTATCTTGTAAACGCGCCGGATGAAGAGTATCTTGCGCCGGATGAAGAAAACGTAGAGGAAAAAGAGGTGCGGGAAACAACGCCCCAAAATACAGAAGCAAAGACAACGAAAAAAGTATTATGTTCTCCATTTACCGGAGAGGTGCATCCGATTGCTGATACGCCGGATGAGGCGTTTGCCGGCAAGATGATGGGAGACGGATATATGGTGATGCCGGTGGAAGGTGTGGTCTATGCTCCGGAGGACAGCAATGTAACATTTGTATTCCCGACGAATCATGCGATTGGTCTGACAACGGTTGACGGAGTAGAGTATCTGCTTCATATCGGGGTGGATACAGTGAAGCTGGAAGGAAAAGGCTTTGAAATGTTTGTAAAAGACGGGGATTTTGTGAAAAAGGGAGACAAACTGATGGCTTTTGATATACAATATATAAAAGAGCATGCGAAATCCGAAGCCTGCATTGCGGTATTCACGGGATTGACAGAAGAGGAAGAAGTTGTGATGAAAAGATCCGGCCATGTAAACGAGCAGGAGGAGATAGCGGAAATCGTAAGCTGCTGATTGTAAAGGAGCTTATGTCAGATGTATCGAATAATCAAAGTGTTAAATAATAATGCAATCCTGGCACTGGATCAGGAAAAGAAGCGGGAAATCATTCTGCTTGGAAACGGAATCGGCTTTGGCAAGCATCCGGGCGAAGAGATCAAGATGATACAAAGTGCGAAGATCTATACGCTGGTGACAAAGAAGAAGCAGACGTCTGCCTTGAAAGTCGTCAATGGGATCAAGCCGGTATACCTGGAGGCCACAGGCAGAATTCTGGAGGAAGCGGAGAGGGTATTTGAGAAAGTCAGCCATGATTCCCTGCTTCCACTGGCAGACCATATCGCCCTTGCGGCGAAACGGGCAGAGGAGAAAATGCAGATTCCGAATCCGTTCACCCCGGATATCAAAGTATTATTTGAGAAAGAATATAAAGTCGCCCTTAAGGGCAGAGAAATCATCCGGGAGATGACAGGGGCTGAGATTTCGGACGATGAGGTAGGATTTATTTCCCTGCACATCCATTCGGCACGATCTGATGAGAAAGTCTCCGAGACACTGGATAATACAAGGCTTATCAACGAGGGGATCCGCATGATTGAAGAATATTTCCAGATTGATCTGGAGCAGGATTCTTTAGGGTATAACCGGATGATGAGCCACATCTACTATATGCTTGTGCGGACGAGAAAAGGTGAGCAGGTAAAGGCGGATTTGAATGATTTTGTTCAGGTAAAATATCCGAAAGAATTTGCGGCGGCAGAGAAAATCTGTGCCTGGATAGAACAAGAACTGAAAAAGGAAGTCAGGATCGAAGAGATCGGATTTCTTGCAATCCACATTTTGCGGATTGTAAATCGGGAATAGCCCGGGCGAATCGGAAAATCCTGAAAGATTCTCCCCGCAGGGAACATCAAACTGGTCGTTTGATCCGGAGTCCTGCGGGGAGATTTTATGTCTTTTTATATGATTTTCGTCGTCCATTTGGTACAGTCCCAGACTTCCGATACAACGTCCCGGTAAAACTCCGGTTCGTGGCAGATCAGAAGAAGACTTCCCCGGTATTCCAGGAGCGCTTTTTTCAAGGAATCTTTTGCGTCCGTATCCAGATGGTTGGTCGGCTCATCCAGAAGCAGAAGATTGGTATCACGGTTTACGAGTTTGCACAGACGGACTTTAGCCTGCTCCCCTCCGCTTAATACCCGGATCTGGCTTTCGATATGTTTGGTTGTCAATCCGCATTTGGCGAGAGCGGACCGTACCTCATATTGGGTAAAGGATGGGAATTCGGCCCAGATTTCATCAATACAGGTAGCAGAATTTTCACCCTTTACTTCCTGTTCAAAATAGCCGATCTGAAGATTTTCACCCAGTTCACATGACCCGCTAAGCGACGGGATCAATCCTAAAATACTCTTTAAAAGTGTCGTCTTTCCGATTCCGTTTGCCCCGGTCAATGCAATTTTCTGTCCACGGTCCATGGAAATGGACAGTGCTTTGGAGAGAGGCTCGGTGTACCCGATCACCAGATCCCTTGTCTCAAAGAGGATACGCCCCGGAGTCCTTCCGTAACGGAAATGAAATTCCGGTTTTGGCCGCTCTGTTCCCAGCTCAATCTTCTCCATCTTGTCCAACTTTTTTTGGCGGGACATCGCCATGTTTCGTGTGGAGACACGCGCCTTATTGCGGGCCACGAAGTCTTTGAGTTCATTGATTTCCTGTTGTTGACGACGGTAGGCCGCCTCAAGCTGCGCTTTTTTAACCGCGTACACTTCCTCGAAGTGACTATAGTTTCCCACATACCGGTTCAGTTCCTGATTTTCCATATGGTAGATGATGTTGACAACATCGTTTAAAAACGGAATGTCATGGGAAATCAGAATAAAGGCACTTTCGTATTCCTGGAGATAGCGCTTCAGCCAGGAAATATGCTCCTCATCCAGGTAGTTGGTCGGCTCGTCCAGCAAAAGGATGTCCGGTTTCTCCAGCAGAAGCTTTCCAAGCAGAATCTTGGTCCGCTGGCCTCCGCTTAAATCTGTTACGTCCCGCTCCAGGCCGATATCCAGAAGACCAAGTGCTCTTGCGACTTCCTCCACTTTGCTGTCGATGGTGTAGAAATCGTGCATGGTCAGCATGTCCTGGATCGTCCCAAGCTCTTCCATCATGGAAGTCATCTCTTCCTCAGATACGCTTCCAAGACGATCACAGATTTGGTTCATCTGTTCTTCCAGATCAAAGAGCCAGGAAAAAGCGGATTTCAGCACGTCCCGGATGGTCATCCCTTTTTTCAGAACGGTATGCTGATCGAGGTAGCCGGCACGGACGTGTTTTGCCCACTCAATCTTACCCTCATCCGGTGTCAAATGGCCGGTAATCATATTAAAAAAGGTGGACTTTCCCTCACCGTTTGCTCCGACAAGCCCGATGTGCTCGCCCCGGAGAAGGCGGAAAGAAACGTCCGAAAAGAGCGCACGGTCACCAAAACCGTGTGTCAGATGTTCTACAGTTAAAATACTCATACAATAAAACTCCTTGTTCTACAGTCTTTTCCTATTGTACAGGAAGTCTGCCTTTTTGTCATCAGAAAAAGAGAAGAGAATCTTACCGGCAGCTTGTCTTAAGAGGAAAATCTGGTACAATAAAAGTAGAGTGAAAGGAGACTTACTGTGAAAAACATACCAGAAGAATTTCAAAAAGATTATATCAGAACAATGCGGAAGATGATCGGGCACGCACCGCTTGTGATGACAGCATGTGGAGTGCTGATCGAAAATCCGAATGGAGAATTACTCTTACAGCGCCGGAAGGATAATGGACTTTGGGGGCTTCCCGGAGGGGCAATGGAACCGGGAGAAACGTTTGAGGAGGCTGCCAGAAGAGAGGTAAGAGAGGAAACGGGACTTCTTGTAGGGGAACTGAAGCTGGTTGGAATTTATTCCGGACCGGATCAGATTCTTACTTATCCCAATGGGGACGTTTGCTGCTATACGGGGATTGTATTCTATACTACCCAGTTTATGGGAGAGCTGCTGCAAGAGACGAATGAGACGTGGGAACATCGCTTTTTTGCAAAAAGCGAGATCCCGGATACAGTTACCTCGTTATGATCGCCGAATGGTAGATCGCTGGATTTCCGGGGAGAAAGAGCTTGTAATCATATAAAAATTAACACGATAGGAGGCAGATACAGTGAAAGTAGGAATTATTGGAGCAGGCGGGATCGCCGTTACTATGGCAAGGACACTGAATCAAATGGAGGACGCTACGGCGTATGCGGTAGCGTCCCGGTCGTTAGAAAAGGCAGAGACCTTTGCAAAGGAACACCAGGTGGAAAAGGCATATGGATCTTATGAAGAGATGTTACAGGATCCGGAGGTAGAGCTTGTCTATGTGGCGACGCCCCATTCCCACCATTATGAGTGTATGAAGCTGGCGCTTTGCTATGGAAAACCGGTTCTCTGTGAGAAAAGCGTTCACCGCCAATGCAGAGCAGGCGGAAGAGATTTTGAGTATCTCTGAGGAGAAAAAGCTGTTTGTCGGGGAGGCCATGTGGACGCGGTTTTCTTCCATCAAGGAAGATGATTTGATGAGGTGGTTTCCTCCGGGGAGATCGGACAGGTACATATGATTACCGCAAATCTGGGATACGACATCCGCATGGTGGAAAGATTGCGGAATCCGGCTCTGGCAGGTGGCGCGCTTCTGGATGTAGGTATTTACCCGCTGACGTTTATTCGAATGATTACGAGTTCGAAGATCACCTCCATAGATACGTCCTGCGTGAAACTGGAAACCGGGGTAGATGCTCAGAATACAGTGACTTTTGTCTTTGAAGACGGATGTATGGCAACGATGCACAGTAGTATGCTTGGAGGTACGGAGCAGGCGGGAATCGTGTATGGAGACAAGGGATATTTGATTGCATGGAATATCAATAATGTCAGTCATATCCAGATCTTTGACAACGACCGGAAACTGCTTAGGGAAGAGAAAGTTCCGGCCCAAATCACGGGATTTGAGTATGAAGTCCGGGCGGCTATGGAGGCAATCCGGGACGGCAAAATGGAATCTCCGCAGATGCCTCACAGCGAAACCCTGTATATGATGCGGCTCATGGACGGCTTACGAAAGAGATGGGGCGTCCGGTATCCGTTTGAATAACAGCAAAGATTCATATAAAATAGGATCCGCTGTCATAGAAGGTCGCTTGATGAGAATTAGCCAGGATTCATCAGCATGCTTCAAGGAAAGAGGAAAAGATTCGGCTCATTTTCCGGGAGGAAAGGTACATACATTCCGGGTGCCACTGGACGCCAAGGAGAAACGGGTGCGATTCGTCTTCAATGGCTTCGATCACTCCGTCCGGAGATACAGCACAGACGCGAAGACCGGATCCGGGTTCCTTGACAGCCTGATGGTGAAAGCTGTTGACTTTTGCCTGTTTACCGATGAGGTGGGAGAGGAGAGTCTGCTCTTCGCTCTGGATCAGGTGAACCGGATCATGCCGAAACATGGCATTGGGATTATGGTTAAAGAAGCTCGGATTTTCGGACAGATCCTGATAGATCGTGCCGTGGCAGGCAAGATTTAATATCTGCATCCCCTTGCAGATCCCAAGTACGGGTTTGTCAGAATGATGGAATAGAAAAGACGCAAAATCGAGCTGAAAGCGGTCGAATTCATAGTCCGTAGCGCCAAGATGGCGGGAAGGCATCTGATCGAACAACAGGGGGGTGACGTCCTCGCCTCCGCAGAAAAGAAAACCATCGCAGCGTTTCCAGCACGCATGGAAAAAAGAGACGTCTGCATCTTCGAAGAAGGGAATCAGAAAAGGGAGACCACCGTGATCTGCAATCGCCTGAATATAGGGGAGACTTACAAAGACGCGTCCGCGTTCTCTGGCGCAGACAACGATACCAATGGAAGGGGATTTCTGTTTCATATCTGATTTCCTTTCTGATTATATTAGATTATAATGGTATCAGTTTATGAAAGGGAGTCGTTTCTTATGAATCTGATTGACATGCACTGTGACACAATCTGTGAATTGCTTTCGGAGAAAACGCCGGGTCAGGATCTGAAGAAGAATAATCTGAAAGTAGATATAGAAAAACTGAAAAAGGGAGGTTCGGCGGCTCAGTTTTTTGCCTGTTTTGTGGCAATGGATGAATTTCTGGGGAAGTCCAGGTATGAGCAGGCATATGAATATGTCAGAAGAATGGCGGCTTATTTGAAAAAGCAGATCTGGATTTATTCCGACGACATCGCTTTTGCCGGAAAAGGAGCTGATCTGGAAGAAAACCGGAAAAAGGGGAAACTGTCAGCATTTCTGACATTGGAGGAGGGAGGCGTCATCCACGCGGAAATGAGTCCTACGGCGGAAAAGATATTTACGAAATGTCACAGTTTTTCCGCAAGGAGGACCCGACCAGGCTGGTACATTATGAAGGTGTATTTAACGACCGCAGATATAATGATACGAGCGA